>Ga0187833_10007325_pt1 | contig 9994 bp, 11 predicted proteins | sample ETNtaG_37_FD_167968 | JGI IMG/M metagenome (GOLD analysis project Ga0187833, IMG submission 167968) | Marine microbial and viral communities from oxygen minimum zone, Eastern Pacific Ocean - ETNP2014_SV_400_PacBio MetaG (Illumina Assembly) | ecosystem: Environmental > Aquatic > Marine > Hypoxic... | reverse complement strand
TCAAATAAAGGAAGATTAAAAGCTATTTTAGAATTTTCTTTACCAAAAGGAAGCTATGCTACTCTAGTTGTTAAAAAAATGTTTGGTTAAGAGTATGTATTAATTATCCAAAAAATCCAATTAAAAAAGGCATGGAATAATCTATCAAAATTATAATGGAAATTAAGGGGAAGGGTACACCAAAAATATAATCTTTCTTTATTATCAATTTTGTACTATAAATAATAACAAGAATTGTTGCTGCAAACTGTATAAATAACCCTAAAAAATCAAAATAAAAGAGATAGTAAAAGAATTGATTTATGATATATGCAAGAATAGAGATACTGAAAAATATTAAAGATTTTAATCTCAATTTATTCATATTCATTATTACTTTAAATGATTTATATATTTTTCCCTGGTTAATTTTATAAATCTAGTTTTTATGTTAAGATTATGTTTAATTTTTTAAAAGATAAACTAAAAGAAACAGTATCTAAATTTAGTTCTAAAGTAGAGGAATCTACAGAAACTGAAAAAAATGTTCAAGAAGAACAAAAAGTAGATGAAAAACCTAAAGAAAAAATAGAAGAAAAAAAGGAGTCTACAGAAGAAACTAAAGTTGAAGTAGATGAAAAGAAAGAAGTAAAAGAAGAACCTAAACAAGAAGAAACAGAAGAGAAAGAAGAAGTAAAAGAAAAAAAATCTTTCTTAGGAAAAATAAAAGAAAAAGTAACCACAACTAAAATATCAGATAAAAAATTTGATGAGTTTTTTTGGGAATTAGAAGTAGTTATGTTAGAAAACAATGTAGCTTCTGAAGTTATAGAAAAAATTAAAGAAGATCTAAGAAAAGATATTGTAGACCAACCATTGAAAAGAGGAAAAGTTGAAGAAATTGTTAAAAATAGCTTAAAAGATAGTATTGATTCTTTATTTATGAACTATAAGGATTTATTAAAATCAATTAAAGAAGGAAAAAAACCATTCGTTATTGTATTTGTGGGAGTTAATGGTGGTGGAAAAACTACAACAATAGCTAAAATTGCAAATCTAGTAAAAAAGAATAATTTTAGTTCTGTTATGGTTGCTGCTGATACATTTAGGGCTGCTGCAATTCAACAATTAGAAGAACATGGTAATAATTTAGGGATAAAAGTAATAAAACATGATTATGGATCTGATCCAGCTGCAGTTGCATTTGATGGTATCAAACACGCTAAATCAAAAAATCTTGATGTTGTTCTAATAGATACTGCTGGAAGACTACAAAGTAATAAAAATTTGATGAATGAAATGAAAAAAATTATTAAAGTAACAAATCCAGATCTTAAAATATTCATAGGAGAATCAATAACTGGAAATGATTGTGTTGAACAAGCAAAACAATTTAATGAAGCTATTAAAATAGATGGAATAATCTTAACTAAAGCGGATGTAGATGAGAAAGGTGGAGCGGCTATTTCTGTTAGTTATGTTACACAAGAACCTATAATGTATCTTGGAGTTGGTCAAGAATATGAAGATTTAAAAGAATTTAATTCTAAAGAAATAATTGAATCATTAGGGTTTAATAGTGAAATTTAAATATTTATTTATGATCATTTAACTATGAGTTATAAAGATCTTAATGAGGGAATGGAACATACTGAAGTAAGACTTCTAGATCCAGAAACCATAGGAACTAAAGTGATAGGGGATCTTACTGTACTAAATTCTATGAAGATGAGTAATGAGATCACACAGATGGAGAGGATGTTAAAAAGGAGTTTAGATTGTCTAGCTTTAGAATATCCTTTAATAACTAAAAAATCTACTGAATTAAAAAAAGGTTGTTATCTATATGATGATGATGGAGATATAAAGAATTTTGGATTTTATTGTTTTATTGGAGAAGGAAACAAAGAAATGTTAGTTGGATTAACTCTTGAAGGTTCTAGATATATGTTGAGTGTAACAAGTGGATCAGAAGTGCTTTCTAAAGATATAATTGATTATATAGTCTATATATCAGAATTTAATGTTCAAGAACCATCATTTGATGATATGGAAAGTTTAGAACAAATGGTAGATACAATACTTCATACTAACAATAATTAGGTTTTTAAACACTAATTCTAAGGAATATTTATGGTATTAGACAGCTTAGGAAGCTCATTAAAGAACACTTTAAAGAAAATAGCAAGTAGTGTCTTTGTAGATGATTCTCTAATAAATGAATTAGTAAAAGAGATTCAAAAAGCTTTGTTAAAATCCGATGTTAATGTTCAACTAGTTTTTGATCTAACTAATAAAATAAAAGAAAGATCACTAAAAGAAACTAAGAAAAGATTAGATCAAAGAGCACATATCGTTAATATTGTTTATGAGGAATTAGTTAATTTCTTAGGTGGAGAAAAGGAAGAGATTACAATCCAAAAAAAGAAGCCATTCAAAATAATGATGGTAGGATTATTTGGAGCTGGAAAAACAACAACTATAGGAAAACTAGCTAAATTCTATTCAAAAAGAGGATACAAGATAGCTACTCTTGGATTGGATGTACATAGACCAGCTGCACCAGATCAATTAGAACAAATAAGTAAACAAATTAATGTTCCTTGCTTTATAGACAAAAAAGAAAAAGATCCTATAAAAATTTATAATAAATTTAAAGATGAATTCAATAAATTTGATATATTATTGGTAGATACTGCTGGAAGAGATGCATTAAGTGAGGATCTAATTAAAGAGATTAAAGATCTAAATAAAATAATAAACCCAGATGAAAAATTATTAGTTATAAGTGCAGATATTGGACAAACCGCACAAACACAAGCTAAATCTTTTCATGAAAGTTGTAAGGTAACTGGAGTCATTGTAACAAAGTTAGATGGAACCGCAAAAGGTGGAGGATCTTTAAGTGCTTGTTCTGCAACAGATGCTAAAGTTAAATTTATTGGAGTTGGAGAAAAGGTAGATGACTTAGAACAATTTAATCCTAAAGGTTTTGTTTCTAGATTATTAGGGATGGGTGATTTAGAAGCTTTGTTAGATAAAGTAAAAGATGAAATCTCAGAAGAAAAAGCTGAAGATTTAGGAAAAAGATTTTTGAAAGGAGATTATAGTTTAGTTGATTTGTATGAACAAATGGAATCAATGAAAAAACTAGGCCCATTAAATAAAATAATGGATTTAATTCCTGGAATGTCAAATGCTAACATCCCTAAAGAAATGTTAGATGTTCAAGAAGATAAATTGAAGAAATGGAAACATATGATGAATTCTATGAACAAAAATGAATTAGAAAATCCTGAAGTTTTAGATAAATCTAGAATTGATAGGATTTCAAAAGGTTCTGGAACCAATAGTAGAGAGATAAGAGAACTAATTAAACAATATAAACAAAGTAAAAAGATGGTTAAATTAATGAAAGGTTCTGGAGATATGAAAAATATGGATAAATTAATGAAAAAATTTAAAGGGAAAATCCCTGGAATGAAATTCTAAGATGAAACTAATTAAACAAGGAGCAGAAGCTAATATTTATTTAGATAATAAAAAAATAATAAAAGAAAGAATTAAAAAAAATTATAGAATTGAACAGATAGATTCTAAAATCAGAAAATTTAGAACTAGAAGGGAATCTAAAGTTCTAGAAAAAGTTGATAACGCTCCAAATTTAATAAAATCTTCAGATAAAGAGATGAAGATAGAAATGGGTTACATTGAAGGAGAGGTTTTAAGCAAAGTATTTGATGAATTAAAAGAAAAAAATAAAATTTGTTTGTTAATTGGAGAAAGAATTGCAGATCTTCATGATAAAGAGATAATACATGGAGATTTAACAACTTCAAATATGATTTTAAATAATAATTTGTATTTTATTGACTTTGGATTAAGTTTTTTTTCTAAAAAAGTAGAAGATAAAGCTGTTGATTTGCATTTATTTAAAGAAGTTTTAAAATCTAGACATCATAAAAATTATGAAAAAAATTTTAAATTAGTTTTAGATGGATATAAAAAATCCAAATATCATAAAGAGGTTTTTGATAGATTAGAAAAAGTAGAAACAAGGGGAAGATATAAGAAAAAGCATTTAAATAAACAATAATAATCATTTAGATTCAGAGCCCTATAGTCTAGTGGTCAAGGACGATAGCCTTTGGAGCTATAGGCCCTGGTTCGAATCCAGGTAGGGCTAATATTCATTATTCCATGCAAATTTTTATATATTAGCTTAACTTATATATAAGATGGCAAAAGAAAAGAAAATTGGGAAAATATTTGGTTACTATGCCCATATTGAAGTAGCAGCTATTGAATTAACAGAGGGTTCTTTAAAGACAGGAGATACAATACACATAAAGGGACACACAACAGATGTTACACAAAAAGTTGATTCTATGCAAGTAGAACACAAAGAAGTAAAAGAAGCTAAAAAAGGAAGTTCTGTAGGAATTAAAGTTAGTGATAGAGTAAGACCTAATGATGACGTATTTAAGGCATAGATTTATAAACGATTATTTTTGATTAAGATTAGGATGAGTCAGTTTAGGCTTGCTTATACCTAGAATAGTTCTAGGTAGTTCAATATGGCACGTATGTATTCAAGGAAGAAAGGGAAATCTGGAAGTAAAAATCCAATTAAAAAAGCTAAAGCTAGTTGGATAGACTTTAGTTCAAAAGAGATAGAACAATTAATAATTAAATTAGCTAAATCTGGAAACAACCCTAGTAGGATTGGATTAATGTTAAGAGATTCTTATGGTGTACCAAATGTTCAAAATGTGGCAAATAAAAAAATCCTAAAAATACTACAAGAAAATAAACTAAATCCTGAAGTCCCTGAAGATCTAAATTCTTTAATCAAAAGAGAGTCTATAATCATGAAACATTTAGAAATTAACAAAAAAGATATGGTAAGTAAAAGAGGATTCCAGCTTACAAGTAGTAAGATTCGAAGATTAATGAAATACTATAAGAAAAAAGGTATTCTAGAAAATGATTGGACTTACGAAAAAGGAAAAGTATACTAATTTAGACTTTCTAAATCTTATTAGTAATGCAGTAAACAAATTTAAATTTCTTAACAAAAAAAGTTTCATAAAAATAATTGCCCATATAGACTGTGATGGGTTGTCCTCTACATCTATAATTGTAAAAGCATTAGAAAGGGAAGATTTTAAGTTTTCTGTAAGAAATGTTAAACAAATAGATAATAATGTTTTAGATGAACTAGAAAAAGAAAAATTTGATATTTTATTTTTTTTGGATTTAGGAAGTGAATATTTAAAAGAGATTGAAAGTAGATTTAACAAACCAATATTTATTTTAGACCATCACAAATTTGAACAAACTAAAACTAATATAATTATAGTTAATCCAGTGATGTTTGATCTAGATTATAGAGAAACTTCAAGTTCTGGTGTTTGTTATTTATTTGCCAAATGTTTAAATGAAAAAAATAAAGATTTAGCACATATTGCTTTGATGGGTGCTGTTGGAGATATGCAAGAAAAAAACGGATTTATTGGATTAAATTCATTGATATTAGAAGATGCTAAAGAAAAATTAGATGTTAGTATAGGACCAAGATTTTTTGGTGTACAAACAAGACCTATAAACAAAGTTTTAGAATATTCAACAGATCCTTTCATCCCAAATGTTAGTGGAAGTGAAGAAGGGGCTATTAAATTTTTGGATGAATTAAACATAGATGCAAGAGATAATAATGGAAAGTTTAAAAAATTAATAGATCTTAGCCAAGATGACATAAAAAAATTAACTTCTGGAATTATATTAAATAGATTAAATGAAAAGAATCCTGAAGATATTTTTGGGAATTTATACACATTAAAAGAAGAAGAACAAGGAACACCCATGAAAGATCTTAAAGAATTTTCAACTTTATTAAATGCTGTTGGAAGATTTGGAAGAGGTTCTTTAGGCGTTAGTATCTGTTTAAGAAATGAAGATGCTAAAAAAGAAGCATTAGGGGTTTTAGGTTCATACAAAACAGAATTAATAGATATATTAAAATGGTTCAATGAAAATAAAGATCAATTTTTTAGTGAAGGAATAGCAATCATTAACGCTAAAGATTCAATTAAGGATAGCATGATTGGAACTTTAGCTTCTATAGTAACTAAATCAAATACATATGATCCAGGAACTATTGTAATAGCATTAGCACACACAGAAGAAGATGAAATAAAAATTTCTTGTAGGGTTACTGGAAATACTGATGTTGATGTAAGAGGGATGTTAAAAGAATCCGTAGCTATGATAGGAGATTATCCATGTGGGGGCCATAAAACCGCTTGTGGGGCATTAATTCCAAAATCAAAAGAGGAAGAATTTATAAAGGCAATATCAAACATTAATTATGAAAAATGGCAGTAAGTAAATCTAAAAAAAAATGGTATAATGTAGTTGCCCCAATCTTTAGAGGTGCAGTAATAGGAGAAACTCTAGGTTATGACCAAAATGATCTAAAAAATAGAAATTTAGACCTTAATTTTATGAGCATAACTAATGATCCAAAAACTCAAAATATAAGGGTTTTATTCAAGATAAATGATGTAAAAGATAATAATGCAATTGTAGAAGTTATTGGTTATGAATTAACTCTTTCATATGTTAAAAGAGTAATAAGAAAAGATGCTAATAAAATAGCAGATTCTTATGAATACAAAACTAAAGATAATGTAAAAGTTGTTGTAAAACCTTTAGTTATAACTAGATATAAAACTAATAAAAGTGTACTACAAAGTTTAAGAAAAAACATAAGGGCTTTCTTAGAAGAAGAGATTAAGAAGAATAATTTTAATGACTTTATTAATTTAATAGTTTATAACAAAGTACAGAAAGCATTAAGAGAAAAACTGAAAAAGATATATCCTATAAGTGCTTGTGAATTTAGGATTGTAAAAAAAGTTTAGAAACTTATTTAAATTAAATAAAAAGAATTCTTCTATGCCTCAGTAGCTCAGTAGCAGAGCAATTGCCTTGTAATGAGTTATTATTCATAAGAGAGCAATAGGTCGGGGGTGCAAGTCCCTCTTGGGGCTTATTTTATTGGGCTTGTGGTCTAGTGGCTATGACATCTCGTTGACTTCGAGAAGATCGCAGGTTCGAGTCCTGCCAGGCCCATTTTATTCTAATCATTTTAAATTTTTAACTAATTAATTCTCTTAGTAACTAACTTACTTAGTAATTAACTAAGAAGTATTTATAAATCTCTAAAACTCATTAGCTCTAATGAAAAAGTACCTTCTTCTAATTGAAGATGAGAGTTTATGGCAGAAATTCAAATCTAAACTTAAAAAAGATATTAATACAGAAATTATGGATCTTATAAAAAAGAAGATTAAAGAGGACAAATAATGTATAAAAGTAATAAAAAAGCCCAAGTAACAGTATTTATCATAGTTGGATTAATAATTGTTATACTAGCTGCATTTTCATACTATTATAGTGAAAATTTTATTGAAAGTTTAAGAGAAAGAGGAATATTTGAAACTATAGCTCTTCCATTAGAAGTTAAGGGAGTTGAAGGATTAGTAGATTCATGTATTGATGAGATTGCTAGATCTGCTTTAGATATTATTGGGCAGCAAGGAGGTTATATTTTATTACCAGAACCTGAATTTGTAACTCCAGCAAATCCATTTTCTAATGCTCTAGAGATATTTCCCGGATCTAATATAAATGTGGCCTATTGGTTTTATCAAACTTCTAATGGATTATTAGATTCTTTAATTCCTCCAAAACAAAGGATGGAACAAGAAATTGAAAGTTATATCAATGCTAACCTAGCTAATTGTGTTGATTTTTCAAATCTAGATTTTAATATTATTTCTGGAGAGGTTAAGAGTGAAGTAAAGATATTAAATGAAGATGTTAGAATTAATGTAGAATATCCTTTAGACATTGAATTAGAAGAAAGAAACTTTAGATTAAGAGAATTTAATCAAGATATCGATGTTCCTTTAGGAAATCTTTATGAAACAGCCTTAGAAGTTATTGAAAAAGAAAATGAAGATTTCTTATTAGAAGAAAAAACAATTGATTTCATAAATGTTTATGATGAAATTCCTTATAGTGGGGTAGATTTTGAATGCACACCAAGAAGATGGAAAAAAGAAGATGTTATTAATGATCTAAAAGATGTTTTAGATGTTAATATAAATTCTTATAGAGTTAAAGATACAATAAATTCAGATGTAGAAGATGATTATAGAATCTTAGAATTATTAGAGAGTGCAAGAGATATAAATGTTAATTTTGAGTACTCAACTAACTGGCCTCTTTTGATAGATATAACTCCTGAAGGAGAAGTATTAGAAGGAGAATCATTTAACAAAGGTTCTATTGGAAGATTTTTAACACCATTTTTTTGTTTAAATCAATACAATTTTATCTATGATCTAAAATATCCTATATTAATCTCATTAGAAAAAGATGATTATGTATTTCAATTTGCCACACAGATTATAGTAGATAATAACCAACCAAGAGAAAATAAAATTGAAATAGATCAGACTCATGATACTAATCCAATAATATGTCAACATCCTTTAACTAAAATTAAAGTATTTGCTTTAGGTGTTAATGAAGATGGAAGTTTAGAAGAATTAGATAATGCTAAAATTTCATATAAATGTTCAACAACAACTTGTAATATTGGTGAGACTAAAAACTTTGATGAAACTATATTGTTAGATGAAAGATTTCCTCAGTGTATAAACGGACAATTAATTGTAGAAAAAGAAGGTTATCATAGATCAGAATCTGAATTGTCTACTATGGAAGAAACAACAGTTTCTGTTTTAATGGAAAAGATATATGAGCTTCCTTATGAAATTAAAATAAATGAAAACGGAGTTATAAGAAATATTAATCTAAAAGAACAAGTAACATTAACTTTTAGAGATGATGTAATTGGTTATACTGAAACTATTCTTTCAACTGATAATAATAAAATAAAATTAATAGATGGAAGTTATAATGTAGATGGATTTGTCTTATTTGATTCTGAAGTATTTGTAGAAGGAAAAGATCTAGAAACTTGTTTAGACAAACCAAGAAGTGGAATTTTAGGCATTATAGGATTAACAGAAAAAGAATGCATTAATACTAAAATAGAAGGAACTACTCTCCCTCAAGTTTTAACTGGAGGGTCTAAATTTCAATGGAATGTTGATAGAGAAGATTTAGCTAATGCTAAAAAAGTAATATTTTTTGTGAATAGCTTTGGAATTCCTTCCAATACAGATGAACTAAATAATGTTTACAATAAAGTTGATACTCAAAGTGTAGTAAAACCAGAATTCGAAAAATGAAAAAAGAACTTACAATATTCATAATAGCAATTTTGATATTTAGTAATGTATCTATTGCTCAAGTATATGCTCAGAGTAGTGGAACAAATCCTGGAAGAGTAACAAGAGATTTTACAGATCCAAGATTTAACACTGCCTTAAGTGATCCTAGATTAAGATCAGGAGTTGCATTAGGTGGAGGCTCAGTAACTTTAGGGACTAATCAAGAAAGAGATTTAGGAGAGGATATAATAATTAATGTAGCTCAAAATGTTCCAGATATATTAAGAGCTTCTTTATTAGAAAAACAAGATGTTTATGTTAGATCATTATTAATTGGCTTACCTTCTAATCCTTCTATAACTATTCCAAAGATAAGGGATGCTAGAATTAGAGTAACTAACGTAACAACAGAACCAGCAGATAAAAAAGTAAGAGTAACTGCACGTTATGTTAATACTAGAAGCTCTTTAGGAGTGAGTAATCAAGTTAAGAGTGATCCAACTTTCAATAATTTAGGATACATTCAAACAATAATAAGAAGGGTTCCCAAAGAAGACGATGTTCCAGATACCATAAAAGTTAATTTAGATGCTACAATTAATTTTGATGTTTCTGAGGGATTAGGATTTGGACCTAGAGAAGATGTTTTGATTGAACAAACTGAACAAGAATGGTTAAGGGAAAAAGAACAACATAGTTTCTTT
>Ga0187833_10007324_pt1 | contig 9997 bp, 7 predicted proteins | sample ETNtaG_37_FD_167968 | JGI IMG/M metagenome (GOLD analysis project Ga0187833, IMG submission 167968) | Marine microbial and viral communities from oxygen minimum zone, Eastern Pacific Ocean - ETNP2014_SV_400_PacBio MetaG (Illumina Assembly) | ecosystem: Environmental > Aquatic > Marine > Hypoxic... | reverse complement strand
CGCGGCTTTGCGGCTACGTACGAGGACTGGCTGCTGTCGACGGAGTACTTGATGGCGGCTGGCAACCGACAGGTCATATTGTGTGAGCGCGGCATCCGAACCTTCGAGACGTTCACCCGCAACACTATGGATCTCAACGCGATTCCGGCAATACATATCCTCAGCCACCTGCCGGTCGTCTCCGACCCGAGCCACGGCACGGGCACATGGCCGCTGGTGACGCCTCTCGCCGTGGCATCGGCCGCTGTCGGCGCGGACGGGCTCATCATCGAGGTGCACCCGAACCCAAGCGAGGCCAAATCCGACGGTGCGCAATCGCTCACGTTCAAGAACTTCGCGACGATGATGTCTCAGGTCGAGGCGGTCCGTGGGGCGTTGGCCGAAGCCTAGGCAGACACGGCCAAAGTCACCACAGCCTGATAACGCTTTCGCGGGCGAAGATCAGCCCCGCCGTCAGGTCCAGCGGTGGCCGCTCGTACAACTCCGGAGGCACGCCGATGTCGGCCAGGTACAGCTCGCCGACGTGCTTCCGGGCAGCGGCACCGCGTAATCCCTGCTTCGGCAGCGCCCGCGTCATCGTCGCTCGAGCGCGGATCGCTGGCCCGTGAACGGCGCCTGCTCCGGCGTCCACTCCGCTCCGAACATCAAGCGCCAGGATCGGCACGTGGGCCGCGTTGGCTTGCAGAATCAGGTCGGCCGCCTCTCCTCGCGGAGCGCCTCGCAGGCTGTAACCGATGAGCGCATCGATGATCAGCTCTGCCGATTCGAGGTCTGGGATCCTGCCGCCTGAGGTTCGGATCGGGACTCCCAACCGCTCCAGTGTCGCGAGTTGACGTCGTGGAACATCCGTCAGTTTCGATGGCTCAACCGATAGGTGGACCCTGACATCGGCCCCCACCCGTGGAGGCGTCGAGCACATACGAGTCCCCCGCCGCCGTTGCCGCCGGTTCCCGCCAAAACTTCGACGCGCGACGCACGCGGATCGCCGCCCAGAAAGCGGCTCCGCGCCAGGCGGGCAAGCTCGCGACCGGTGTTCTCCATCATCTGCAGAAGGGTGATCCCGTAGTCGTCGATCATCGCCCGGTCGACTTCGCGCATCTGGTCGGTCGTGACGAATGGGATGTCCCGCGTGCGACTCGTGTCAGCCAACGGCGTCTCCGTGGGCGGCGCAGAGGCTTTGCCAACCGAAGCCGTCTTGGGCCAGCAAATCTTCGGACTCGTCCGGTCCCCAAGTTCCTGGCCGGTACAGACGCAACGCCGCCGTTGGCGACGCATCGGAATACGCGATGAGAGGAACGACGGTGCGCCAAGCCTCTTCGATGTGATCGGCACGGATGAAGAGCGAGGCGTCGCCTTCGAGCGCGTCTTGTAGCAGCCGTTCATACGCCTCCGGGTTAGCCTGTTCGCCGAAGCCCGAACCGTAGTGGAACGCCATGTCGTTCGGCTCGAGTTGCAAACCTTGATCCGGGACTTTGACATCGATCCTCAGGTGCATGCCTTCGTCCGGTTGCGGGCACATCGAAAGCACGTTGGGGTTGAGACCGCGCCCTTCTTCTTGCGAGAACAGGATATGCGGCGGGCATTTGAATTGGACCACAATTTCGGTCAACTTGTCCGTCATCGATTTGCCAGTGCGAAGGTAAAACGGCACGCCGTTCCACCGCCAGTTGTCGACGAACACGCGGAGAGCCGCATACATCGGCATGGACGATCCGTTTCGCACGCCTTCTTCGCCCTGGTAGCCTCGGTACTGGCCCAGCACGGCATTCTCCGCCGCGTCCTTCGGCGTCCATCGTCGGACGGCTTTGAGCACTTCGATCTTCTTGTTGCGAAGCGATTCGGCGTCCAGGACGGCAGGCGGGTCCATTGCGACCAGCGCCTGCAACTGCAGCAAGTGGTTCTGGACCATGTCGCGGATTACACCAGATCGGTCGTAGTACCCTGCCCTGTCCGCGACCGACACGGTTTCGGCCACAGTGATCTGTATGTTGTCGATATGGTCACGGCTCCACAGCGACCCGAAGATCGCGTTGGCGAACCGAAACACGAGCAGGTTCTGTACCGTCTCTTTGCCCAGGTAGTGATCAATCCGATAGACACGATCCTCGGAGAACACTTCGGGCACCTCAAGGTTCAGATCAATGGAAGAATCGAGGTCCCTGCCGAACGGTTTCTCGATCACGACCCGTCGCCAGGATTCTTCTTCGGCGGCCAACCCGGACTCGGCCAGTCCGCGGATGACCGGATCGAATAACTGAGGGGCGATAGACAAATAGAACAAACAGTTCGGCGTTTGCCAGTCTTCTTCGAACTTGGTGAGTTGCCACTTGTGCCTGTTGTAGCCTTCTTCCGAAGTCAGTTCAACGTCCGTGTAGTGGAGCGCTCGTGCGAAGTGAGACCACTCTTCCTCTCTCACCGCGAGGTCCGAGAATTCCTGCAGGCTTTGCCACATCAGGTCGCGATACTGGTCGTCGGTCATCTCGGGCCTGGCCGCCCCGAGAATGTGGAACCTTTCGGGCAACCTGCCTTTGCAGGCGAGTTGAAACAACGCTGGCACGAGCTTCCGGCGGGCAAGGTCGCCGGTGCCGCCGAATATGACGATCACGGTGTTGGGCTGCGTCAAATCCACGCCTTTCGAGAAGATTGAGGGTCGACTGTGCTGTGAGACATTTTAGCGGCGCCTTGCCCGAAATCGGCAACCAAGCGAGCGCCTAATTGTCTGCCGTGACGGAGTTGTTCCCGCGACGTTCTCTGAGATAGATGAACCACTACACGAGGCCGACGATCACGCCGCCTCCTACTATGTTGCCGATCGCCGCCGCCGCCAGATTATTTTGGTTAGATCAGCGGTCTGAGGTGAATCGGCCGTTACGAGCCTGATTGCTTTACGGCATGACCTCCGAACTGGTTGCGCATCGCCGCCAGCAGCTTCAGTCCGAACGGCTGCCCCTGGCGCGAGCGGAACCGCGCATAGAGCGACGCTGCGATCACCGGCGTCGGTACGGCGAGCTCAATGGACTCTTCGACCTTCCATCGACCCTCCCCCGAATCGTCGACGAACGCCTCCAGTCCATCGAGCTCAGCGTCTTCCTCGAGCGCGGCCGCCGTCGGATCCAGCAGCCAAGACCGGACGACACTGCCGTGACGCCATATCTGGGCGATGTTCGCGAGGTCCAGGTTGAACTCCTCCTTGGCGTCCATGAGCTCGAAGCCTTCGGCGTACGCTTGCATCATGCCGTACTCGATGCCGTCGTGAACCATCTTCACGAAGTGCCCCGCGCCCGCCGGACCGACGCGTCCTTAGCCGAAGTCCGTTCCCGGGGCAAGGGTCTGGAAGATCGGTTCTAGCCTGGCAAATGCATCCGCGTCACCACCGACCATCAGGCTGTATCCTTCTTGCAGCTCCCAAATGCCGCCGCTCGTGCCCGCATCGAGAAAGTCGATGCCTCGTTCTTTGAGTTCGGCGCCTCTGCGAGCGCTGTCTTTGTAGTTGGCGTTCCCGCCGTCGATGATCGTGTCGCCCTCGGACATCAAATCGGCCAGAGCGTCGATAGTGTTCTGGGTAATCTGCCCTGCCGGAACCATGACCCATGCCGACCTTGGGGTCGAGAGCTGTTCCACGAGTTGCTCCAATGACGAAGCGCCGGCAACGCCCTGCTGCACTGATGCCTCGACCGCCGCTTCATTCGGATCGTAAGCCACCACTCGATGTCCGCCTCGGAGAAGGCGTTCCGCCATGTTCCCGCCCATCCGTCCGAGACCGATCATTCCGATTTCCATCGTCCGCCTCCGTCACAATTCGTTTCGTCCGATTCGGCGCCTAGGTTTCGCCGGGCGCCTCAATAATGCCGTGTTGGCCTACCCGTGTGCGGTGCGGTCGTGCTCCGCAATCCGGGCGCTAACCGCTTCCACCAGTTTTTCGGGATCGTGAACGACCCACGGATGGTCGAGCACTTCACTGGAATGTAGCCGGGCAACGTGAACGGAGTAGCCACCGCCAACACGTTCATGCCGGCCGCCACGCCTGCCCGCACGCCGTTCGGGGAATTCTCCAGGACGATGCAGTCCTCAGGCTCCAAGCCGAGCGTGCGGGCGTCAAGCAAGTAGATTTCAGGATCCGGCTTGGCGTTTTCGACATCCTCTCTAGTCAAGATAAGGTCGAGTTCATCTTCGATGCCCAAAGACGTGAGCACATGCATCACCCCGGTGCGGTAAGACATCGTGGCCAAAGCCGTCTTGCAACCTGCTTCACGTGCAGTTCTAAGCATGCCTATCGCGTGCGGCCACTGGTTGTCTCTGATGACCTCGGGGTCGGACACGATGTCGTCGTAGATCGCCTTCCGTAGATTCGATAGGACCTGCCACGGCTCCGAGGCATCATGACTGGTCATCAAAGGCGTCAGGTCGTCGACTAGGTCAAAAGACTCCATGACATGCCGTGACGCAACGTCTCGCAACGCCCCGACGATTTCCCGGTACGCCTCAATCGCGCGGTCATCGGGTTCGGCGAGTCCACGCAGGCGCTGAACGGCGATCGCATACGATCTCGCTTCGAGCTTTTCGGATTGCACCAGGGTGCCGTCCAAATCGAATAACATCGCCCGTATCACTGTTGTTCCACCTCTTCACCGTCGGTTTGCGCATTTGACGAATCCCTATCCGTTGCCGTTGTCCCCCAGCTCCGCGATCAGCCCGCGAACCGCGCCGGCGGCAGAGTCCCCGGCGTCGATCCTAACCGTTCGGCGTTTTGCCGCTTGAAGCGCCAAGAGGTCGCCCAACGCCTGTGCGTCTACGAGCACGCCAAAGGTCAACGTCATGCCAGGCACTTGGGTATCGGGGGTGTGATCGGATGTCAGTTGCACGAAGACCCCGGAGTTCGGGCCGCCTTTATGAAGCTGACCTGTCGAGTGCAAGAATCGCGGCCCATATCCAAGCGTGGTGGCGACTCCGTATCGCTCGACAATCGCCGTCCGAAGGCCGTCCAACGCCAGGTCCAGCTCGGGAGCCTGGGTTACGTACGTCATAATTGCGACGTAATCGCCCGGCGCCAAGCTTTCCATGATTTCGATGAACGACTGCGTTTCGGAAGATTCGGGAAGTGCGCCGGTTTGTTTGACTGTTTCGAGGACACTGTCGGTCGCGTCCTTCGCCGCCTGGACGTTCGGCTGGTCAAACGGAGTCACTCCGATGATCGAGCCTGCCACCGCGGTCGCGAACTCCCAACGGAAGAATTCGGCCGCGAGATCGTACCGGTCCTTCAGGTCCAGCCTGATTACCGGATAGCCCGCGTTCGCGAGTGACCCGGTGAGCTCATCGACGCGGTTGTTTTCGTCGCCTTCCACCCACAGGTACGCGAAAACGCGATCGTCGCCGTAGCTTTCGACGCCGACGATGGGCTCGCCCGCAATCGGGACGATTCCCCTGCCCTGTTTTCCTAGGCTCTCGGCGATGAGCTGTTCGGCCCACAGCCCGAAGCTGCTGAGCGACGGTGAGGTCAGCACGGTGAGTTTATCTCTACCCTTCAAGGAGAGAGTTCCAATCACAGCGCCCAGCCACGCCCCAGGATTGTCGGCAACAGGCACGTCCGCGCCACTCGAATCGCGCATGCTGTCGGCGCGGTCCAGCAACTCGGACAGATCGATACCGATGAGAGCCGCAGGCGTCAGACCGAAATGCGACAGGACCGAGTACCGGCCGCCGATGTCCGGCTGGTTCCCGAATACTTGCCTGAACCCTTCTCTTTGTCCGAGGGCGTCCAGGACGGTTCCAGCATCAGTGATGGCAACGAAGTTCCGACCAGCATTGTCCGGTCCACGTTCTTGCTCGACGAGCTGGCGAAAGTAGCCGTAGAACGCGTTTAGTTCGATCGTGGAGCCCGACTTCGATGACACGAGAAACAGCGTTCTCGCCGGGTCGATCGCATCGGCCACCGCTTGGACCGATTCGGGAGCGGTCGAGTCGAGCACGATGAGCTCCGGATAGCCGTCGGCGGACCCGAACGTTTGGCGCAGCACCTCCGGTCCCAGGCTCGATCCGCCCATGCCCAGTAGCACGACATGTCGGTAGCCCTCGGTTTTGACGTCCGTCGCGAATTGTGTCAGAGAACCAATTTCATCTCGCATGTTGTCTGCGGAAGTCAGCCATCCCAGGCGATCGGTGATCTCGGTCGGGTCTTCACTCCAAACCGTGTGGTCGCCCCGCCAGATGCGACCGACCACGTCTTGTCGGGCGAGTCCTGCCAGGGCGGCATCGATGTCGGCGGTATAGGCGCCGAGGCCAGTGTTCGGATTCGACTGCGAATTCATGTGCAACAGCTCCCGGGCTAGTTCGGTCTTGGCAATTGATGCGTGAACCGGGATAATCGCCGGTTCGGTTCAGGCGTCGCGGAGGTTAACGATCACGCGCTTGGCCGCCTCAACAACACGTTCGGGCGTGAGGCCGAATTTCTCGTACAACACGTTGGCTGGCGCAGAGGCGCCGAACCGGTCGACGCCGACGGATTCGCCGTCGATGCCCACGTATCGTTCCCATCCGAAGGTCGTCCCTGCCTCGACCGATACCCGAGCTCGGATGTCATTCGGCAGCACCGAGGAGCGGTACTCGTCGGGTTGTGCGTCGAACAACTCCCACGACGGCATCGACACGACGCGTGTAGGCGTGCCGTTCGCCTGAAGTGACTTACCGGCTTCGAGGGCGACATGCACCTCGGAACCAGTCGCGATCAGGATGCAATCCGGCTCGTCCGAGGATTGCCAGAGCACGTACGCACCCATGCGGGCGTCGGACGCCGGCGCGTAAATGTTGCGATCAAATACGGTCAGATTTTGACGGCTGAGTGCCAAGACGGTCGGACCGTCGGTTCGTTCGAGCGCCGCCCGCCACCCTCCCGCGTTTTCGGTGGCCTCCGCCGGTCTGAATACGACCAAGTTGGGCACGCCTCGCAAACCCATCAACTGCTCGATCGGCTGGTGGGTCGGGCCGTCTTCCCCAAGCGCAACAGAGTCGTGCGTAAACACGAAGATCACTCGGAGGCCCATCAGCGCCGCGAGTCGAATCGACGGGCGCATGTAGTCGGAGAAGATCAGGAACGTTCCCGTGTACGGAATGACGCCGCCGTGCAGCGCCAAGCCATTCGCTATCGCTCCCATGGCGTGCTCGCGAATGCCGAAATGGAAATTGCGGCCGCCGAACTCACCGGGGCCAATGTGTTTTTCTTCAGTTAGCAACGTCTTGTTCGACGGCGCCAGATCGGCTGAACCGCCCGCCAGGCTAAGGACGTTCTTCGAGATCGCGTTCACGATGCGACCTGATGCGTCGCGCGTCGAAACCGAGCCGCCCGCATCGTGCAGGTCCTTCAGGTCTTCATCCCATCCGTCAGGGAGATTCCCGGCTAGCGCTTCTGCCAGTTGAGCGCTCTCTGCGGGATGCGTGGCTTGATAGCTCGCATACAGAGCTTCCCACGAATCCTGCCATTGCTGGCCTCGCGTGAGTGCTTCGCCGAAATGATCCGCGGCATCTTGCGGGACCGTGAACGGCTCCGCGTGCGGCCACCCGAGGCGCTCTTTCGTGAGGCGAACTTCGTCTTCGCCAAGAGGTTCGCCATGGGCCGCAGCGGTGCCCTGTTTGTTCGGGCTGCCGAATCCGATAACCGTGCGGCATATGATCAAGCTGGGGTCGTCGGTCTCTTCTTGGGCCGCTCGCAACGCGCCTTCGACGGCATCGACGTCCATGCCGTCGATCGGGCCGATGACGTGCCAGCCGTACGCCTGAAACCGTGCGCCCACATCCTCCGTGAACGAGATGTTGGTGTTCCCTTCGATGGAGATGTGGTTCGAATCGTACAGACAGATCAGACGTCCGAGCCGCAACGTGCCCGCCAGTGACGCAGCCTCGGATGCGACTCCTTCTTGCAGATCGCCGTCGGAGACGATGGCGTACGTGCGATGGTCAGTGACGTCGAACCCGGGGCGGTTGAACCGCTCGGCGAGCATTCGCTCAGCGATCGCCATGCCGACACTGTGGGCGAATCCTTGCCCCAACGGTCCGGTAGTCATCTCGACACCGGGTGTCATGCCGTATTCCGGATGCCCGGGAGTCATGCTTTCCCATTGCCTGAATCTTTTGAGTTCGTCCAGAGGCAGATCGTATCCGGTCAGATGGAGCAACGAATACAGCAGTGCTGAAGCGTGACCTGGCGACAGAACGAAACGGTCCCTGTCGGGCCAGTTCGGGTCTCGCGGGTTGTGCTTGAGAACGCGGTCCCATAGCGCGTACGCCATCGGCGCCGCTCCCAACGGTGCGCCTGGATGTCCGGACTTGGCTTGCTGAACGGCGTCGACCGCCAGGAAGCGAATCGTGTTTATGCACAGATCGTCGTAGTTTTCAGGACTCACAGATTGCCACCTACCCCAAAGAAGTTGCGTGGACGCCATTGCTCGGCGTCCTGTCGCGTTGAACTGATATCGCCTAGCTTAGAGCAAATCTCAGGGTGTGCAAAGCGCATCCGCGATTCCGCCCCGATCGCGCCCGAGGTTGTTGCTCCATGTCTCGTTCGAAGACGGCTCCAGAGCGTCGACGACCCGAACGCTAGCTGACGCGATTTGCAGGGAAACACATAGATTAGATTATCGCCGAGAAATATCGATTCGCGAAGAGGGAGAAGCTGTGTCTTCCGTGACGGTTCCGGCGGCTTCGGTTGCTTGATTCAATCACGATGATAATGTCGAGTCCGACAGGCTTCGGGTACGCAACCAACACCAGGTCGCGCCGCTGGCCTCACTCCCCACGGTTGCATCCGTGTACGCAATGGCTTTCGTTCCTTTCAGCGGATATCATGCGGACATGGCTTTTCGCACCCGGAGTTCGCGGAGTGCGGACTTTTGACCGCGCGTGGGTTAGGGCTGCGCCAACCGGTCGGAATCCCAGGAACGACACCTCCAGGAGGTTCTCGATGATCTTCGATGGACACGCCTACTGCTTCCCGCCGCTCACCGGCGACGGAGGGTTTTCAGATCAGGGAGCTCTTCGCAGACACCTCCAACAGGCCATCGCCGTGCATCACCAGCCGGCTTGGCGAGTTCGCGATCGCGCCGACGCGGACGCCTCCGCGCTCATCGAAGCAGAAGATTGGACATCGCTCGATGCGCTCAAAGTCGCCGACTTCCGACCGTCCGGATTGGGCCGGTTCGAGTGGACCTCCGGCGGCGAGGATTATGCGAAGCAATACTTCCCACCGTCGATCGTGGACATGTCGTATCCAGCGGACCGGCTCGTCGCCGAGATGGACTACGCCGACGTCGACAAAGCGTTGTTGCACCGGGCGCCTTACCTCGGGATCGGCAACGACTTCATCGCCGACTGCGTGGCGCAATTTCCTGACCGCCTGCTCGGGCTGGCCCACACGCCGGAGTGGCTTGTTCAGTCCGACCCGGAAGGCTCGATTGCGAACGTCGAGCGTGCCGTCAACGAGCAGGGTTTGTCCGGCCTGCACTTCCTCCCGCCTCAACTTGACCTGTACGGATACCATGGGCCGTGGGACGCGCCCGGATTCCGGCCGTTCTGGGACGGCGTGGAAGCTCTCGACACGCCGATATTCTTTTCGCTAAAGGAGCGTGCCTCTCCGCACCGCGACAGCTTCCTCGATGAGATCAAAACACTGACTCGATGGATGGAGCGATATCCCGACGCTACAGTCGTCATGACGCACGGAATTGGCTGGCGCAACTTCAGGGACGGCGACGCGATCAACCTGCCGGATGCTGTCTGGGAGCCGTTTCAAAACTCAAAGCTGCACCTGCAATTCCTGTTCCCGATCGCTCTGGGCGCGGTTTGGGACTATCCTATGCCGCAGGTTCGTCCCGTCATCGTGGAGTGCGTCAAGCGAATCGGCGCTGACAGGATCATGTGGGGCACCGACATGCCTATCGTCAGTCGATTCTGGACATATCGCCAGAACATCGACTTCATTACGCGGTACTGCGACTTCCTCAGTGCCACC
>Ga0187833_10007322_pt1 | contig 10000 bp, 10 predicted proteins | sample ETNtaG_37_FD_167968 | JGI IMG/M metagenome (GOLD analysis project Ga0187833, IMG submission 167968) | Marine microbial and viral communities from oxygen minimum zone, Eastern Pacific Ocean - ETNP2014_SV_400_PacBio MetaG (Illumina Assembly) | ecosystem: Environmental > Aquatic > Marine > Hypoxic... | reverse complement strand
GGCTGTACCTGCTACCATCCCCTTTTCCTGTTCAACCAGTTCGGCGATCTGGAACGGAGTTCCCTCCGTCCCGGTAACGTTCACAGTGCCGATGACTGGGAAAGCGTGTTGAAGCCGGTTGTCGTTCGCTACCAGAAACGGAACCTGCGCCGCTACTTCCGAGGAGATGCCGCGTTTGCCTTGCCGGACCTTTACGAATACCTGGAAGCAGAGGGTTACAAATACGCCATCCGCCTCAAAGCCAACAAGGTTCTCCAGGAAAGCGTCGCTCATCTGCTGGCGCGACCTGTCGGTCGTCCGCCGAACCATGTTCGCCGCTTCCACGCCAGTTTCAGCTATCAGGCTGGGAGCTGGGACAGGAAGAGGCGCGTGGTGGCCAGGGTGGAATGGCATCCCGGAGAGTTGTACCCCCGTGTCGGCTTCATCGTCACCAACCTGTCACGCCCCACCGAGCGGGTGGTTACTTTCTACAATCAGCGGGGCAAAGCGGAGCAGTACATCAAGGAAGGCAAGTACGCCATCAAATGGACCAGACTGTCATGTGGCAAGTTCCGCAATAACGAGGTTCGGCTCCAGCTTCACGTCCTGGCTTACAATCTTGCCAACTTTATGCGGACACTGGCTTTGCCGAAGGAAGTGGAGCACTGGTCGTTGACCACGCTGCGAGAGAAGCTGGTGAAGATCGGAGCCAAGGTGGTCAGCCATGGCCGGTACGTCACGTTCCAATTAGCCGAGGTTGCTGTGCCGAGGGAACTGTTCCAGAAAATCTTGGGCTTGATTGGTGATCTCCGACGGAGACCCGTTCCGGCGTAGGCCGAGGGCATCGACGGCGAGGTGAAAAGTGCGGGAGAGGTATGCCTCGATGGCGGAAAATATGGGGAAATGGCCTTCCGGTCACGGCCAACTCACCAAAATCAGGCCACCGGAAGGCTATGGAGGGAAAACTATTACAACGGCGGCGCAATCTGGATATGATCGCCATGGACTTGAAGGCTATCTGGGAAATGTCGGTTAAAACTTCGGTAACTTGGACAGCGTCGCCAGACAACTTACTCGAGTTTGCCGGAGCCTTGTGAATTCGAACACCGAAGAGTTGGGGGCTAGCGCGTCTTTGAATCTGCCGTAAAAAGCAGTTAATTTTATTGAAAGTACGACGATCATTTTATGTGACGCCGATGGTGTTGAAGCAATATATTCAACCAAGCCATTAGTTCATTCAGTTCTGGGTTTCGATAGTCGATGACAGTTTCCAACACAACGCCCGTACCACTTCCCGGCCAGGCCGTCGACCTGGCGCTAGATGAACTGCATGAGGGCCACGAAGCCGTTTTTTCCTGGAAAGCCGAAAGCGGTGCGATAGACTCGTTTGCGTCGCTCAGCGGCGATTTGAACCCTCTTCACATGAATGGTGATTACGCCATTGAACACGGATATGAGGGGCGGGTCGTTCATGGTTTTTTGCTGGGCGCGAGACTGTCGGGACTAATTGGCATGGCCTTGCCTGGACGCCGGTGTTTGCTAGTGGAGGAAACCCTGTCGTTTCCGGCTCCAGTTTACATTGGCGATACGGTTGTTTTTCATGCTGTCATCGATGGGGTCCACCGGGAACTTTCCCTTGTCATGCTGAAAATATCCGCAAAGAAAATGAACCAGACAGTTTTGAGGGGACGCGTGACATGCAAGCTCCTGTTTTAGTTCTTGGAGCGTCCGGAATGCTCGGCGGTACAATCGCTAAACGGCTGTTCCATGCTGGTCATTCGGTCATTTTGCATGGCAACGCCAATCAGGAGGGCCTTAAAGCGTCGGCCACGGACTGCGATGGTGCGATGACGGTTTCGGCGGACCTGTCGGATGAAAATGCTGTGGATGCCCTATTCAAGAAAATCGTCGAAGCGCATGAAGCACTTAGCGGTCTTGTTCTGGCTGTAGCGATGCCGTTTCCTCATAAGCTAACTCATAGAACGCCATGGGCCATTTTTAGCGACCAAATCGACAGTCAATTAAAGGCTGCCCACCTCTGTCTGACGGCTGCGCTGCCTCTGTTGAGGCCAAAGGATACACAGCGGATATCGCGCGTTCTGATATTAAGTACTGAATATGCCCTCGGCATGCCTCCCGTCAAAGTCGCCCCCTATGCAGCGGCGAAATCAGCTCTGACCGCTTATGCCAAGGTCATTGCTGAGGAATGGCTCGCTTACAATATAAGAGTGCAGATTTTGGCGCCGGGCATGGTGATGTCCAACCTAACGGCCGACCTTCCGGAACTGTATCTGGAACAGGTTGCGAAAGCCATGCCAGAGAAACGTCTGACGAGCGCTGATGATGTTGCCGACGTCGCCGCTTTTTTAATGACGTCCTCAGCCGACTGCCTTTATGGAACTGTCGTGCCCGTTACAAGGGCCGAGAGACGATCTTTATGAAAAAGGAAAGCGTCGATATGAATAGGCCGCATGAGCGGCTTGTTTCCTATTTGGATTCTGTGCCGTTTCCCTGGGTGGAGGGCACAGACATAGATCGTGCGGCTAAGCGCCTCGTCAAAGACAGCGAAGCCCTTTCCCTAGTGGGTCCCGAAATTGCCGTCCAGGTGCTATCAACATTTTTAACGGATTACCTAATCAACCATCTCGTCCTTATGTTCGCCCGCAGAGGGATGAGAGCGAATATCCGCTGTGATGAGTACGGTGTTCTGGCAACGGCCATTCTGGATGAATCCCATGATATCCACACTAGTCCACCCGACCTGTTCCTTATCCTCCTCAGCCACCGCGACTTGAGGTTTTGTCCCAGCCTGAACGCTGATCCAGAAACTGGCAAAAAAGCGATAGTGGAAGAGGCGGCGTTCTGGGCCTCTCTTCTTTCACGGCTCCCGGCACCGGCTGTTCAGTTGTCTTTCGATACACCGCGGCTTCGCCCACTAGGCGAGCTCGACGGCTTTATTCCCGGCGGCGTCACATACCATGCCCGTGGCGTCAATCGTGAATTGGCTACAAATCTGCCGGCGTTCAGCACTCTTGTTGATGCGGAATCGCTTGCGCAAACGGTTGGGCTTCACAACTGGCACGACCCGCATGTTTATAATCTATGCAAACAGCCTTTTTCCTTTACGGCATTGCCGCATGTTGCAGACGCTCTGAGCGCGGCCGCTATTGGTTTGCTAGGAAAAGCGCGTAAGGTTCTGGTGCTCGATCTGGACAATACCCTTTGGGGGGGTGTTGTCGGCGATGACGGCCTGGAACATATTGAGTTGGGGCCCGAAACGCCAGAAGGGGAGCCCTTCACTACCTTTCAGCGCTACCTTCTCGGGCTTAAAAGGCGCGGGATCGTTCTAGCGGTCTGCTCAAAAAATCACGACGAGATCGCAAGACAGCCTTTTCGAAAGCACCGTGCGATGATCTTGCACGAGACCGATATCGCCTGTTTTGCTGCAAACTTTGACGACAAACCGACAAATCTCGTTCAAATCGCCGAAAGCTTAAACGTGGGTGTCGATGCTCTCGTTTTTGTAGATGACAACCCCGTCGAGCGCGCGTTGGTTCGACAGGAACTGCCAGAAGTCCTAACTATTGAATTGCCGGATAATCCTGCGCTGTTCGCAACGGCGCTGGATGCTGCCCGGGTCTTTCCGCTTTCTCGGTTGACCGAGGATGACATGCGGCGCACAGATTCTTACGTTTCTAGGGCGGTGACAGCGAGAGCCATGGAAAGTGTTTCCGACATGGATGGCTTCCTGGCCGGGCTGGAGGCACAAGCGATTATCGAGCCAGTCGGGCCCGACAATATAGATCGAATCGCGCAGCTTCTCGCCAAGACAAACCAGTTCAAGCTTAACCCAAAGGTCTTTTCCACATCGGAACTTACTGAGCGGAAAGATGATGTTATTGCCCTACGTCTTGTAGATAGTCTTCAGGATTACGGCATTGTTGCCGTGGCCGTTCTCAACCCTGTCTTGGAATTAGATAATACACTCGTCATTGAAAACTGGGTCATGAGCTGCCGCGTCTTCTCCCGCCGGCTGGAGTATGTAATGCATGATCTTGTATCTGAACGCGCCGCTCAAGCTAGGGTGGGCTCCATCCGGCTGAGATATGTTGCCAGTGGCCGCAATGGTTTGGTATCTAACCTTTTGTTAACACTTGGCTTTTGCGAAGTTAAAAATAATGATATTTGGGAGGCGCAAACTTTTTTACCAAATACAGCTGGTGATGCCACCCGGCATTTGCCGGCACATCACATGACCGTTGTTCGTTCATCCGACTGAATAGCAACAAGTAAGAGAGAGGCCCTGTGACCCCTGACGATATTTTAGAAAAATTGACCGATGTTTTTCGGGATATTTTTGATGATGATACCCTGACCCTGACACGGGAAACGATGGCTCAGAACATTGAGGAATGGGATAGTCTGAATCAGATCAAATTAATTCTAGGATGCGAAAAAGAATTTGAAATTAGGCTAAAGCCACGACGAATTAATGCGTTACAGAATATTGGAGAAATGGTTGATCATCTATCTGAACTGCTGAACTAACTCAGAAATTTCATGCTTTTTAGTAGCGCAGAGTTTCTGTTTCTTTTTCTACCTCTAACTTTACTAGCCTTCCATCTGCTGCGGATCTACCAGGGTGGGCGGGCAGCAATGGCGGCGACTGTTGCTGCTTCATTGTTCTTTTATGGTTGGTGGAATCCGCCATATTTGTTGTTGATTATCACGTCTATTGGGGGCAATTTTTTTTACACGCGTGCCCTTGCAACAAACCCTGGGCGATGGAAATTGTTATCTGCGCTCGGTTTCAATCTGGCCCTGTTGGGATATTTTAAGTACCGAAATTTCTTTCTCGAAAATGTTGATTACCTGATCGGCGACGGATTGACCGAGCCGGGTTCGTTAGGTGTAATTTTTATCCCTCTTGGCATATCCTTTTATACCTTCCAGCAAATGGCCCTGTTGCTTGACGCCAACGACGGGGCGGTGAAAAAGACGCCTGACCTGCTGGAATATTCCCAATTTATCCTTTTCTTTCCGCAACTCATCGCTGGCCCTATTATCTTGTATCGGGAAATGGTGGATCAGTTCACGCGGCTGGAAGCCAATCATGGAGCTGGCCTATCCCTGTTTGGGCCAGGGCTTGTCGTTTTTACCCTCGGTTTGTTCAAGAAAGTCTGCTTAGCGGACGGTATTGCCCAGTTCGCTAATTTGGCATTTTCCTCTCATGCTTCGATTACCATGCTCGAAGCGTGGGCAGGCATCCTGGCCTACAGCCTTCAGCTTTACTTTGATTTTTCTGGATATTCGGACATGGCCGTTGGTTTAGGTCTCATGTTTGGATTTTGCCTTCCCCTGAACTTTGATACGCCTTTCAGAGCCCGAAACATGATCGACTTCTGGAAGCGCTGGCATATGACTATGACACGCTTCTTTATGATGTATGTGTACAGTCCCATGGCCCTGTCTCTTTCGCGCTACGGCCTAAAGCATTTCAGCCATGCCGGGATGATTTTTATCCTCGCGGTCGCCTGCCCCATCATGGTGACGTTTTTACTTTCTGGGCTTTGGCACGGTGCTGGATGGACCTTCGTTATTTTCGGTGCAGTCAATGGTCTTGGTCTGATCACTAATCACGCCTGGAAAGAGTGGGGAAAGATAAGACTACCTTTCATATTATCCTGGGCGCTGACCTTGCTGACAGTTCTGGTATCCTTCGTATATTTTCGGGCCGAAAATCTAGTAGTCGCCCACAATATCCTCGAAGCAATGTTTTCTCCCGCCGCGTTTCTGCTTCCGAACTGGCTTGAGAGTCTTGCTGTGTTGACGGGCCTACCCTGGGATTCCCTGACGATGTTCTCTGCAGGCAGCTATGCTGTCCGCTGCTTCGTCTGGGTCGTTGTCCTAGGCGTCCTGTCCCTCTGGTTGCCGAATTGGGCCAAGACGTACAATGACTTGGCGCCTTCTTGGCGTTTGTCTCTTGCTGTCTCTTTTATGGGATTCATGGCCATCGGTTGGTTGGATAAGCCCCAAACATTTCTTTATTTTCAGTTCTAATGCTAGGAGATTTTTTCCTGTCCGCACCGTGGCGACGGTTCCTTTTTCGGCTTCTCCCGGGTACGACACTGGGGCTGGCTCTGCTTGCTGAACTGTTGGCCTTTGCCGCCGACCCCATCCCTTATCGCCGACATGATCTCGACCGCTTGGCCCTTGCGGTTGAACTGGATAATGACAGTCCGGAACGCCTTCTCCATAGCATCATTATTGGTGACAGCGTTACCCAGGATGTTTTGAAAACCTATACTATCGGAGGCGACGAGAACGTCGCCGATTTGACGACAAATAAGGCGAGTGGCCTTGCGGGATCGTACCTATTGATGAAGCGCTTTCTGGGTCGCCACGCGCCGCCCCGCCATCTCGTCATCGCCGCCACGCCAGAATTTTTTACTTATCTGCCTGAGGGTGAGGCGGCCAGAATTTACCTAAGAACCGTCTTCAGAAATTCTGATGAAGTCGATTTTCTGGGCTCGTATTTGCCAGCTGAAGAAGCTTTCTTTATGCCAGCCGCTCTGGAAATGGATGAAAGGCTCGGAAAGAAATTTTTGGCCCTTCTGGCACCCAACCCCTCTGCCATAAAGATGGGCGGCAGGGCGCCTGACCCGGGTGCTCAAGTCGCCATGGGGATAATGAATAACTTTATCCGTGATGATGTTGAAAGGCGAGGTCGACAGACGTTGGAAATTCCGGAACAGAACGTGCTTGTTTTTCGGGATATGTGCGGGCTCGCTGAAGAGTACGATTTCAGCATACATTTTCAAATCGCGCCCCTTCCCCAGACAGTCTACTCTTCCTGGAAACAATCTGGCGTCTTGAGCAATTTCGAAGCTGATATTAGCAGACTATTTGAATCTGAATGCAAAAACACGAAGGTCTTTACCGATTACGGAATATCGATTGTTCCGGACGTTGCCATGCGTGATGCGGACCATCTCGTCCGCCATGATTGGACGAATTTCTATGCTGTCTTGTTGAACGACCTGATCCTGTCGTTGGATTAATTTTCTGCAGACATTGGTAACGCGTCGTTCTTAGTTTCGAAGGCTAACTCATCACGCTGAAGCGGCGACTCAGAAAATTACCAACCCGGTGCTCAAAAACCGTTGAGGACTGCTCGTTGTCGCCACGGCATTGACACGTTAAGTCGGTGGCCGAAGCGGTCAGGGGCCGCTACGGTCTCTGGATGATCCAAATATCCTTCAAGCGACATCGGTTTTCGCCGGAGATTATCCAGCACGCGGTCTGGCTTTACGCTCGGTTCACCCTGTCGTTTCGTGATGTCGAGGACCTGCTGGCCGAACGTGGCATTGATGTATCTAACGAGACCGTAAGACGCTGGTTCCTGAAATTCGGCCGATTGGTCGCCGTCAATCTTCGCCGCGGCCGTCCGCGCGCCAGTGCGCGCTGGCACCTCGACGAGATGGTTATCAAGATCCGTGGCCGGAAACATTGGCTGTGGCGGGCGGTCGATGACGAGGGCGAGGTGCTTGACTTCCTAGTCCAGCCACGGCGCTGCGCTCGATCGGCCCAGAGACTGTTGCGAAAGCTGTTGAAGAAGCAGGGCTTTGCGCCGAAGCGGATCATCACGGACAAGCTCAAATCCTATGTCGTCGCCATCCGTAAAGAGCGGCTGTCCGCGGTCCATGATCAGGGATTGCGGGCAAACAATCGCGCTGAAAACTCGCACCAGCCGGTTCGACGACGCGAACGAAAACAGCAGCGGTTTAAGTCGCCGGGATCCGCCCAACGGTTCCTGTCGATCCACGCCGCCGTCTACAACGCCTTTTACGTCCAACGCCATCTTCTGCACCGCCGATTCTTTAAACAGTTTCGAGCCGAGACGTTCTCTGTCTGGAATCAAAGTTGGCTTGCGGTCTGATTTGGATCACGATCGAATTCTGGAGACCGTGGCAGTTAACGTGTCAATGCCCTTTCGAGAGTTAGCCCTATCTTAACCGAAGGGAATGTGTGGTTTCAGTACCTTATGTTACCATCAGTGAGTACCGGGAAAGACCAATCAGGGGAATGCCGTCATGGTCGGTGTGGAATATCTGAAGCCTACCCTCAACATCACCGCCGAGCGTTTGACCGAGAAGGCGAAGAGTTTCGTCAAGAATTGTGGCGCCTGCGCGGTCGGAATCACCACGCTCGAGACCCTCGAAGGTGGGCCGCCGTCGACCAATCTCGAATATGTCTTGCCCGGCGCCAAGTCGGCGGTGACCTTCGCGATTCCACTCGACCAGGACAAGATCCGCAACTACCTGGCAAAGAAAGACCGCGACGGGCACCAGGTGAACTATAATGATGTCAACACCTTGGCCACCGGGGTGGCATCGCAGCTCGCCTCCTTCTTCGAAGAATGCGGATTTGAATCGGTCGGCGTTCAGGCAAACCAGGTCTATCGCGACGACGGCGCGTCCGTGCCGTGGGAATATCGCCCCAATATATCGCACCGCCTGCTCGCGGTGCGTGGCGGGGTCGGGTGGTTTGGCCTATCGGGCAACGTGCTAACCGCGGAATATGGCGCCAACGTGAACCTGTGCACTATGGTAACAACGGCCGAGCTGGCGCCGACGGATCCTCTGCCGGCTGAGGAAAACTACTGCGATTGCACCTCGATGGAGTGCATGGCCGCCTGTCCCTCGGGCTTTTTGCGCGACGCCAAGAAAGAGCGCATAACCGTGACGATGGGCGGCCAGTCGTTCAGCTATGGCGAGCGCACCAGCTACGACCGCTGTATATACGTCTGCGCCGGCTTCACCGGCCTGCACCCCTCGGGGCGGTGGTCGACCTGGTCGCCCGGCCGCTTTCCGATCCCCAAACAGGACGAGGATTTGAAGGTCGCCTCGGAACGGGCCTACAAGGCGTGGACGCAGCGGCCTTACATGGACGGTCACACGCTGCAAGCACCGCTGCTTTACGCCGCCACGGGACGTGATGTTCAACTCTCCTGCGGCGGCTGCATGCTGGTCTGCACGCCCGACAAAGAGGAACGTGCGCGGCGGCTGAAAACGCTGCAAAACAGCGGCGTCGTAGTACAGCATCCGGATGGAACCATGGAGGCTATGTCGCCGCAACAGGCGCAACACTGCATGGGCGGACTGGACGACGAGACCCGCGCCCTCTACGAGCCGGCGGATCCCGAAATCTATCAGGATATGGAGATCGTCGGCGGCGACGATCAGGAGTGACGCGCGGGGCCGTTACAGTCAGATGGTATTGCCTTCGGGAATTGAGAATTTTCTATCGTAGTCATAGGATACAAACGGAAGGAAAAAATCGATGATCAGTGGTCAAAAAACTTTTATTACAGCAATTGCATTCGTTGCTTTTTCTGCTAGCTCAGCAATGTGTGCGGAGTGGGAAAGAACGTCCGGTATATTCGCTCAAATCAAGATGATCTCTACAACAGATGGTACGAAAGTATTTTCCTATACAAATTATTCTACTGTTGCGAGCGATTTAGAGGGCGACACTGTCTCCACTTGCGCTGGGGGCGGCGAAGTGACCGATGCTGGTACGACCTTAAAGCTCGCGTGCGAGTACATTGATATTGATGGAGATAAATTTTACGAACTGGTGGAACGGACCGTGGGCGATGGCTTTGCGAAGGGGAAGGGTCGTTTGACTAGTGCCGGAGGGACGGGCAAGCATGCAAACCGAAACTACGAGTGCATCTATAGTTTCATCTACATGCCAAAACTTGAAGGAATGTCAGATATTCCGCTCACAGTAAGGACCAAATGCCGCGGGGATTTACCTTCGTAAACCTGAGGGGCTAAATAGTCCTGGAAGGGCCCTACCTCGCGGCGCTGGAGGCCATTCTATGTCGCCACGAGCTAGTTAGGGCGGCAACGAGAGGAACGCCGAGACGGGCGTACGGAATGGTAGGTATCGAGCCCTCACAACTAATTTTTCAATGACTTAGCCGCCCTTTGGGGCGGTTTTTTCGAGTCTGCTT
>Ga0187833_10007317_pt1 | contig 10007 bp, 8 predicted proteins | sample ETNtaG_37_FD_167968 | JGI IMG/M metagenome (GOLD analysis project Ga0187833, IMG submission 167968) | Marine microbial and viral communities from oxygen minimum zone, Eastern Pacific Ocean - ETNP2014_SV_400_PacBio MetaG (Illumina Assembly) | ecosystem: Environmental > Aquatic > Marine > Hypoxic... | reverse complement strand
TATTTTGTAAACACTTCCGACAAGAGGTTTTTCTCATGGATGATTGCCTGTCTCTGCCAAGCGATGAGTCTGGATCAGGATGAGGAAACAATCTATGCAGACTTTAATGCTGATGCCTACAATGATCTGATTGAAACTCAGTTCAGCAATATTGTGAAACTGATGTCAGGATTGGGTATGGGAGAGTCAACACAGGAGAAGGTGCTAAAGGAGTTATCTGCTAACCTGGCCTCACTGATGGTTGTGGAGAATTGAGGTATTAGTGATAGTGATGGTAACAGTCCTACAATTTCTTCACAGTCAAACACTCTCCATTAGGTATATGGCAGGGGGATGCAGCCTCTTTAAAATGGACATGAGGTTAAAGGCATCTCTTAGGGCATTCGCATGCCCACATGCGAGGGAATTTTTTGTGCCAATTTTGTGCCATGAGCTTACAAAAACAGGCCATATTCTGGGATATGTTGCAATAGTGAAAAGCTTTTATAATATTGATATTGTTATCCTTATTTGTTGCAGTCTTTCCCTGTTTACCAACTATGTAAGATTGTTAATCATCGAGTCGCTGGTTCGAGTCTGGCTTGGGGAGCCAGCTATAGCAAGCTCTTAGCTCTATTTAGGTGTTTTTCAATTTTGGCATGGTGTCCATATAGGTGTCCATCATTCCTGATTTTCCTTCCTTTTCGTCAAGCCATTTCATCCCACCCATTTCATCTTCTGTAACAAGTATGTAACGTTGGAAAGCACTTTCTGTTGTGATAGTTTATATCAGACAAATTATCCCTATTTCAGACAATTCTTCTGCTATGTTGAACTGCTATAATCCCTACCGTAATAATTGCTACGCCGATCCAATCCCTAGATGTTAATGGTTCGGATAAGATAGCTGAAGCTATAGCTACACCGAAAAAAGGGTTTAGAAAGTGGAAAGCAGAAGCCTTTGTTCCTCCAATTCTTATTATAAGTGAGAACCAGACCAGCGTTCCAATCAATCCGGGTATTAGGATCAAATATGCAAAAGATATTATGAAAATAGAAGAAAAATTTATAGTCCATGTCTCAAAGAGAATGGATAGTGGTAGTAAGGTTATGCTACCAACAATCATCTGAAGACCAACAATCATAAATAGATTCTTGTTATTTTTTAATGAATTACCAACTAATAGAGCTGCACCAGCAAATCCCAGTACAGCAACAATACAAAGTACTAACCCAAAAATCTTTGTCTCATCCGCAGTCTTATCATACACAATGAGGAAACCCCCGGCTATACCTGTAAAAAGCCCCAGCTTTCCAATTATTCCAATTTCCTCACCTTTGAAGATCCAGAGAAACATTGCTATGATGATAGGTAGCATACTAGCGATAATGGCTGCGATGCTAGCTGTAACCCATTGCATTGCAGTAAAATTGAGGGCTGTACATACTGTATTTTGGCATAATCCAATACTTATAATGGTATTCCACTCACGCCGACTAAAATTAATCTTTTGGCCAAAACAATAGGCAATTGTAATGGCCAATAGTCCAGAGATAAAAAATCTAGATGATAAAACTAAAAAAGGTGGTGCATTAATCATTAATATTCTGGCTGCAGTAAAAGCGCTTGCCCAGATGATCGCAATACTGATACCCATCAGGAAGGATCTAATGTCCATGATATGTAAGTGAAACTGATGTTTTTGTTACTAAAAAAGGACCTTCTTATATTTTGCAAATTGTTATTTAAAATATTTTAAGTTATAACTAGTTCGCATATTCGTGATTACCCCTTTTACCTCGAGCGTGAAATAATTTGTGGCTGTTCCAATTGAAACCACTCGGCCCTATATAATTTCTATCTAATTTGACATGACTTGGTATATATTTAACTGTAATTCCGCATCGCCATTTTGAAGTTTTATTTGTTTTTGAACCATGGAGTAAATATGGATCATGAACACTGTAATTTCCTGCAGGAACTTCAACATCTACTGCATCGTTTGTATCAAGACGTGAGATAGATTGAGGAAGAACTGATTTGTCATTGTAATTAGTTGAATGAGAAATAATATTTTTTGACTTATGAGAACTGGGTAATACTTGCATACAGCCATTCTTACTATTAGAATCATCCACCGCTAACCAAAGTGTAAAAGTTTTCATTGGTTTAATTGGCCAGTATGCTGCATCTTGATGCCACTTAACATTTCGGCCATCAAATGGAGGTTTACAGATCGCATAAACAGCGAATAAAGAAATGTCAGGCCCTATAATTTGCTCGGCCACATCCAAAAAAGGATTAGTTAACAACAAATCTAATATAAAAGTATTATATTCGTTAGGAGAAGCTAAATTTTCTGGGCGAACATTGGGAGGTAACTTGTTAATAATATTTTTAATTTCAAATTTTAATTTTTTTAATTGTTTTTTATTTAATATTGGATTTGGTCCTGCAAATCCTTTATTTTTGTATGAGACTAATTGCTCAGATGTAAGTAGCATAACAATATTTAGTTGTGGTTAATATTTTGTTTAATTAAGTGTTGAGTATAATATGATAAAAGAAAATTTTAAAGTACTTAAAGAAGAAAATATTTTGTCAATAGCAAATGAAAAGTTACTAAAAAACGGTTGTGATTTCAGAAATGCATTTGAAATAGCAAAAACAATAACAGCTGCTGAAATGGACGGATGTCCAGCACATGGCTTGTTCCGACTTCCGGGTTTTATTTCCTCACTTAAAAGTGGGAAAGTAAATGGGGAATCAAATCCTAAAGTTGTCCAAATAGCGCCAGTAGTATATAGAATCGAAGGAGATAGGGGCTTTGCTCCTCTCGCACTTAATGTTTCCTATAAGCCTTTGATTGAATGTGCTAAGAAAAATGGAATGGCAGCAGCAGTAATAGTTGATATCCATCATTTTTCTGCATTATGGCATGAAGTTGAGCATTTAGCACTAAAGGGTCTAGTTGGATTTGCTTTTACTGTAGCAAAGCCTGTAGTAGCTCCATCAGGTGCAAAAGAACCTTTTTTTGGAACTAATCCTATGGCTTTTTCCTGGCCGAGAATTAAAGGGAACCCCGTTGTTTTTGATCAGGCATCAGCCGCTATGGCGAGAGGTGAGATTATGATTGCAGCACAGGAAGGTTCTAATTTACCACAAGGTGTTGGAATTGACAAAAATGGGAACCCATCAAAAGATCCTAAAAAGGTATTAGATGGCTGTCAATTAACTTTTGGGGGCTATAAAGGCTCATCTATTGCTATGATGATAGAACTTTTGTCAGCAGGATTAATAGGTGAAAGTTTTAGCTTCGAGAGGGGTGAGAAAGATAATAATGACGGAGGTCCAACCCGCGGTGGCGAATTAATCATAGCAATTAATCCGAATCTTTTCGGTGATGAAAATAACTGGTATGAACACTCTGAATTATTTTTTACAAAACTAATGAAACTTGAAGGTATTAGAATACCGGGAGATAGAAGGATAAAAAATAGAGAGAATTCAAAAATCAACGGGGTTAAAGTATCACATTCAATATTTGAAAAGGTAAATCAATTGTAATTCAAGGTTTTATTTTGAATATTTCACAAGTTGTTTCTCCATTTTTAAGTCTCTTCAAAATCTTTTTTTCTTTTTCAACTACAGTAATCAAACCCAAAAAAACTTCCTCAATTAATAGATTTGGTATTACTACAACACCATCATTATCAGCTATAATAATGTCATCTGGATGAACACTAACCTCTCCGCATACAATAGGAATGTCAATTTCACCCGGATCTGTCTTCTCTGTAGCAGCAGGATGAGTTCCAAGGCAAAATACCGGGAAGCCCAAATCTACTATTTCAGAAGAATCTCTAACAGTACTGTCAATGACTAGACCAGACAAACCAAGTTGTTGACAACAAGTTGCTAGTATATCTCCGAAAGGTCCATATGATAATGATTTCTTTCCATCAACTACAAGAATATCTCCACGTCTGGAATTGTGAATCGCGCGATGAATAGCAGCATTTTGACCAGGAATAATTGCAGCAGTTTTTGCAGGTCCAGCTAGTTTCATACCAGGACTTAGAGCCGCTATTCTATAGTCCATAGCCCTGACTTTACTATGGGCATTGCAAATATTACCTGTTGGATATTTGCCCAGTTTCTTAATCAAGTCTGTTCGATTCAATTTGTTTTTTATAGCCATTCTAATTCATTTGGGAATATTATTTACGAAATATTTTACTAGTTAGCATTTAGTTTATCTAAAACGTTTGAAATTCGGTTAAGCGCTTCTATAAGCATTTTCTTATCTATTGCATAACAAATCCTGAAAAAATCACTTTTTCCAAAAACACTTCCAGGAACTACAGTAACTTCTGCTGTTTGAAGGATATATTTACAAACATCTATGTCATTATGAAGAATCTCACCACTTGACGTCCTGCTACCATAGAGACCATCACAGGAAGGAAAAACATAAAAAGAACCTTCGGGTTTGTTACATGTAATTCCGTTAATTTTATTCAAAAAACTGACTGTCAAGTCTCGTCTTTCTTTATAAGATATTTTCTGTTCGGCAATGAATTCTCTACTCCCATTTATAGCGGCTAAAGCAGCATACTGGGAGATAGTCGAAGGATGAAATGTAGACTGAGATTGTAATTTAGCCATGGCATCTATTAGTAGCTTAGGTCCTCCAGCATATCCCAATCTCCAACCAGTCATACAAAAATTTTTTGACATTCCATTACACGTGAGAGTTCTTTTTTTAATATCAGTATCAATCTCAGCAATTGTATGAAATTTCAAGTCAGAATAGATTAAATATTCATATATATCGTCTGAAATTATTAAAATATTTGGATATTTGATCAATACTTCAGAAATTGATTTTAACTCATCAAAACTGTATACAGATCCTGTAGGATTTGTTGGATTATTTAGGATTAGACATCGAGTTGAGTCACTTATTGCTAATTCAAGCGCCTCTGCAGTCAACTTAAACTCATCAGCTAATGTGCAATTAACAATTATGGGATTCCCTTCTGCAAAATCAACCATATCTTTATATGAAACCCAATAAGGTGCCGGAATAATAACCTCATCTCCCGGATTTATAATTGACATAAGTGCATTAAAAATAATTTGTTTACAGCCAGTGCCAACAGAAATTTCGGAAACTTTATATTCCAAATTGTTTTCATTTAAAAATTTGTTACATATTGCTTTTTTCAACAAAGGCATTCCATCTACATTTGAATAACGCGTTAAGCCATCCTTAATTGCTTTAATCCCAGCTTTCTTAATATGATCTGGGGTATCAAAATCGGGTTCACCTTGACTTAAACTTATTACTTTTTTCCCTTCTGCTATGAGATTTCTTGCCAAATCAGTAATTTCGATTGTTTGGGAAGTTTGAATACGACTTATTCTATCAGACAGATTTATTTCCATATTTGATCCTAAGTTTTTTAATATTTTCATTATATTAATAAAATTTTAAAAAAGACTTGACAATTTTTAATGTACGGAGTAAAAGTTAGATTCCATCATGTTAGATAACTAACAATAAAGGAGAAAATATGTTACTAAAAAATATGTTACTAAAAAATATTTTAATTTCAACAAGTATTTTTATATTTAGTTTTACCTCTGCCCATGCTGTTACCCTCAGGGCAGGAAGTGCCTTGCCTCCAAGCTCAGATCAAGGTATAGCAGCTGATCACTTTGCGAAGAGGGTTAAGGAACTCACTAATGGATCAGTAATTGTACAAATGTTCCATTCGGGAGAATTAGGCCCGCCTCCCACACAATTTGAGAATACTATTGCAGGTGCACAAGATATGGTGATTGATACATTAGATTATTTTAAATCATATGATGATCGGTTTGGTGTCATGAATACTGCATTTGTATTTAGAAGTCGGGAACATACTGCTAAGTACCTAAATAGTAGTAAATTCAAAAAAATTGCTGACGCTATAGAAGAAAGGGGTTTGGTATTTTTAGGCAATTACAATTGGATGAGACAGCAAGATCGTGGGATTTTAAGCAGAACTCCTATAATAACTCCTAAAGATCTTCAAGGATACAAGATGAGAATGTATCAGGCTGAAATGCCTATCCAATTCTGGTCTGGAATGGGGGCAAATTTAACCGTTCTATCATGGCCCGATGTATACACTGCTCTGGCTACCGGAACTGTTGATTCTTTAACTACTGTGGTTAGTGCTTCTTACCTAAACAAACATATTGAAGCAGTAAAATATTTTACAAATCTTAGAGAATATTTCCAAATAGTTCTGCCTGTAATTGGCATAAAATCTTGGAATAAACTAAATTCAAAGCAGAAAAAAATCCTCCATCAAGCTGCAAATGAAGCTGGGGAGGTATACGTAAAAATGAGCAAACAAAAAAATGATGAGCACATAGAAGCGGCAAAAGAAGAACTTGGTCTCGTTTACATTGAACCTCCGCTTGGTCCATGGCATAAACATGCTGATGGAGTTCATGAAATGCTTGAAAATAAAGGTTTTATACCTAAGGGGATAATCGCAGAAGCTAGGTCTGTTAAGTAAATTGCGGTTAACATAGTCCAGTACTTCAAAAAATAAATTTAAAGTGCTGGACTACCGACTTATTAAATGGATTTAAAAAATATTAATTTTTATTTGTACTGGCTTCAAGCTTAAAAATTTGTTTTTCAGAATCTAGATCCATCAATAATCATATATCATTAGGTTACCTCAGTAGAATCTAGAATCTCTAGATTTCTTGTAAACTCTCCTCACTTGAAAAATTTGTTTAAGAAGTTAAATTGAATGGATAAATTTAAGAATGTCCTTTATTTTTGGGGGCATATAGAAAGAAACACTGCTATTTTCGCATTTTGCGCGGTAGTAATCATTAATATTATACAAATCATACTCCGTTATGTTTTTGAGTTTTCTATATTTTGGGTTCAAGAAATTTCTCAGCTTCTAATGCTATACGCTTACTTTGTTGGTACCAGTTCAGTCTTTAGAACAAGAGGTTATATCCTTGTGGAATTTTTTGTTAACAAAATGTCTATAAAAATCCAAAGACTTTGTTATGGTATGGCTCAAATACTAACAATAATTTTCTGTGGTATAATTATTTATTGGATCTTAAAAGAGTTTCCGAGGCAAATGAAAACGTATTCTGTAATTCTTCATATACCAAGATTTTTTTCATATCTACCATTACTAATAGGTTCTCTTTCTATAATCACAATAACAATCTATTATTCAATTGAAGTATGGAAAGCTTGTAAAAAAGATAAAAGCAAAAGTATTTCAGAAATTGAATCAGCGATACTAATTTAGTCAAAATGATAACTACTATCCTTCTAGTAATTTTAGTTAGTCTAATAGCCTTAAGGGTTCCTGTAAGTATTTCTATTGGAATAGCGACAGGAATAGCTCTTTTTATAGGGGACTTCCCACTTAGTGTAATTCCAAGAATGATGATAGATGGTCTAGACACGTTTACACTGTTGGCAGTACCTTTCTTCATATTAGCGGGCAATATTATGAATGCCGGAGGGGTCACAGAAAGAATTTTTGAGTTTGCAAAAGCTTTATTCAGCCCGATCCGAGGTGGCTTAGCTCAGGTTAACGTCGCTGCAAGTATGATTTTTGCCGGAATGTCTGGAGCGGCACTAGCAGATCTTGCAGGTCTTGGAACGGTTGAAATGCGTGCTATGAAGAAAAGTGGTTATCCGCTAAATGTTGCAGCAGCAGTTACATTAGCTTCCTGTACTATAGGTCCAATTATTCCACCAAGTATAGTTCTAATTGTATATGGTCTCGCAACAGATACTTCTATAGGTAGATTGTTTCTAGGAGGAATTGTTCCTGGTTTTATAATAGGACTTCTTACTATGATTTGGATATCATTATGGGTGCGTTTCAAAAAAACTGATTGGGGGCAACCTGAACCTTTTATCATATCAAACGTATGGAAAAATTTTAAAAAAGGAGCTTTAGCATTATTCTCTCCGGTATTAATTATAGGAGCTTTAATTTTAGGTGTAAGTACTCCAACTGAAGTAGGGGTTCTTGCAGCAGCATATGCTTTATTTGTCGGAATAGTTTACGGGGAGCTGACATGGCAAAGGCTTTTAAGTTGTATTATAGAATCTATGCAAACTACAGCGATAATAATGTATATAGTTGCAGTTTCTATAGTTATGGGATGGATGATAACCATGGAACGTCTTCCGCATGAAGCTGCTAATGCAATTTCACAATATATTGAGAATCCCTTAATAGCATTATTGATAATAAATATTTTTCTGATTATAGTTGGAATGTTTCTTGAGACACTTCCAGCAATTTTGATTCTATCCCCAATACTTTTACCCATATTAGCTCCTTTAGGTATTGATCAAGTTCACTTTGGAATAATTATTTGTTTCAATTTAATTATTGGGATAATAACACCTCCCATGGGAATTGGTTTGTTTGTAGCTGCAAGGGTTGCAGAAACAACTCCAGAGCTGGTTTTCAGGGCTACAGTTCCTTTCTTGGTTCCTCTTTTACTTGGTTTGGCTACTATAACAGCTTTTCCTGTCTTAACCCTTTGGCTCCCAGATTTAGTATTTGGTCATCGTCCTTGAAAATAATTTAATAGATGGGATCTAAAATTAATAAAATAGACAGAATTGCTGCTGACATTGGGGGGACTTTTACAGATCTTGCCGTAATAACTGAATCTGGTGAGTTATATACCAGAAAAGTCCATTCCACACCAGAAAATTATGCCGATGCAGTTATTCAAGGAATAGAAGACATGATTGCTGGACTTAATTCAGATAAGAATGAGCTTCTAGAGGTTCTGCATGGCTGTACAGTTGCTACAAATACTATTCTTGAAATGAAGGGAGCAAAAACTGCTCTGCTAACAACTAAAAACTTTAGAGATATACTTGAACTCCAAAGGGTTCGAACACCAGAATTGTATAAACCACTTTATGAAAAGCCAAAGCCTTTAGTTCCCAGAAATTTAAGATTTGAAATATCTGAGCGAATTAGTTCAGAGGGGGAGATTCTTGTTCCGTTGTCTGAAGAGGAAATAATTAAATGTACAAAAAAATTAAAGAGTTTGGATATTGAAGCTATATCAGTCTGTTATTTAAATTCTTATGCTAACCCAATTCATGAAGTTAAGACCGGAGAAATTTTACGAAAATTATTCCCTGATTTATATGTTTCAATTTCTGCAGAAGTACTTCCTCAGATGAAAGAATATGAAAGGACATCTACTACCGTAATAAATTCATATGTCGGACCACCAGTGAAAAAATATATAGAATCGCTGGTTAAACAAATGAAAAATTCTGGATTCAAAAAAAGCCGTTTAATGGTAATGCAGTCAAGTGGCGGAATCTTAGATTCTGTTTCAGTAGTTAAAAAACCAGCACAAATTATTGAGTGTGGACCTGCAGCAGGAGTTATAGGGGCACAATTTATGTCCAAATTAACAAGATATGAAAATTTAATTACACTAGACATGGGTGGTACTACAGCAAAGGCTTCCTTGATTGAAAAAAGTCAATTATCTTTTGCTGAGGAATATGAAGTAGGTAGTGGGATGTCTTCTAAAAGTGCACTAGGAGGAGGTGGCGGTTATGCATTAAAACTCCCGGTAATTGATATTTCAGAAGTTGGTGCGGGTGGAGGTAGCATTGCATGGCTAGATAAAGCAAATTCACTAAAGATTGGGCCTGAAAGTGCTGGGGCTATACCTGGACCAGTATGCTATGGATTTGGGAATGAGTATCCAACCGTTACAGATGCTAATGTTATTCTCGGTTATTTAAATCCTAACGGACTTGCAGGAAACAGTGTCCCAATCAATTCAGATCTTTCGAGAAAATCCATTGAAAAACATATTGCTAGACCATTATCTTTAGATATTCTAGCTTCTTCATACGGAATTCACCAAGTTGCAAATGCCAACATGATGCGAGCTGTTAAAGCTGTGACTACACTCAGGGGGCGTGATC
>Ga0187833_10007310_pt1 | contig 10013 bp, 7 predicted proteins | sample ETNtaG_37_FD_167968 | JGI IMG/M metagenome (GOLD analysis project Ga0187833, IMG submission 167968) | Marine microbial and viral communities from oxygen minimum zone, Eastern Pacific Ocean - ETNP2014_SV_400_PacBio MetaG (Illumina Assembly) | ecosystem: Environmental > Aquatic > Marine > Hypoxic... | reverse complement strand
TGACCATTTATTCAATCTCTAAGGCTTTCATTATTCTGTCAAGCTTTTTATTAATCATTTCTAAATCTTGGTTAGGAGATTGTGACTGTTTATCATAATTGCCTTTATCTTTTCTTTTAAAGCAATCACTGCAAAAAACCGGCTTGTCTGAGGTTGGTTTGAAAGGAACCTCGCAATCATTGCCGCAAGAAGAACAAGTTACCTTAGTCATCTCAAAGTTACGTCTGCCTCTGTTGTTAAAATCTCTGCCAGAACCTCTTCTTTCTCTATCTTCAAAGTTATTACTACCCCTGCTATTTCTATTTGAATAGCCTCCTCTAGAGCCTCTTCCTCCTCTTGAACGTTCAAACTTTCCCATAAGTAGGTTAAAACGGTTATTAGTATATAAGGTTATGTTTAATTCTTTTGATAGTAAACTATTTAAACTCTGAACATAATAATTTGGTTATGGGACAACAAGAAGTCTATAACTTTTTGAAAGAGAACAGAAAGAAGTGGTTTACTTCTAAAGAGATTTCTAAAGAATTAAAGGTTTCCATAGGCTCAGTAACAAACTGCCTGAAAAAACTAAGAGAAAGCAAAGCAATAGGCTTCAGGGCAATGAAGCGCAAGAATCAGTTTGAATATAGGTTTTAGAATTCTCAATATCAACTTCAAAGTGGTAATCTGACAAAAAGGTTTATACTTCTGTATGTGCACATTAGTAGGAATATTATTTTTTATTGTGCCCATACACTCTTATTTGATCTATAATCAACCTTAGGATTCTGGAAATATATTCTTTATAATCTCCTTTATCAGCAATATCCAATGATTGATAATATTGTTCTCTCTTTTCAAAAGGGATAAAAAGCATAGGAAATCCTTTTTTCATCAAAATGAAGTTCATAAGAGTTCTGGCTGTTCTTCCATTTCCGTCTTCAAAAGGATGAATCCAAGTTAATTTTGCATGAACTAAAGCAGCTAATTCAAAAGGATGCAGTTTATTCTTATTTGCACTATACCATTTAAAGAAATTGAGCATGTGCTTTTTAACTTCTGTATGAGATGGAGGAACATGTGTGGATCCTTGGATTTGGACATCGAAAAACCTTATTCTTCCACCATATACAATACCAGTATTTTTTGTTAGAATACCATTTGTTCTTTCTAAAAATTTTGTGTTTAAGTTACCTTCATACTGCTTAATATAATCTAAACATTCTTTTCCATTTATTGCTTCATTATAATCTTCAGCTCTTACTCCAGAAGGGATTACTTTATCTTTTAGAATTAAGGCGGTCTGCCTTAAAGTTAACCTATTTCCTTCAATAGCGTTGCTATGGTAAGTAAATCTTATTACAAAATCCTCATTAAGCTTTTCCTTAACACTTTTTGGAGTTTGTTTTAGCCATATATTATAACTTTCTTTTAAGTCCTGTAGAATCTCAGCACTATCTTCTGAAAGATAACTGTATTTTTCTATGTAAGGCTTTGCTTTTTCTTCTATTTGTTGAACATATTTTTTTAGTTCTTCTTTTGAAGGCATTTTATCTCCTAGGAAAATACGGACTTTCTTCCACTTATTTAGGCTTAGCCTTATACTTTTTGTAAGGTAGTAATACTCTTTTTTGTTCCTTTTTATGATTTCTATGTAGGTCATATACATATGTATGGGCACATTGTATATAAATCTTTCGTTTATTTGTGCCCATACAACTATAAGGGTGTTGGTTAGATTTAGAAGGGGTTGTTACCAATATCTACTTCAAGATAGTAATCTGTCAAAAGGTTTATAACTATAAGGATAATTCCTATTACTAAATATTGGGATTCAATGATAGGAGTTTGCAGGGAATTTGCTAATGTTGCAGCAACCTTATATGCAAATAATGGGCATTATGCAAGAATCATCGCCACAAATGATGTCTATAGTTCACCTCATGTATTTGCAGGCTCCCAAGATAATAATAAAATCGTATTAACTGACAGCGGTTACCCTTTTGTGGTTCCCGGAGCAAAGAACCTACAAGAAGCTGCAATGTCTTATGATAAAGTATTATCATGTATTTTCATAGATCCTCTTACCCATAGAGTAACAGATGTTATAACAACACCAGATCTTGAATATCTTGACCAGATTACAGATGCTCCATCTTCGTTTTAGTAAGATTAGCACTGATTTCGTCCGAAAAACTGCATTATGTGATATATTAAAAAAAGAATTATAGGGAGGTTTTAATTATTTAGTTTGGGTTTTATACCCCGATGCTTGCATCGGCTTAATACGCAAACTAAATACTAAAAATACCCCGCAGCTTGCTGCGATTGGGATTTTTTATTTCTTTCCCCATATAAGCAAAGTCTTATTGATTTTATTTATAATTTTCCAATTTAGCCCCACTCCATCTATTAAACTAATCAAAAATTTGGGTGAAGCGAAGCGGAACCGTTTAACACCTTTCAAACACACTTCCTCTATCAAGTAACAACCATCCTTCACCACTACTATATCCTAAACTACAATAATCTTTAAATAAGAGTTTAGATGTTCTTCTTGACTGAGGGGTATGATTAGTAAAAAGAAGTTATTGGTGGTATTTGGAATTCTATTCATATTGTTAAATATAAGACCAGTCCTAAGCGATGTGCTTATAAATGAAATTATGTATGACCCTTCTGCTTCTCAGGGAAGTGATACTGATTTAGAATGGATTGAGCTTTATAATAATGGAACTGCTATTGTGAACTTAACTGGCTGGACAATTGATGATACTGTGTTTGATAGCATTAGCATCTCAGCTGGTGGATATGTTGTTATTGCAAGAGAGCTTGTTGATGTTACTGATAATGAAAGCTTTGAATCATATTATGGCAATAATGATACAGTATGGAACTCTACTGATGCAAGCTATAATGCTAGTGATGGAACTTTCAGCCTTATGAATGCAGGAGATACAATCAACCTTTCAAATGGTTCATACATCCATTTGATAAATTATACAGATTTTGCTAGTTTAGCTGATGGTAATGGAAAAACCTTAATCTGGTATAATGGGAACTGGACAGAGAGTGTATCAACAAATGGAACACCTGGAAGGTTAAATGATGAATTTCCTCCTTCATTTAATTCATGGGCGATACCTGAATTCATAACAGGTTCATATAATATAACAGCAAATATAACAGAAGTAAGCTCTGCGGTAATCAGCTTCAACAGCACTAATTACTTAATGAGCAATAATAGTGATATATGGTATTATTTATGGAATACTTCTAAGAACATGGACGATTCATACAATATAACTATTTATTATAATGATAGTGTTGGCAATTCAAATACAACAACATTATACAATATCACAATAGATAACACAGTTCCTTCAATAGCATTTGCATCAGGGGCAAATAATTCATACTTCAGCAGGGACTGGGTTTATGTTGACATAACCTTAACAGAAACAAACGAAAACACCACCACCTTCTATTTATACAATTCAAGTATAAATCTAATCAACTCAACAATCCTTCCAGCAGGCTCAAGGAACATTAACTTCACAAGCCTTAATGAAGGAATCTATTATTATAATGCAACCCATAAAGACAATGTAAACTTTGAAACATCAACAATAACAAGGAAAATAACCTTAGACACAACCTCTCCTTCAGTAACAATAAACTCACCAGTTAACAACATTAATTGGTCAACTGCTATATTCCCAACGATACTAAACGCTTCAGTAACAGACACAAATAATATTCAATCAGTTCTGTTCAACGTCTCAAATGTAATCTACAATACAACCTTCTCAAACAACTGGCTCAACACCTCATTTGATACAAGGAATTTAGCAGAAGGAGAACACACTATAACAGTCTATGCCTGGGACTATGCAGGCAACCTAAACAGCAGTGAATCCAATGTATTCACTATAGACAACTATGGGCCTAACTTCTTCAACTTAACCAAAACACCAGAACCAAGCTACAACAATAACAGCATCACATTAAACGTAACCATTAATGACACAATCACTGCTGTCTCAACTGTATGGCTCTATGGAAACTGGTCAGGCGCATGGCAAAACTATACAGTATCGCAGTATCCATTCACAATAGGGGCAAACAACTTCACAAACCAGCAAACTATAGGATACAAATGGTTTGCAAACGATACACTAAACAATATTGCTAACAGTTCACTCCAGACATTCACAGTCCAAAACAGGGCTCCAACCCTAAACTCAACCATGCCAAACTGGACATTCATAGAAGATGCTCCTGCATTCACAGTCAACCTTTCAACCTATTTCATTGATGTTGATGGCAACGATCCTCAGGCATTAAGCTATACATCCAGTATAACAAGCAACATCACCATCACAATAACCAGTAACATTGCAACAATTGACTCCAATGAAGACTGGTGCGGCACAGAAAATGTAACATTCACAGCAAGTGATAGCTTAAACACAACGCCAAGCAACTTAATCATATTAAACGCAACCTGCCAGAATGATGCCCCAACAAACGAGGGCATGTCTTCTGTTCCTGACGTTGCGTTCAATGAAGACAGCTACAACAACACGTTGGTTATAAGCGACTATATCTATGACAAGGACAGCGCAATAACCGAATACGGGTACTATTCAAACGACAGCAGCCTGATGATAACCATACTGCCGACAAACTATTCATACATCAACGCAACGCAAAACTGGAATGGCCAGGCTAAGGTTTACTTCAAAGCCAAAGACCAGGAAGGTCAATGGGGCAACTCGAACACATTCACTGTAAATGTATCGCCTATTAACGATGCGCCGTACACAAACGCCACCCCTGACCAAGTAAATATTACAGAAAGTGATCCACATGCATCATTAAGCTTAATATCCTACTTTGCAGACATTGAAAACACGCCATTATCCTATACAATCATATCTGAAAATGAGGTTAACTGCACTATTAATGGAACCAGCTTAGTATACAAGCCAAGGCAATACTGGCATGGAACATCCCAGTGCAACATAACAGCAAACGATACAGAGCTTGTATCTTCTGCGCAGGCATTCACATTCCTTGTGAACTCAACAGAAAACATCCCTGTAATCACCACAACCTGCGCTGCTCAGGCAAACCAAAGCGAGTTTTACACCTGTGACATTAACGCAACAGATGGAGACGTAATAAACGGGGAGCAAACCTTAACATTCTCTTTAACAGAAAAGCCAGGCACAATGGTAATAGATGCTGGCACAGGCATAATTTCCTGGATACCTGATGATTCGTATGTTGGGTCAAACAATATAGAAGTAAAAGCCATGGACAATGTAACAAACTATGATACCTATTCATTCACAATCAATGTCATAGACAAGAATGATGAGCCGTCCAAGGTTGCGCTAACATCTCCCTCAAACGCTTCAACAGTTGTATCAGCAACAAAAACAGTAAAACTTGACTGGCAAAATTCAACAGACCCTGAGAACCAGTCAATAACATATTATCTCTTCTTTGGAAACCAGACAACCCAAAGCCTGTTAACAGTAACATCTGCCAGCCAATACACAACCTCAACCCTGAATGATAACTCAACATACTATTGGCATGTCATTGCTGGTGATGGGACCCTAAACTCAACAAGCTCAGAAACATGGCAGTTCAATACTCTCTTTGACAATGCTCCTGTAATCCAAAGCCTAGAGCCTATATATGACCCATCCATCACAGAGACTGAATCAATAGTCTTCAATGCAACGCTCTATGATATGGACCAGGATAACATGCGCTATAACTGGAGCATTAATGGAATAACAAGCTCTAATGGGACAACCAGTTCCTATAATGAAACAGTATCATTCACTTTTACCTCTGACTATAACAGCTCAGCGAACAGTCCTTACACAATAAAGCTTGAAATAAAAGATGTAAACAATAACACAGGCATATCAGAATCATGGGTTACAACAGTAGCAAACAATAACAGGGCTCCTGTTTTAGCTTCAATAACAGACAAATCAATAAATGAAGATTCAGTCTTAACCTTCAACATAACAGCTTCAGACCCTGACCTTATCTATGGAGACAGCCTAACCTACAGTTCCAACTTAACACAGCTAAGCATCCAAAAAATAAACAACACTCTCGCTTCAGTAAGCTGGACGCCGACAAATGATAATATTGGGAGCAACACAATAAATTTTACAGTAACAGATGGAACTCTAAGCGATTCTCAAACAATCATAATAACAGTCAACAATACAAACGATGCCCCTATCCTCAACCCAATCGGCAGCTTAACCGCATATGAAGATACTGCTTTTGTTTATGATGTGAATGCAACGTATGTTGATATAGGAGATAACTTAACCTTCTATGATAACACAACCTTGTTCAATATAAGCCCTTCAACAGGAATAATAAGTTTCATGCCAACAGAAAATGATATTGGAACGCATTATATCAACATAACAGTAAAAGATGCGTTAAATGCTTCAGACTCAGAAATTGTAGCTTTAACAATCTCAAACACAAATGATGCCCCTTCTTTAGCGGCTATAGGCAGTTATTCTGTTTTAGAAGATTCAACCCTGTCATTCAGTATAACAGCCTCTGACATTGACCTTGCTTATGGAGACAGCTTAAGCTATAGCTCCAACCTAACACAGCTAACCATACAAAAGATAAACAACACTCTCGCTTTAGTAAGCTGGACGCCTGTGAATGATGATGTTGGAAGCACTGCAATAAACTTTACAGTAACAGACAGTGGCGGTTTATCAAGCTCGCAGACAGCAACCATAACTGTAAATAATACAAATGATGCTCCTAACATATCCAGTTATTATCCTATGTTTAACCCGGCAATAGCTGATTATACAGGAACACAAACTTTCAATATAACAAAATCTGATGTTGACAATGACCCTTTAACAGTTAAATGGATAATAAGTGATATAGAAGTAAGCAATAATGATTATTATACAGCTGGCAACCTTTCACCGGGAACATATACTGTAAAAGTTGTTCTAAATGATAGTACTGCATACATAGCACGTTCATGGACTTTGACAGTGAGCGAGCTGCCTATATCAAACAAATATGCAGGAACATTCAAGCTTTTGAATAAAAGCCAGCTGGATAATGCAACAAACATAACAATAGAGTCACCAAAAGGAAGAATAGACTTTGGAAACACAACATTAAACCTTTCAGATGTTGTTGACTTTGATAATTATATCAATATAAGCAAAGGTGTTATAGGAATAGACACAACAAAATTCCCTGCCTTAAACAAGCCTGCAGAGATAATACTTGGAGGATTGGAATATCTTACAACACCTATTGTATATTATAGTTCAGGGCTTGGAGTAACCGGAAGCACGGTTTGCCCTTCATCTATCTGCACTGATATAGTATACAACCAAACATTTGGCAGGTTAACATTTAAAGTAAATGGATTCTCAACATACTGGGTTGGCACAATAAACAGCGCTCCAGTCATAACGTCCAGCGCTGTAACATCTGCTATCCTTAACCAGGCATATTCTTATGGTGTTGATGCATCTGATGTTGATGGTGACACATTAACATACTCACTTACCACTTCACCATCCGGCATGAGCATAAACAATAACACAGGCTTAATCATATGGACGCCTTCAAGCTTGGGCAGTTTCAATGTTGTAGCAAGCGTATCAGACACTATTCTAACAAGCACGCAATCCTTTACAATAACAGTGTCTGAAGCTGAAAGGGCAAAGCTTGCAATAACAGACCTTGATGTCAAAGTAGGCGGCAAGAAGGATAGCAATCTTGTGGCAGGTAAAAAGATAGACGAGCCTGCTCAGCCAGGCTCATCAGTTGACTTCATACTAAAGATTGAAAACCTTTACACTGATGAAGAAGACATGAAGTTTGATAATATAGAGGTTGAAATAATAATAGAAGATATTGATGATGGTGATGACCTTGAAGATGAGTCTGAAGAGTTTGACCTTAACCCTGAGGAAGACAGGAAAGAAACAATATCTTTTGATATTCCTTTAGAGGTTGAAGAGGGAGATTATGCTGTAAGAGTTAAAGTAAAAGGGGAAGATGAGAACAATACTTATCATAGGATTGAATGGAAGCTCACTTTAGAGGTTGAAAAGGATAAGCATGATGTTATAATCAAAGATATATCACTTAGCCCCAGTATTATAACATGTGATAAGGATATAGGCTTTGGAATAGAAGTAATGAACATAGGAAGGAAAGATGAGGATGATGTGAGCATAGAGATAACTAATACTCAGCTTGAATTAGACCTAAAAGAGACAGGCATAGAGCTTGACAAAGATCCTGATGATGATGAAAACAGCTTTAAGAAAACGTTTTATGCTACTTTGCCTGAGAAATTGGATGAAGGAACATATCCTATCACTTACAAAGTGTATTACGATGACAAGCTTTCTGACACAGAACGGGAAGATCTTGTTGTAAAAGGGTGTAAACAGGTGAAAAAAGGGTCTGCTGTTAAGGGAATTGACCTTGTCAGCAGGCCTTCTTATAGTTCAAGTTCTGGAGTTGCAGTTGCGCAGCCAGTGACAGAAGGAACTTCTATAATATCGTTTGCAGAATCTGGAGATACTATCTTATTATTGTCAGCAGTGCTTATGTTCTTATGCGTGATAGTTCTTATATTCGTGATTATTAAGATGTTGATAATAAGAAGGTAGAGTGCTGGTTCTTTGGGAGAATAAAGATACATTTAAATAATGGTAACGTTTAACGTGACTAAAATGGGGCTGCCAAGTAAAGAAGAGATTATGTTAAAGCTATTCTTTAATGAGCCGTCTAAGCAATGGCATTTCAAAGATATAGTGACTAAAGCTAAAATAAGCAAACAGCAAGCAAATAAATGGCTGAAAAGATTTGAGAAGGAGAAGTTGATAATCCATAAGAAACCAATGGAAAAAATGCCTTATTTCCAGGCGAACTTTGAGCATCTTAATTATAAAAATAAAAAAAAGATTTATGCTTTAAATAGGATGTATGATACAGGATTATTAAAAAGGCTGCAATCGCTTGAAAAATCCAAGGCTGTAGTTATATTTGGAAGCTTTGCGAAATCAGACTGGCATACAGGCAGTGATATTGATGTGTTTATCTTAGGCAATCCTAAAGACTTAAGATATGGTACTTTATGGCAAGGGAGAGAGGTTCAGGTTCATGCTTTTAAAACAAAAAAGGATTTGAAGAAAATAAAGTCTGGATTAATGCAGAATGTTATAAATGGTTATTTTGTTAAGGGAGATGTGCAGGATTTGGTTGAGGTGAAAGTATGAAAACAGGGTTTGAATTGTTAGAGAAGACTTATGATAAATGTGTTGCTGAAGGCTTTATCAAGCCAAAAGATAGAGTAGACATACTTCTTATAACATCATTGCTAACAGCAGCTAAAGAAGGCATGTCAAAAACCACCCTGCTAAAGCAGAATGGCATGTTTGAAGCCTCTTCATGTCATAGTGGTTTTTGAGCATGCTCAAAAATATATCACCATCCATAATAAACAGTGGACTTTGTCCACTAGTTTTAAAAACTAGTGGTATATTTCTGACATATTAAGATTGAGAAAGTTAAGTGGTATATGGGAGAAAGAGTCAAAAAATTATGCTTTTATGTCAAAAACCACCCTGCTAAAGCAGAATGGCATGTTTGAAGCCACTTCACTTCAGGGTGGTTTTTGAGCATGCTCAGAAATATATCACCTTCCAAAACCAGAAGGTGGATTTTGTCCACTAGTTTGAAAACTAGTGGTATATTTCTGACATATTAAGGGAAAATTATGAAGTCCTACGAATGCTTATTGATGCCTGCCTCTACTTTGATAAGGTTTCTATTAGCAATCATCAGTGCAGTAATGTTTACCTTTGCAAGAATCATGCTGATTTAGAGTTTGACTGGGAAATTCTGGAGACGATGCGGGTTCTTAGGAATGCTGTAAACTATGAGGGAAAAAGGATAGATAATGAGCAGTGGAGCAAATTAAA
>Ga0187833_10007306_pt1 | contig 10016 bp, 10 predicted proteins | sample ETNtaG_37_FD_167968 | JGI IMG/M metagenome (GOLD analysis project Ga0187833, IMG submission 167968) | Marine microbial and viral communities from oxygen minimum zone, Eastern Pacific Ocean - ETNP2014_SV_400_PacBio MetaG (Illumina Assembly) | ecosystem: Environmental > Aquatic > Marine > Hypoxic... | reverse complement strand
TATGAAAATTGCTACATCATTAAAGTCATTGAAAAAAAGGGATTTAAATTCTAAATTGGTTAGAAGAAGAGGGAGAGTTTACATAATCAATAAAAAAAATCCCAAATTTAAAGCTAGACAAAAATAATTTCAGTATTTTTATAATAATTCATGAAAATCGGATCAATAAGTGAGGAGTTGACTTCAGAGAAAAGAATTTCATTAACTCCCGAATTATCAAAAAAATATTTAAATTTAGATGTGGAAATTTTTATAAACAAAAACTATGGGATTCATCTAGGTTTTCATGACAATGATTATAAAGAAGAGGGAGTTCAAGTATTAGAAGATATTAATGAAGTTATTAATAATTCCAATTCCTTAATACAAGTTAATTTACCAGAAATAAATTATATTGAAAAATTTAGAGAGAATACTTCATTAATAGGTATTTTTAACCCTCATGGGAACAAAAAAAAAATAGATTTATTATTAAAAAAAAAAATTAATATTTTTTCTTTGGACTTGTTGCCAAGAATTGCAAAAGCTCAGTCAATGGATGTTTTATCTTCACAAGCTAATTTAGCTGGTTACAAAGCAGTAATAGAATCTTTTAACGAGTTTGAAAAAGTTATTCCAATGATGATGACCGCCGCCGGAACTATAGCTGCGGCAAAAGTTTTAGTAATTGGAGCTGGAGTAGCTGGTTTACAGGCAATTGCCACGGCAAAACGTCTTGGAGCAATAGTTTTCGCCACCGATGTAAGACAGGCGTCCAAGGAACAAGTAGAAAGTTTAGGAGGAAAATTTTTGTCTGTCGAAGGAGCTGAGGATCTAGAAACCAAAGAAGGATACGCAAAAGAAACAGGTGAAGATTTTAAATTGAAACAAAAAAAATTGTTGAGCGACACATTAAAAAAGATGGATATTGTTATTTGTACAGCATTGATACCTGGTAAAAAAGCACCAAGAATAATAAATGAAGAAATGTTTGAAGGCATACAAGCGGGGACGATTATTTTTGATTTGGCAGTAGAGCAAGGAGGTAATTCGGTATATTCCGAGATAGACAAAACTGTAAATAAAAATGGAATAAAAATAATTGGGTATAAAAACATATTGAATAAATTGCCGCTCTCTGCAACAAAACTATATTCCAAAAATTTATATAACTTTTTTTTTAATCTATATGACAAAGAAAATAAAAATTTAAATATTAATTTAAAAGACGAAATTATTAATAAAACTTTTATACAAAACAAAAATACTTAATTTATGGAAATTGATCCTTTTATTTTTAGGTTAAGCATATTCATATTATCGATATTTATAGGATATTATGTTGTTTGGAGTGTAACACCATCTTTGCATACCCCATTAATGTCAGTAACGAATGCTATATCCTCTGTAATTATTGTAGGAGCAATAATTGCATCTTTGGCAGGTGAAAATAGTTCTAATTTTGAAATCTCAAATATTTTTGGTTTTTTTGCGATATTACTAGCGGCAATTAATATTTTTGGAGGCTTTTTAGTAACTCAAAGAATGTTACGGATGTACAAAAAAAAGAAAAAAAAATAAAGATATGTCACCGAATCTTGCAGCATTTTTGTACTTAGTTTCAGGGATATTATTTATTTTAGCTCTTCGGGGGCTTTCATCACCTGAGACTTCAAGACAAGGAAACTTATTTGGAATTTTGGGAATGTTAATCGCTGTCATTGTAACTTTTTTGGTAGCCGAATCCTTTTCTAAAGAATTTATTTATGTGTTAATTTTTTTGTCGGCAGGAGGAATAATTGGATCTGTCATAGCTTACAAAATTCCCATGACCGCCATGCCACAATTGGTTGCGGGATTTCATAGTTTAGTGGGCTTTGCTGCTGTATTGGTAGCGATATCAGCTTTCCTTGAACCAAATGTATTTAATTTAGGCACAGTCGGCAATATTAAAACAGCAAGCTTGATTGAAATGTCATTAGGAGCTTCCATCGGGGCAATTACTTTTTCTGGATCAGTTATAGCATTCTTAAAATTACAAGGAATCATGTCAGGTTCTCCAGTTATATTTAGAGGCCAACATATATTAAATGGATTAATCGGAATTTTGATAGTTGTTTCAATCTTTTATCTTTGCATAAGTCAATTACCTCAATTATTTTGGATATTAATTTTAATTTCTTTCTTAATAGGGTTTCTTTTAATTATTCCAATTGGTGGCGCAGATATGCCTGTAGTTATTTCAATGTTAAATTCATATTCTGGCTGGGCAGCAGCAGGCATAGGATTTACATTGGAAAATACTGCGTTAATAATAACAGGAGCTCTTGTGGGTTCTTCTGGAGCAATTCTCTCCTACATAATGTGCAAAGGAATGAACAGATCGTTCTTTAATGTGATACTTGGTGGATTTGGAGCAACAGGTGATACAGCAAAAAATATCGAAAAAAAACCAGTCAAAAGTGGTAGTGCTGAAGATGCAGCTTTTTTAATGAAAAATGCATCATCAGTTATAATTGTACCTGGGTATGGTATGGCAGTTGCACAAGCGCAACATGTTTTAAGAGAGATGGTCGATTTTTTAAAAAAAAATGGAATAAAAGTTTCTTATGCAATTCATCCAGTTGCTGGAAGAATGCCGGGACACATGAACGTGTTACTTGCAGAAGCTAATGTTCCTTACGATGAAGTTTTTGAATTGGATGATATCAATAATGATTTTGCAAATACAGATGTGGCTTTTGTAATAGGAGCAAACGATGTGACTAATCCTGCGGCCAAAACTGATCCTCAAAGCCCAATTTATGGTATGCCCGTGTTAGATGTAGAAAAGTGCAAATCAGTTTTATTTGTCAAAAGGAGTTTATCTCCTGGATATGCCGGAATAGATAATGGGCTTTTTTATAGGGATAATACTTTAATGTTGTTTGCAGATGCAAAAAAAATGACAGAGGATATTGTAAAAAATTTAAATTAATTGCGTATAATTTTTTCAGCAGCATCAAATCCAATTCTGATCATTTGATCAATATCACCATAATAAAATTGTCCTTGTCGACCAATTGAAAAAAAATTCTTAATTTTAGCAAAGTATTCTTCAGTTTCTTTTAGGTGAGCTTCGTAGTCTTTTCTGTAAATTGGATAAACGCTTGGAACCTTAATTACTTTATAATTTATTACATCCTTTTTTTTTAAGAAATTATCTTTTTCTATTTCCTGAATACAGGTTGAAAAAATTTCTTCATTCGAAGATTTCCATATATCCGATTCATAATGGCAAGAAATTTCTACTGTCAATATATTTTCGTCTTTTGGACTTAAATTTTCACTAAAAGAATTCATATCAGAAATTCTATTGTATGATCTGTTAATAAAATAACAATATTGACAATCAAATACGTTTTTCTTTTTTGTTATTAAATGGAGTAAAATCAGAGATAAGTATTCCAATTTTTTTGCAGATTGTATTATTTTTGTTTCAGGCAAAGGCTTGATTTTTGTTATAACCCTATTCAGCGGTATGGTAGATATGACAAAATCAGCGGAAAAAGTTTTTTCTTTAGTTTTTATGTCAAATAAATTATTTGAATTTAGAGCTATTTCAGTAACTTCTCGCGATGTATGAATTTCTCCACCATTGCTTTTTATTTTTTTACCTATTCTATTTGCTATTTCTCCATAACCTTTTTTTGGATAATAGCTAGGTAAACTTTCTCTTTCCACAAGTGAAAGTTTTCCAGGCTCTCGTTTTGAAAGTTCCAAATATTTATTTATTAAAAGATGTTTAAGTGTTCTAGCAAAATCTAATTTTTTACTTGAAGGAATTACTCTATGAGAAAGTTCGGATGTTTTGATTTTCCAAAATTGTTCCGTATAGGGTTTAAAAAAATTTAAATAAAGATATTTTCCAAAATTACCTATTGCCCATTGTTTTACCGTTAAACTTTCATCTTGTGTTTTTTTTACAAACAAAGAAGATATAGATGTACCGATGTATGACTTCACAAAACTTAGAGAACACATAATTGCAGATAAAATTCCCATTTGAACTAGGATGCTTTTTGCAGATAACGGGTAATCTACATATTTTCCTTTAAACATCATTTTTACCCTTCTTTTTGAATACGGTATTTCACCTTGTTCATCCTCAAATAAGTCCATCACTTTTTTAAAAATTTCCTTATCTTCAGCGAAAAAAGAATGTGGCCCAATATCAAAATAGTAATTTTCTATTTTTATAGATTTCGCAAGACCACCTATTGATGTATCGGATTCTACTACATCCACTTTGCACCCTTTTTCAGAAAGTTTCCAAGCAGAACTTAAACCAGAGATTCCACCTCCAATGACTATGATTTTTTTCATATTTTGCCTATTTATATATATATATTTATATATTGTAAGTTAAAAAAATTTTTTTAAAAATTTATAATCAATTAATTTAAATGAAATTACCGAAAATTTTTAGTTTAAAAAAATTCACAAAAAGAAGCGGAAAACTTTTGCCAATAACTTTTAACAACAAATTTCCGATTAAAATCAAAAGAATTTTCATTATCTATGGAAAAAAAAATCATATAAGAGGTGATCACGCACACAAAAAATGTTCCCAGGTATTTTTTCCAATTATGGGAAAAATAAGAATAAATATGAAGTATAAAAAAACTGAAAAAAATATAAATCTAAGTCATAAAGGCTCAAAAGCTTTATTAGTTCCAGCTAGAATTTGGAGCAGAGTAGAATTCTTAAAAAATAACTCGGTGGTACTAGTATTAACTGATCATGAATATGATTTTAAAGACTATATAGAAACATATAAGGAATTTATCGCATTTCAAAAAAGAAATAAATGAAAGTATTAATTACCGGCTCCTGTGGTCATATCGGATCTTTTCTTGCAGAAAATATTCATAAAATAAAGAGTGTATCTAAAACCATACTTGTAGATAATTTAAAATCTAACAGGTTTAATTCTCTATATAATTTTGAAAAAAAAAACAATTTAAGTTTTTTTTTAAGAGATTTAAATAATTTAAATGCCTTAAATGATTTTCATAATATTGATGCAATTATTCATTGCGCCTCAATGACTAATGCAGAAAAAAGTTTTGGAAAAGAAAAAGAAATGTATAGAAATAATTTAAATTGTCTTAAAACAACAATGAGATATTGTATAAATAGAAATACCAAACTTATTCATCTTTCATCAACCAGTGTGTACGGTAAACAAACTGATTTAGTAGATGAAAATTGTGAAAGAAGATTTTTAAAACCCCAAAGTCCTTATGCAAAAATTAAATTAATTGAAGAAAAATTGTTGAAAAAAAATTCGAATAAATTGAAATACAACACTTTCAGATTTGGAACTATAGCGGGTGTTTCAAGGGGTATTAGATTTCATACTGCAGTAAATAATTTTTGCTTTAATGCTGCCATAGGTGAAAAAATTAAAATATATAAAACAGCTCTACACCAGTACAGGCCTTATTTGTCTATTCGAGACTCCTTTAAGGTCTTTAAGTTTTGTTTGGAAAAAGATTTTTTTAAAAACGACATCTTCAATGCTTTATCGGGAAATTTTACTGTAAATCAAATATTAAACAAAATCAAAAAAATAAAAAAAAAAATCAATGTTGTTTATGTCAATTCACCAATTATGAATCAGTTATCCTACCATGTTGATGGTCAAAAAATTAAAAACAATGGACTTATATTAAAATCAAACATTGATGTTGATATAAAAGATACTTTTTTACTATTTAAATATTTAAAAAATGAAATGTAAGATTACAAATAAAATTATCAAACCTTTCATGTCATTTGGAAAAATGCCTTTAGCTAATGGCTTTTTAAAAAAAGAAGATTTTGATAAAGAATTTTTCTTTGATTTGGAAGTGGGGTTTTCAGAAGAACTATCTTTGCTTCAACTTAATGAGTTTCCAAATCCAGCAAAAATGTTTAATGATAATTATCCTTTCTTTTCAGGAAGCTCTGAGCATATGAAAAAACATTTTGTTAATTATTTTAATTGGATAAATAAAAATTATTTGAATGGTAAATCTAACATAATAGAGATTGGATCAAATGATGGAACTATGTTGCAAAACTTTAAGAAAGAAGGTTTGAATTATATTGGTTTTGAACCTTCCATGAGCGTTGCCAAAAAGGCATTAAAAAATAATATCAATACCTTAGTTGAATTTTTTTGTTATAAAAATGTAAATTTGTTAAGTAAATACAAGTATAAAACTGACGTTATTTGTGCGGCAAATGTAATTTGCCACATACCGGATCTAGTAAATCTTATAAAATCGATAGATTTATTGTTAACATTGAAGGGAGTATTTATTTTTGAAGAACCGTACCTGGGTTCAATGTTTGATAAAATTTCTTATGATCAAATTTATGACGAACATATATATATGTTTTCGGTTAGTTCAGTGCAAAAAATATTTAGTAGATTTGATATGGAATTGATAGAAGCCTGTCCTCAAGAAACGCATGGTGGCTCAATGAGGTATGTTGTTGCTAGAAAAAATCAAAGAGACATAAATTATAATTTGAAAAAAATTATTCAATATGAAAAAAAAGAAGGTATAGACAATCTTAGTTCTTGCTTAAAATTTAAAAAAAATTGCGAATTATCAAAAAAAAAAATTATCAGTCTGTTAAATAAGTATAAAAACCAAAATAAGAAAATATGTGGTTATGCTGCAACTTCCAAAAGTACAACTGTTTTAAACTACTGCAAAATTGGTTCAAATTTTATTGATTGTATCTATGATACTACGAAAGAAAAAATTGGAAAATTTTCTCCAGGTATGCATATTCCAATTATACCAGCTGAAAATTTTAAAATAGACAAGCCGGATGTCTCATATTTATTTGCGTGGAACCATAAAAAAGAAATTTTCAATAAAGAAAAAAATTTTTTATCCCAAGGTGGAATATGGATTTCGCATGTCAATATTTAACTATTAATTATGAAAAAAAAAATTTTGGTTACAGGTGGCACAGGTAGATTTGGAACTGTTCTAAAAAAATTAAAAACAAATTATGAGATATTTTATCCAAGCAAAAAAACTTTGGATATCACAAACTTTAGAAGTATACAAAAATACATAAAATTAAAAAAACCAAATATTCTTATTCATCTTGCGGGATTATCCAGACCGATGAATATTCACGATCGTAAAATAAAAAAAAGTATAGATTTAAATATTATTGGAACATGTAATATTACCAAAGCATGTGCAGAAAAAAATATTAAACTCATTTATTTTTCTACTAGTTACGTTTATCCAGGCACAAAGGGCAATTATCTGGAATCTGATAGCTTGTTACCTGTAAACAATTATGCTTGGTCAAAACTTGGGGGGGAGTGTGCCGTTCAATTATACAAAAATTCTTTGATATTAAGATTGTGCATGACCGAAAAACCATTTGTTCATAAAGCTGCATTTTACGATGTCAAAAATAGTTTTATTTATCATGATGAAGTTGCAAAAATATTATTAAAATTGCTTAATGAAAAAGGAATATTAAATGTAGGAGGAAAGATTCAATCGATATATAATTTTGCAAAAATAGAAAATCCAAAGATTAAAAAAATATTTTTAAAAAAAAATAAAAAAATAAAAATGCCTATTAACTCCTGGATCAACACAGAAAAGATGAAAAAGATAATTAAAAATAATTAATTTTTTATGAAAGATTTAAGGGTTAATAAAAAATAATGTTCAAAATGAAAAAGATATACTTTTGCGTGTTTTTGCTTTTTCTGTTTTGTGAAAAAGTGCTAGCACAAAGTTTGTTACCTGAATGTGAGGGGAATGATAAAAACATTTCAAAATATTCAAGGAAACATTTTAGTAAGATGAGAAAATGGACAAATTGCCATGGTACAGCAATGGGTCCAGATGGCCAAAAGTATATTGGTGAATTTTATAAGGGAGAATTTCATGGACAAGGAATATTTAGACACAAAGGTAGAGAATATGTTGGGCAATATAAAAATCATAAGCGACACGGGCAAGGAACCTACACGTACGCTAATGGAGATATGTACGTTGGAGTGTGGAAAAAACATAAATATCATGAAAAAGGCGTTTATATATACTCCAATGGAGACAAATATGTTGGTGAATGGAAAAAAGATAAATATTTTGCCCCAGATAACCTAAAGGAACGGGATGGAATAGGAACATATATATACATTAATGGAGACAAATATGTTGGTGAATGGAAAAAAGGTAAACGACATGGAAAAGGGATCTTCACACATGCAAATGGAAAAGTAGAAGAAGGAATCTGGAAAAAAAATAAATTAGTTGAATCAAAATAATGAATATAGGACGCAGAAAGTGAAAAAAAATTTTTTTTTAGTTTTATTAATATTTTTTCTTTTACTAAGTAAAGAAGTATTGTCGAATGAAGATGTAATAATAAAAAAAATAGCCGAAGGACTTGATTTTCCTGTACATTTGTCCAAAAATGAATTTATTTCTAAAAACTCAATTTTTGTACTAGAACATAAATTGGGTCAGATTGTAGAAATACAAAATTATAACAAGAATCCAAAGATAAATCTCAAACCAATCTTAGACATAAAGTCATTAATATCTGAGAACAAAAACTGGGAACATGGTATTAATGGATTTGCATTTTCGCCAAATTTTGAAGAAGATAAAAATATTTTTGTTTCATATAATAACAAAAAAAATCAAACAATCCTATCTAGATTTGAATATGATGATAAAACTAAACAAGCTAAACTATCCTCCGAGGTTGAGATTTTAAAAGTAGGGAGATTATCATCAGACGATACTCCTGAACATAATTGCGGTACCATAAGCTTTAATCCGAAAGATAACTATTTATATACTTGTTTGGGCGATACTAGAGTTCCAGAAAGTGCCCAGAATATAAAAGTTTTAAATGGTAAAATTTTAAGAATTGATCCTTTCAATTTTGGTGAAAATGGAAAAAATTATTCATTTGTCAGAGAAAATCCATTTGCTCAATTAGGTGGAAAACCAGAAATACTTTTTTTAGGATTTAGAAATCCTTGGAAATTTAGTTTTGATTCGGAAACTGGCGATATTTACATTCCAGATAATGGAAGCGAATATATTGAGGAATTGAATATTGTAAAATATGAAAATTTCAATAATTATCTAAATTTTGGGGCAGGATGTTTTGAAGGCAGTTACAGAATTTATGACAAGCATTATGCAGATGTTAAAAACAGTAAAAAAATATGTTTAAAAAATATTAATGATCCTTCAATGAAAATGATTGAACCCAAGTTACAGTATTTGCATGAATCGCTCATTTCAACAAATGACGACAGTTATGGAAATTCAATAATAGGTGGTGTTGTATATAAAAACAAAAATTCCATTTGGCATAATCATTATTTTTTTGCTGACTATATCACGAGCAACATTTGGTATTTAGATACAACTAAAAAAAAAAATTTCATTGGAATAAATTTATATTTTAGTGAATATTTAGGCCTCACTTCCATCAATCAGGTAGATGATAAATTATTTGCAACTTCTGAGAAGGGCTTAATTTACGAGATTATTTTGCCAAATAAAAAAAATTTGGAAAAATCCATTTATAACAAACCTATAATTTACAATAAATTATATGCGGTGGATGTTATGAACAGAAGCAATGAGATTATTTTTACAACTTCAAGTAATTTTTATAAATTTTTGGTGAAAGTAAGAAAAATTAAAGAAAAATTATTTGGATCCAACCAATGAATGTATTTATTGATTGGCATAAAAAAATATAAAATCGTACATAAGAAAAATCCACAATATGCAATTGAAGAATTGAAGAGTAAATTTAACTCATGAAAAAATTTTTAGGGATCTTGGTTCTGGGTTTGTTGTTTTTAGTTTTTTCAATACTGCTTTTGCTGGTACGCAACAAAATAATGAAAACGGTAAAACAACTTCCAGTTATGAAGATGCTGTTTCCAAATGGAAATCATACAAAGATGTTGCTACTTGGTTAAATAGAAA
>Ga0187833_10007305_pt1 | contig 10016 bp, 9 predicted proteins | sample ETNtaG_37_FD_167968 | JGI IMG/M metagenome (GOLD analysis project Ga0187833, IMG submission 167968) | Marine microbial and viral communities from oxygen minimum zone, Eastern Pacific Ocean - ETNP2014_SV_400_PacBio MetaG (Illumina Assembly) | ecosystem: Environmental > Aquatic > Marine > Hypoxic... | reverse complement strand
GTATCCGTCACCAAGCAAAAAAGAAACTTATGGCGATACAGAAAGAATAATTGGAAATTGGTTTATTAAAAAAAAAATTAGAAATAAAATTATTTTAGCTTCAAAAATTTCTGGACCTGGAATGTCTTATATTCGTGGGGGAGGTCTTCAGTTTTCAGAAAAAAATATTTCTACTGCTATAGAATGCAGTTTAAAAAGATTAAAAACTGACTATATAGATTTATATCAACTACATTGGCCTGAAAGAAAAACTAATTTTTTTGGAAGATTGGGATATGAACACAAAGAAGACTCCGAAGATTGGAATGATTTTGAAAAAATATTAATAACGCTCGAAAAATTTATCAAACAAGGAAAGATCAGATATATTGGTTTATCAAACGAAACACCTTGGGGATTGTCAAAATTTTTAGAAATTTCAAAATTAACAAATTTGCCAAAAATGATGTCTATACAAAATGTTTACAACCTACTCAATAGAACTTACGAAATAGGTTTGGCCGAAATTTCGATTAGGGAAAGAAGTGGACTGCTAGCTTATTCGCCTCTTGCAGGAGGTTTTTTAAGTGGAAAGTACAGGAATAACAATTTGCCAGAAAATTCAAGACAGAAACTATTTTCAGAATATTATACTAGGTACAGCAAACCTCATGTTTCAAACATAATTGAAAAGTATTTTAATATTTCAAAAAAATACAATTTAAATTTTGCTCAAATGTCAATTAAGTTTTGTGAAATTCAAAAATTTATAACATCTGCAATAATTGGAGCAACTACTATGGAACAGTTGAAAACAAATATAGAAAGTGTAAAAGTTAATTTAGACGACGAGGTAATAAAAGAAATCAATGAAGTTCAAAAAATATATTCAAATCCATGTCCTTAATTAATAAAATTTTATATAAATCATTTATTTTTTTAATTCTTTCTACCTCATTTGCTCAATCAGAAGAGTTAAAAAAATTAGGAAAATTTAAAGACTGGGAAGCAATTATGATTTCGAATGAATCTGGTAAGATTTGTTTTGCACAATCTAAGCCTGTTCTTCAGTCGCCAAAAAAAGGTGATAGAGAAGCAAGATTGTTTGTAACCTTTAGACAAGATGATAAAATTTCAGATGAGGTTAGCACTACATCTGGTTATGAATATAATAGTCAAAACTCTATAATCGCATCCTCTGGAAAATCCAAATACGAATTTGACATTGATCAAGATAATTTTGCATGGATATCAAGTAACAAAATTGAAAAAAAAATAATTAAAAGAATGAAAAAAGCCTCAAGAATTATGATAACTGGATACAATCAATCGGGTTCTCAAACTATTGATCATTATTCTCTAATGGGATTTACTAAAGCCTACAACGCTGCAAAACAAAATTGCACTTAAAATAATGAAATTGAAAAAAAAAATTGTTCTTGCCTATTCTGGCGGGTTAGACACATCTATAATTCTTAAGTGGCTACAAGAAAATTATAATGCAGAGGTCATTACTTACACGGCTGATATTGGCCAAGAAATAGACAAAAAAAAAATAATTAAAAATGCAAAAAAATTTGGAGTTAAAAACATTATAATTCAGGATTTAAAAGATACTTTCGTCAAAGATTATGTTTATCCAATGATTAGAGGTCATGCTATTTATGAAGGTGTTTATTTATTGGGAACATCAATCGCAAGACCTTTAATTGCAAAAGATCAAATTAGAGTTGCAAAAAAATTTAAGGCTTATGCGGTATCTCATGGATCAACCGGGAAAGGAAATGACCAAGTACGATTTGAACTTGGATATCATTACTTCGATCCAAAAATAAAAGTAATAGCTCCTTGGAGGATATGGAATTTAAAATCCAGAACTGATTTAATTAATTATGCAAAAAAACACAAGATATTAGTTCCAAAAGATAAAAAGGGAGCTCCTCCTTTTTCTGTAGATGACAATTTATTTCACACATCAACTGAAGGAAAAATATTAGAAAATCCAAAAAATTCTGCACCGGAGTTTATTTTTCAAAGAACAATCTCTCCTGAAAAAGCTCCAAACAAAGCAACATATGTAACTATAAATTTTAGAAACAGTGACCCCATTGGTATCAATGGTAGAAAATTATCTCCTTCAAAACTTTTAGAAAAGCTTAATCAATTGGCTGGTAAAAATGGAATTGGTAGAGTTGATTTAGTCGAAAACAGATTTTTAGGCATTAAGTCTAGAGGTGTTTATGAAACGCCTGGTGGAACTTTATTGATTAACGCACATAGAGCAATTGAGTCTGTAACGCTTAATAAAGAAACAATGCACAAAAAGGATGCCATTATGTCAAGATATGCAGAGTTAATTTATAATGGTTACTGGTACTCAAAAGAAAGATTTAAGCTTCAAAAAATAGTCGATCAAAAAAGAAATAAAGTTAACGGTTCAGTTAAACTTAAATTATACAAAGGAAATATTACTATCCAATCAAGACAGACAAAAAGTAATGCTTATTCAATGAAAAAGGTTTCATTTGAAGAAAATAAAAATTTTAATAAATCAAACGTTGAAAGATTTATAAATTTTCACAAAAAAAAGTTAAGATAACTAATTGTTTAAAAATAATAAAATATATAACCAGGAATTAATTACCAAATCAGAAAATCTTACATTCAAAAAAACAAATAGTTTTGGTATTATGCAAAGAGCTGCCAATGTTTGTTCAAAATTTATATTAGCAAATTATAAACCAAAAAAAATTATAATTTTATGTGGTCCAGGAAATAATGGAGGAGATGGAATTTTAATTGCAAATAATTTGATAAAAAAAAATATAGACGTCATAATTTTTGCGCCAATTGGTTATGCAAAAAGCAAGGACTCGAAAAAAGCTTTTAGAAAATTAACAAATAAAAAAATAATAAAAAACGAGCTAAATATTAAAAATTGTGATTTATTTGTTGATGCATTATTTGGATTTAATTTTAGTAGAAAATTATCAAATAAATTAAAAAAAATAATAAAAGTTATAAATTCAAAATCTTTTACTAAAATTGCTATAGATGTTCCGTCAGGAGTTTATTGTGATACTGGACAAATTGATAGTATTGCAATTCGAGCAGATAAGACTTTAACATTTCACAGGTTAAAACCTTGTCATGTTTTGCAACCAGGTAAGGATTTATCTAATACAGTCAAAATACTTGATATAGGATTAACAAACCTAGATAGCAAAACTAACATTAATTTAATAAAAACTCCGAAGCTCAAAGCTCTTTCTTCAAGTTCTCACAAATATAATCGAGGCGAAATATTTATTTTTGGAGGAAGTGAGATGGTTGGTGCTTCTAAATTAGCAACACTATCAGCTAGCCAGATAGCTTTTAAATCTGGTGTTGGTGTTGTTAAATTGTTAGTTAAAGATGAAAACAAAAATTTTTATAAATCTCATGTATTAGAAGAATTAATTGTTACATATTCAAATATTAAGGATATTGAGAAAATTGTAAAAAAAACAAATTCCACTTTTTTGTTCGGTTGTGGTTTAGAAACAAATAATGAAAACTCTAAGATTTTAGAGCTATTATTAAAAAGCAAAAGTAAATTAGTAATTGATGCTTCTAGTTTTTCTATTATTCAAAAAAATTTAAAAAAATATATTTCTTTATTAAAATCAAGAAAAGCTGACACAGTTTTAACTCCACATTTTGGTGAATTTAAAAAAATATTTAAAATTTCAGATAACAAAATAATTGATACAAAATTAGCTGCTATAAAAACAAATTCGACAGTTTTATTCAAAGGAAACGATACAGTAATTTCAGATAAAATGGGTCAAACTTATATAAATTATTTCTCTTCACCGCATTTAGCTACTGCTGGATCTGGAGATGTATTGGCTGGAATAATAGCCAGTCTAATAGCTCAAAACTATAAATCTTTAGATGCTACAATTATTGGCTGCTACCTTCACTCTCAATGCGCAATTAAAATAGATAAACCTTTAACTGCAAAAGATATAATAGATATTTTGCCGGATGTTTTAAAAAAATATTACTAAAAATTAATAATTAATTAATTATACGAAAGAATATTTATTAAAGAATTTGTTTCTCCAATTTTAAAAAGAATTGCATCTTCTTTTTTAAAACCATAATTTTCAGCATTATCTTTAAATCTAACCGGTGGTTCCATAATTGGCTCTAAAGACAAAACAAATGTACCCCAATGAGTTCCTAATACTTTTTTACTGTTTAAATCTTTAGCTATTTGTAACGCATCTTCAGGTGTGGTGTGATAATATGTATGTTCAAACATTGGTCTGAAATCATAAGCACCAATGTTAATCATTGTTAAATCGATTGGACCATATTTTTCACCAAGTACTTTATAAATATTTCCATATCCAGTATCACACGCAAAAAATATTTTTTTATTTTTATACTCAATTAAAAAATTACCCCAAAGCGTTTTATTGGTATCTGTTAAGCTTCTTTTGGACCAATGAACTGCGGGTAACAAAGTTACTTTTAAATCTTTGCTAACTATGATTTCATCATACCAGTCCATTTCATTAACATCTTTATATCTGTATCTTGTAAAATACTTGCCAAGTTTTAATGGAACCAAAACTTTAGAGTCTTTAAATGGGAACCTTCTAATTGTACTCATATCTTGATGATCGTAGTGATTATGAGTTAATAATAATAAATTAGTTTTTGGAATTTCATTTAATTTTAATGCTGGATTTGTATATCTTTTTGGACCAAAAAATAATGGTCCTGCATTTTTTGAAAAGATTGGATCAGTTATTATTACATTATCACCTAACTTAATTAAAAAAGTAGCATGTCCAATCCAAGCAATATAATCATTATTTTTATATTTTTCTAAATTTGAAAATACCTTCTCTTTTTCTTCCACAACCCATGATGGTACAGTCATATCTAATTTCTTTTTTTCTTTAATAAATTTGAAATATGAAAAATCACCGCTTTTAGGTCTCTCTGGACTACCTTCTGGATTTCTAAATGTTCCATCAGGCAAATGATGATAAGGTTTTTTTTCCATAGCAAACGTAAAGGAATTATAAATTAAGAAAATTATAATAAATATTCTTAACTTCATTTCTCGACATAATTAATTTTTTTGTGATCTTTTAAAACACTCGATAGTATTTTTTAATAAACATGCAATAGTCATTGGACCTACACCACCTGGAACAGGAGTTAAAGCTTTTGCAACTTTAGATACTTCATCAAACGCAACATCACCAACAATACCTTTGTCGGTTTTATTAATACCTACATCAATTACAATTGCATCTTTTTTGACCCAATCACCTTTGATGAGCTCTGGCATACCCACTGCAGCTACAATGATATCTGCCTCTAGGCATTCAGCTTTTAGATCTTTTGTTTTTGAATGAGTGATTGTAACTGTACAATTTTCTTTTAATAGAAGTTGTGTCATTGGTTTTCCATTTAAATTTGATCTACCAACTACAACTGCCTTTTTACCACTTAAATTTGGTTCAATTTTTTTAATCAATAAATAACATCCAAGAGGTGTGCAAGGCACTGAACTTTCATATCCTAATGATAAATTTCCTACGTTCATTGGATGAAAGCCATCAACATCTTTGCTTGGTAAAATTGCCTCAATAACCTTTTGTTTATCAATATGTTTTGGTAGTGGTAATTGAACTAAAATACCTGAAACAGTCTCATCTTTATTTAATTCATCAATTTTTTCTAAGACTGTTTTTTCTTCAACAGAATCTGGATATCTAATTACTTCGGATTTTAAGCCGACTTCGTTTGCTGATTTTTCTTTGTTGCGAACATAGATCTGACTGGGAGAAAGATCTCCAATTAAAATAACTGTAAGTCCCGGAACTTTGTTATACTTTGCTTTTAATTCTGATACCTTTTGCTTAAGTTCTTCTCTTAGCTCGGCTGCTGCTTTTTTTCCGTCTATTAAAATCATGTATAATTAAAAAATTAATGGCGCTACGTACAGTTTCATACACATTTCTGTAAACCAGATCAACAAAAGAAGAATTATTGGGGATATATCAAAAGCTCCTAAATTGGGTAAAAATCTTCTTATTTTATTATAAATTGGATCAGTGAGCTTATAAGTAAATTCTAAAACTGAATAGACAAACCTATTTGATGTATTCAAAACATTAAAGGCTATTAACCAACTTATTATCACATTGGCTATAACAACATAAGAATATAATTTTAATAATTGAAGAACCAAATAAAAAATTGCGATCATTTTTTTTCAACATAAATCGACTGACTAGGAAAGGCAAATGATGCACCATTTTTTTCAACTATTTGTTTTATTTCTAATGCTAAGTTTTCTTTAACACTTAGCCACTCATTCCAGCTATCAGTTTTACTAAAACATCTAACATACATATCTATTGAACTATCTGAAAATTTATCAACTCTTACTGCAACACCTATAGAAGTATCGAAATCTTCATTACTATTTATATGTTCTTCTATTTGGTTCCTAATTGTTTTTAGTTGATCTACTGTAGTGTCGTATTGAAGAGTTATTATCCAACTAATTAACCAATTAGTAGTTTGGCTTACATTTATTACTGCATTTTCAGCAAACTGAAAATTTGGAATAATCGCTAAAGATTTATCAAATTTTCTAATTACTGTTGATCTAAAACCAATTCTTTCAACAATACCTTCAATTATTCCTTCTACATGAATCCAATCACCCATTTTAAATCTTTTTTCAACTAAAACTAAAATTCCAGAAATTAAATTTTTAAATAAATCTTGTGCACCTAAAGCAACAGCAACACCAAACAATCCTAATCCTGCAATAATTGGACCTATTTTTATTCCCCATAATTCAAGTACTGCTGCAGCTCCTAAAATAAATATTAATATTTTTAGTGATTTTATTATCCAGCCAATTAATTCTCTCGTTAGTATCTTGTCCAGACCACTTAATACATAAGAGATAGGTTCAATAATTTGATGAATAATCCAAAATAATAAAATTGTTATTAATGTTCTATTTATGTTATCTATAAACAATCTAGAGTCTTCTGAAAAATTTATATAGTAGCTCGCAAAGAAAAAACCTAAAACAATTGGCAAGAACCTTGCGGGTCCTTCCATTGCTTTAACAAATGCGTCGTCTAATTTATTTGTTGTTCTCTTTGAAATTATTTCAAGTTTTTTAATAATAAGTTTGCTAATTAATCCTCTAAATATTAGGAATAAAAAAAATATTCCTAATCCGATCAAAATTTGTAAGAAATTAATCCCTAGAATTCCGGTTTCCCAGACGGATAAAAACAGTTCTTTAAAATTAGCAAAAACTTCCATAATTAAATTTTATATAACAAAAACTCCTCTTCGCCAGAATTAAATAAAAATATTTTTTTCCATTTAATTTCGTTTAATATAGAAGATGTCTTTTCCCCTAAACACATTAAATTGGTATTCATCCAATGGTCTAACAGACCATATTTTTTCATAAGATTAAGATAATTCCTTGCACTATTTTCTGAGTAAATAAATACCATATCTAGAATTGATGATTTTAAATCCTTAATAAATTCATCTCTTATTTCTTCAATTGGATGTACTTTATAATTAATTATCCTTTTCACAGAATATCCCTCTGAAATTAAATCTCTATCTAAATTAGATGAAATTATCTCTCCACTTACGTAAAGTAAGCTTCCTTTTTCTTGGTCGAAGTTTTGTAGAATAATCTCTTTTAAATTATTAACATTTCCTTCTGCACAAAAGATGTTTTGAAAGCCATTTTTTTTTGCAATATTTTCGGTGGCAGAACCAACGCAAAAACAATTAATTTGTTTGTCAACATTTGATATATTTAGATTTTTAACTGAATTAGCACTTGTAAAAATAATACCTTTAAAATTATTAAATTTTGGTTCTTCATAATCAATGGTCTGAATTTTTATAACAGGAAGATGAGAAACTTTATGACCTAAAGATTTAAATTTAATAATTAAATCTTTACAATCCTCTATAGGTCTGGTTAACAAAATATGCATTATTATCTCTTGTAAGATCCTTGTGATTTTATTTTTAAAGAATTGCCAACTTCTCTTCCTAGTTCTTTCGCTAAGCTCTTATTCTTTGTTTCTTTTATAAAATATCTTTTTTTTCCATCCACTGAAAAAAGTTCAGTTATTAAATTAATATTGTTTTCTTCAAATTGTGCATATGCGCCAATTGCAGTATCACAGTCTCCTTCTAAACTTTTAAGAACTTCTCTTTCTGTATTAGCTAAAATTCTTGTATCAGGATGATTAATTTTTTCTAGCAGTTCTTTAATTGCAACATCATTATCTCTACATTGTATAGCTATAATTCCCTGGCCTGCACATGGAATTAGTTCATCTGTGGTAAATTCCTCTGTAATTTTATTATTAAGATTTAACTCATTTATACCAGCTTTTGATAAAATAATTGCATCATAGTTTCCTTCTTCTAATTTTTTAATTCTTGTGTCTACATTTCCTCTTATCAATTTGTAATTTAAATCTGATCGTTTATTTTTTAATTGGTATTCTCTCCTGTAAGATGAAGTTCCAACAACAGAGCTTGGTTTAAGATTCTTAAATTTTAAATTTCCACTACTTATCAAAATTTCGTTAGGTGAATTTCTTTTTAAAAAATAATTTGTTATTAATCCATCTGTTTCAATTGATGGCATATCCTTTAACGCATGAGCCGCAATATCAATTTTATTTTCTATTAATTCATTTTCAATTTTTTTTGAAAATAATCCTTTGCCACCTAAATTTGAAAGTCTATCTTTTTGATTTTCATCACCTGAAGTAACAATTTTTTTTATTTCTATTTCTTTAGAAAATACTTTTTTTAACTCGGCTCTTACATTCTCAGCATAAATCAAAGCTAATTTGCTGCCTCTAGAACCAATAATAATTTTATCTCTTCCCATAAATCTTATTTTTATTACATTCTTATAGTTTAATTGTATTAATTAAAAAAATTTTTTTATGGTCAAAAAAGCAATAATATTAGGAATAGAAACCAGTTGCGATGAGACTGCTGTATCATTAATTCAAGAAGATGATAGTGGAATTCCAAAAATATTATCTAATATAGTTTCTAGCCAATTTGATGTTCATAAAGAATTTGGTGGAGTGGTTCCGGAGTTGGCGGCAAGATCACATGTAGAAAAAATTGATTTAATTGCAAAAAAAGCAATTGATGAAAGTGGAGTTAGTTTAGACAAAGTTTCTGCAATTGCAGCAACTGCGGGACCTGGTTTGATAGTTTGTTTAACTGTTGGTTTAAGTTTTGGGAAAGCTTTGTCTTCATCTCTTGATATCCCTTTTATAGGAGTAAATCATTTAGAGGGACATGCATTAAGTCCAAAATTACATTCAAAACTTAACTATCCTTATTTGCTTCTTTTAATATCAGGAGGACACAGTCAATATTTAAGTGTGAACGGCTTAGGTAATTATAAAAGACTTGGCACAACAATTGATGATGCTTTAGGTGAAGCGTTTGATAAAACTGCAAAACTTTTAGGAATTGAATTTCCAGGAGGACCAAAGTTAGAAAAATTTGCTAAAAAAGGAAATTCAAATAAATTTGATCTTCCACAACCAATTATAAATAAAGGTGGCTGTAATTTATCTTTTGCAGGTTTAAAAACGGCTATTTTAAGAATAACAAAAAATATAAAATCAGAACAAGAAAAGTTTGACCTTGCAGCATCATTTCAAAAAACAATTGAAGAAATATTGTATAAAAAAACGAAAAAAGCTTTTCAAGAATTTAAAGAAAACAATTCAACAAAAAAAAATAATTTTGTAGTAGCTGGAGGTGTGGCGGCTAATGAAGGAATAAGAAAAAAACTTATTAAAGTAAGTGATGAAAATAATTTTAAACCTATATTCCCAGATCTTAAATTGTGTGGTGATAATGCTGCAATGATAGCAATGGTTGGTTTAGAAAAATATAAAATCAAACAGTTTGATAGTTTAGATTTG
>Ga0187833_10007302_pt1 | contig 10017 bp, 9 predicted proteins | sample ETNtaG_37_FD_167968 | JGI IMG/M metagenome (GOLD analysis project Ga0187833, IMG submission 167968) | Marine microbial and viral communities from oxygen minimum zone, Eastern Pacific Ocean - ETNP2014_SV_400_PacBio MetaG (Illumina Assembly) | ecosystem: Environmental > Aquatic > Marine > Hypoxic... | reverse complement strand
ATGCCACGGGCGACGATTTGGTCCCGGCGATGGCCCGGCCCAGCGACGGCTATCGCGCGCATACCACCGGCCTGACCCATGGTGAGGACGGCTTTCCAACCCAAGAGCCGGCGGAGGCCCAGGCCGCGACCCGGCGCTTGCTTGACAAGCTCGAACGCCACGCCGAAATCATCGAGGCTGTCGATTGCGAAGAGGTGGATGACGCGGAGGTGCTTGTTGTCGCTATCGGCATTGTGGGCCGCGCGGCGCGACGTGCCGTGCGCGAGGCACGAGAGGACGGCATTCGCGCTGGCCTGTTTCGCCCCATCACCCTATGGCCGTTCCCCGAGCGTGCCTTTGCCGCGGCCGTGCGCGGTGCGCGCGCCGTGCTGGTGCCGGAAATGAATGCTGGTCAACTCAGGCTCGAGATCGAGCGGCTGTGTCCTGACGGTGCAACCGTGCGTGGACTAGAGCGCCTAGACGGCGAGGCTGTGGAGCCGCAAGCCATAACAAATGTCTTGGCAACTTTGACGAAAGGAGGGCCGTCGTGATCGACGAAGCCGAGCTCGCGTCCTTCGACATCCAGGACTATCTACGCCTGTCGATGATGCCGCATTTTCTCTGTCCCGGCTGCGGCCACGGTATTGCGCTGCGGGCCTTGCTCTGGGCGCTGCATGAGCGAGAGGTGGACAAAGATAATTTGGCTGTGGTCTCCGGTATCGGCTGCTCGGGCCGTCTCGGCGCCTATATCGACGCCAACACCTTCCACGTCACCCATGGGCGGCCTTTAGCCTTCGCTACTGGACTCAAGCTCGCACGGCCCGATTTGACCGTGGTGGTCATCACCGGCGACGGTGATTGTCTGGCCATCGGCGGCAATCACCTGATCCATGCCTGCCGGCGCAATCTCGACATCACCTGCATGATGCTCAACAACGAGGTCTACGGCATGACCGGTGGCCAGCTCTCACCGACCACGGGTGAGGGCCGCTATACCACGACGACCCCTCACGGCAATCCGGAGCCGGGCTTCAATGCTTGCGCCCTGGCCGAGGCCGCCGGGGCGGGGTTGGTCGGGCGCGGGCTGACGCGTCAGGTGTCGGCGTTGAAGGACCTCTTCGTCGATGCGCTCGGCCACGACGGTTTCTCCTTCATCGAGGTGATCTCCGATTGCACCGAGATCTACGGCCGCAAGAACGACCTCGGCAGCTCGGCAACCATGGTTATGAACCAGGTCGCAGGCATGCGACCCGAGGTCGATTCCAACGTCGTCGATCAGCCCTTCCGGCCGACGGCCTTGCGCACCGGTGTTATGGCCAGGAACGCGCGTCCTGAATATGGCGCCGCCTGGCGTGCCCATTGTGCCCGGGTCAATGGCTGAGGGGGTCGCCGGGCGTCTCGAAGTCCGCTTCGGCGGCTCGGGCGGGCAGGGGCTGCAGCTCTCAGCCCGTATTCTGGCCACGGCAGCCATGCTCGACGGTCGTCAAGTGGCGCAATCTCAGCACTACGAGCCGACGTCGCGCGGTGGCCTCAGCCGCTCCGACGTGGTGATCGACAGCGACGCCATCGACTATCCGTTGGTGGTTGGGCTCGATGCCTTGGTGGTGCTTGATCAGGTCGCGGTGGCGCCGTCGCTGCCATTGCTGCGGCCCTCGGCAGCGGTGATCGCGGATTCCGCTCGCGTCGACGATCTGCCGGACGGCATTGCTCTGATCAGCCTGCCGCTGATCGCCACGGCGCGCGATCTCGGCAATCCGCGCGGCGCCAATATCGTGGCGCTCGGCGCGCTGGCCGCGCTGCTTCCGCTGGGGGCACGCGATCGCTTTGACGAGGCGATCCGCCAGGAGATGTCGCGGCGTTTGCAGGACATCAATCTGAAAACGCTCGCGGTCGGCCGCGAGCTCGCCAAACCGGCGGCGGAGGTCAAGAGCGCGTAGCGTCGGATAAGGGTGGCTAGCCCTTAACCACGTGTGCGGCGCCGATAATCTGTTTCACGTACATCGCGCTGACCTTGTGTCAGCTCGCCACGTTGTCGTCATTGAGCCCCATGCGGGAGGTTTCGCGCTCGCACGGCACATAGAGGCAGTCGAACATCAAGTCCAAAACGGCCACGCGAAGCGGGGCCGACACCTTGATTCACCGCCGTGGGCCGGCTGCGCTTGGTCATGTTGCCTTTTCCGCCAACAGCTCCATGCGTGTTTGGGTGCCGAAAAAAGCCGCCTTCTGGTTCGGCGTCTGCGATGTCATCCGCGAAAGCACCTCAGGCCCGCACCGTGCTTCACTAGCCGCTTGCCAAGCGTCACAATGGTACCATGTGCGACGAGGTGGAGGTGACGATGGTCGATGGCGCTAAGACCCGCAAGAGGATCGTTATAGACGAGACGGAGCTGCGGCAACGGCTGACGCCTGAGCAATATGAGATGGCGCGCCGCAAAGGCACGGAGCCTGCGTTTAGCGGCAAATACTGGGATACCAAGACGCCCGGAATTTACCGTTGCGTCTGCTGCAACGAGCCGTTGTTCGATGCGGCAAACAAGTTCGATTCTGGTACTGGCTGGCCGAGCTTTAGCCAACCCATTGCCAATGCGCCCGTGTCGACCGAGCGTGACACCAGCTACGGCATGATCCGCACGGAAGTAGCGTGCGGGCGCTGCGACGGCCATCTCGGGCATGTCTTCGACGACGGCCCGGCGCCTACCGGCCTACGCTACTGTCTGAACTCGGCATCGCTGACGCTCGACCCCCCGGGCTGAGCCGCATGCTGCGCCGCGCCTTGCCGTGGCTGGCGGTTGCTGGCTTTTTTGTCGGTTTGGCCCTGGTGGGGCGCCTGGAACGGCAGGACGGGCCGCAGGCGCCGCTTAATGTGCTGGTGTTGACGGTCGAGAGCTTCCGTGCCGACGCCCTCGCCGCAGCACCCGGGCTGCTGCGTCTGGCGATGCAAAACGGCATTCGCTACGACGCCCATCGGGCGGTTTCGGCCTGGACCGGATCCAATGTCTTGACCTTGCTGACTGGTCTGTCTCCATTGCAGCATAACATTCACAGTCGCGGGCAACTAATTGATGAACGACAAGAACTTTCGCTAGAAGTTCTCGCTGATCAGGGCTGGCGAGTGGCCGGTCTGCAGGCCTTCATGCGCATTCCGCTGTTCAACCAACTAGGGCTCGGTCGCGAGGGCGTGGTGGGCGAGATCGGCCAGCAGCCGCACGATTGGCTGAGGGCGCGTGCCGCGACCGGTGAGGCGTTTGTCCTTTGGTACCACTACCTCCACAGCCATCTTCCCTATCGCCCCAGCTCGGATTTTGACGTCGATTGGCGGGCCCTGTTGCCGCCCGGGCGCGAGGCGGATGCGCGTTTCGCCGCTTTGCGTGAGCGCGGCCGTCTGGAGACCGGCACGGTGGTCTTCGAGGCCGATGAGTTGCCGGCGATACGGGCCTTATACGAGGCTGGTATTGCCGAGTTCGATGCGTGGTTCGCTGGGCTCTGGGCCGTGCTCGAAGAGACCAACTTGGCACGCAACACTGTGGTTGTGGTCACCGCCGACCATGGCGAGGAGCTGCTCGAGCGCGGCGAGGTGGGGCACGCCTCGACCACGCTTGCCGGGCATCTGCACGAGGAGGTGGTGCGACTGCCGCTGATCCTCTTTCTGCCCCCTGGCGTCTCCGGGCCGCCGCCCGGCAGCGTAATCGACAGGCCGAGCGACCATCGCGACATCATGCCAACGCTGCTGCTCCTGCTCGGCCAGCCCGTGCCGGCAATCCTTGGCGGTGCGGACCTGCTGCGCCTGCCGCGTACGCGGGCATGGAACGGCGTCACCAGTGGCGCCGGCTATTCGGAGCCTGAGCCCGACCATCCGGCGGCGATGATTTATGCCCGCCGTGAGGGGCGTTGGAAGCTGCAGCTGAGCGAGCCGGGCGAGGGCGCAGCCCTGTACGATCTCGACGCCGATCCCGGCGAGCGCGCGAATGTCGCCGCTGCCTATCCGGATGTCGTCACGTCTATGTTGGACGGCCTTGCGGCGGAGCGCGCGCAGGCTTTACCGCTGGCGGAGGAGACCGCTGCGACCGGCGCCGGCCCGCGGCCACGCTGGCTACGGCCAGCGGCCAGCGGCGTCTTCGGCTACGACCGCATCGGCGGACGCTTTTCACTGGAATGGCAGGGGCTGGCCGAGGCCGACTATGTGCTCGCCTATCGCTATCGCGACGGCGACGGCTGGCTGGAAGGAGAGATTCCGGTCAGTGGCACGGTCCACGATTTCGGCGCCATCGACCGTCGCTACTGGCAGACCTGGGTGGTGCCAAACGGCCCTTACCGCGTGCGGGTCGGCTATGCCGGCGAGACGCCCCGCTGGAGCGAATGGCTGGAGCTCATCGCCGTCGAGTAACGGGGAATTCGGTACCGAATTTCCCAATTCACCGGGGCGGAAGCTTTCGGGCGGGTTTTGGGCCCGGCTTTTTGCGTCGAAGGGTGAGGTCGGTGGTGGCCTCAAGGCGAGTTTCGAAGGCTGTCGAGCCGCGCGCCGCGCGCAAGGCAGGGCACTCTGGCTTGAGACGGATACAGGATTCGTCGTTGAGCCAGAGCTGGCCCTTCCTGGGTTGCTTGAAAGGCGCTTTCAGCCCCTCACGTCGACACAGACGCTCGACCCGCTTGTAATTGATATTCGCATCCAAGTGGAGTATCCAAACGGTACGCGCATGTGTTGTTGGGGGGAGCCGGGATGGCGTTGACTCAGGAACAGGTGAACACGTTCAAGGGAAAAGGGTTCGTCGTCATCAAGGGGTTTTTCAATCCTTTAGAAGTGGCGCAGATTTCCACCTGGCTGGACGAGCTACGCGACAAGCAGCCTGCGTCCGGTGGGGAGGCCAAGTACAGCGAAATCAGCCCTATCAGCGGCGAGAATATCCTGGTGCGAATCGAAAACGTGATCGGCGACCATAACCACGCCGCATCAGACCTGCTGATCTCGGATAAAACCGAAGACTGTCTCGCCCAGCTTCTCGGTGACGCGCCGCTGCTGTTCAAGGAGAAGGTCAACTACAAGCTGCCCGGCTGCCGCCCCGACCAGTTGCACCAAGATCAAGCCGCCGGGTGGAATACCTACTGCGATTTTTTCATCACCATTGGCATCGCGGTAGACGAGAACCGCCTCGATAATGGCGCCTTGAGTTTCATGTGCTCAGGCAACTACAAAAGAGCGCTGATGACGGAGGAATGGCAGCCCCTGACCGAGGTCGACCCACCCTATGAGCCGGCAGACGAATACGTGCTGTTGGAGGCTGATCCCGGCGACGTGATCTTTTTCGACTGCTATGTGCCGCACGGATCCCCAGCCAACACGGATAGCCGTAGTCGACGCAACATATTTCTGACTTTCAACCGGGCCTCGGACGGTGACATGCGCGCCCGATACTATCATGACAAATGGCAGAGCTACCCGCCCAACCAGGCGCAGGAGGCTCGCACGAAGGAAACCTTCAGAGTATGAGGCGCTGAGCTTCGCTGTCAGGCGTCCTTCACCCACTTCATGATGTGCTCGGCGACCGCGACCGTGTCGCCGTGCTGGTTGATCGCCGTGACATCGGAGCGGCTGCGACGTCGCTCGGTATCAGTATCCTTGATCTGATAGGTCACGGTAACGGTGTCGCCGATGAACACTGGTGCGATAAAGCGCACCCGGTCGTAGCCGAGCGAGACGGCGGTCTCGTCGCTGCTCTCGCTGCCGGACTTGTCGATCATCATCGAAGACGTGGTGGACATGTAGCCCATTAGCAGCACGCCGTGGGCGATGCGCTGGCCGTAGGCGGAGCCCTTCATGTACTGGTCGTTGACATGCACGTTGGCAAAGTCGCCGGTAATGCCGGCAAAGCCGTACACGTCGGACTCGCCGACCGTCTTCGAGAACGATACGCTGTCACCGATGGCGACATGGAAATCTGACATGTGATGGCTCCATCATTTGAGGCTCGGGAAAAGCATAATGGCGAATGCGTGGCGAGGCGCAATCCGCTATGGCATTAAGTAACTAATTAGTTTCAGTTTTGATGATCCAACGGCCCTCGTCCGTAGCCTAAAAGAACCTCCCATGGCCTCACGATGCGATTTTCTTACCGGCGAGGTAACCGGTGCCGTAGTCGCCGTCTACCGCATGAAAAGCAACCGTTGGTGGCTCATCAAAAAACAAAACTCCGGTAAGGTTTAACTGCATCATAGGCTACCGATCATGACAGCCATTCCATTGATTTGATCGTCGCCGAAAGTGCTCAGAAGTGACGATTTGGCGGGCGAGTTGTTGCGCGCCTTGGACTTGAAGTCGAGCATTGTTTTCTCGAGATAGATCGGGCTTTGTCCGGCAAGGCGCGGCACCTGACTATTACCTTTGTAGCCGCCCAAATGACATTGTACGCACTGACCTGCACTGGTGGCGAACTCGCCCAATTCGGCGTTCGCGGAGTCGAATTCGTAAACCACCCGGGGCCACGGTTGCTGGGAAAAATACTCGGCGATCAAAAGCATCTGCGCTTTTTCGAGTTCGCCCGCCATCGGCCCCATGATTTCGTTTGCGCGAAGACCAGATTTGAAGTCCTTGAGCTGTACGTAGACATAGTGCAGATGCTGACCGGCGAGGATCGGGATGGCCTCGTCGATCGGTGTTGCGCCGGACTGCCCATGGCAAGTCGCGCAAAGTTCGAGTTGCTCACGAACCTCTGCGAAGGGATCATCGTCCGCGGACGCGGCGCTTGCGATCGTCAGAAATACCGCCGTAACGCCATATACAAACTTGGAAACGATTTTTTCCATCGAGCCTCGACAAATTCAATTATTCGGTTTCAAGTCCTATATGGGGATCCCGTTCTCCTCACCAAAACAGGAGGTGGGTGTATCATGCGCGATACGGAAACGGCCGCCAATCGTGACGGCCGTCCCCAAGTCGTGGCGACCAAACGTTAGTCGCGTTCGGTGATCAGTTTGAACGCGATGATGTTGTTACCGCGCTTGTAGTTGAGTTGAACATTGCCACCGGCGGCAACTACGATGTATTGCTCGCCATTGACGGTGTAGGACGACGGTGGCGCGTTGACGCCGGCGCCGGCCTGAAATTGCCATAGCACATTGCCGTTCGCCGCGTCGTACGCCTTGAACAGACCGTTGCCCTCGCCGGTGAATACCAGGCCGCCCGCGGTGGCCATGATGCCGCCGATCATCGGCTGCTGGGTTTTCACTTTCCAGGCGATATTGCCGGTGTTGTAGTCGACCGCCGTCACGTTGCCCCACATTTGCTCGGACGCGATCACCTTAAACGCGCCACCAAGCCACAGCTTGCCACCTGGATACGGTGTGCTCTCGACATGATAGGTCATCGGCTGATGCAGATTGATCGCATAGACCAGGCCGAGGCCGGTATTGGTCGTCATTGGCGACCACTCGACGCCACCATTCGCGCCCGGCAGCATTCGCTCGCCTTCGGCGGTTGGTAGCACCCACATGTTTTCCTGCGGCACCATCGCCTCGGAGAAACGAATCAGGCTGCAATCGTCCCGGTTATGGATATAGACATGACCGGTCTTGCCGCCGTGCAGCACGCCGGGAACCATGTCACCGTTACCGTCCGCGACATCGATCAGAATCGGCGGGCTGACCGCATCCAGATCCCAAACATCATGCGCAATATACTGGAAGTGACAGACATATTTGCCGGTGTCGAGATCGACCGAGATTAGCGAGTTGGTATAGAGATTGTCGCCTGGACGGATCGAACCGTCGAGATCGGGAGACGGGTTACCGGCCACGAAGTAAATGCGGTTGGTTTCGAGATCGACCGCCGGGTTCTGCCACACGCCGCCACCCAGGGTCTTGTACGGATCGCCCAATTCCGCGAGCGCCGCTTTTTCGGCGGCGATGTCGCGATGCATGTCGCGTCCCGTGGCATCGTGGGTTGCCCAAACGCCGACCGAGTTCTCGGGCGTGGTGTGGAACGTCCAAAGCAGTTTGCCCGACATCGCATCATAGGCCTTTACGAAACCGCGGACGCCGTACTCACCACCATTGGTGCCGATGAGGATTTTCCCGTTGACCGCGGTCGGTGCCATGGTTTCGGAATAGCCGAGTTCGGGATCGGCAATCTGGGTATCCCAGACCTTCGCTCCGGTCTTCGCGTCGAGCGCCAACAGCACGGCGTCGAGGGTGGCGAAATAGACCATGTCGCCAATCGCCGCGACACCGCGATTGTTCGGGCCACAGCAATAGGTCGCGATCGGACCCATCTTGTGCTTGTAGTGCCACAATTGGGCGCCGGTCGCCGCGTCGAGCGCGTAGACCTGGTTGAACGCGGTCGTCACATACATGATGCCGTTGACGACTAACGGCGTGGTTTCCATGGTATCGACGATCTCGGTCTGGAAGATCCATGCCGGCGCCAGGCGATGCACATTGTCGGTGTTGATCTGCGCCGCCGGATAGTAGCGCGTCTGATCGTAATTGCCGTTGGTGTGGAGGAAGTTGTTCGAATCGCTCGCGGCTCGATTGAGCATGTCCTGGGTAACGGTCCGCATATCGCCGTAAAGCGTGCCGCTGCCGACCTCTTGCGCGCTTACCGAAGCGACGACGCAGAGGCTGGTCGCGGCCACCGCAATCATGCGGAGGCCATTGGCGCAGGTGATTTTCATGATCATGTCTCCCTGTTTTCCGAAAATAACAACACGGTCGCCGGACTCAATTCCTGCAAAATATTACTGCCGACGCCCCTGACTTGATTGTGATGTACGATCGACTCGTTGGAAGTTAGCACACGTGCGTAACATGTAAGGGGGGGTGTGTTGCGAGCACAACACAAAAAAGATCTCGATGCCCGAAGAGGACCCTGTTGAACACGTAAGATCTTGTCTGGCTCATGAACCGGAAACGGCTATGCTACCTGCCCCTGCCATGGCCGCGATGGCCGCATCGTCATAGCCGATCTCTCCCAGTACTTCCGCGGTCTGGGCGCCGATGGGCTGCGGCGGACGGCGTACGCCGGGCCGTTCGCCGTCATAGCGTGCGGGATGGCCGAGCAGGGTAATGGGCTCGCCGTTGGCACCGTCCACGGTCATGAACGAGCCGTTATGCACGACCTGTGGATCAGTCATCACCGCCGCGTAATCATTGACCCGCGCGTACCATAGGGACTGGGCTTCGAGCCGCGCCTCGATTTCATCGTTTGACCAACCGGCGACCTGCGTCTGAATCAGCGCCGCGATCTCGCGCTTGCGGCTGAAGGTCTCAGCATCCGAGAAGTCCGCAAGTTCCGGCAAGTCGATCGCCGTGGCGAGAGTTTTCATGGTGCCAAGTGAGATGGCCATATGGCCGTCCGCAGTCTCGTAGATACCGTAGGGTGCCGAATAGTACCAGCCCGCGATATTGGCCGGCGGCCTTAGCGATACCGGCTCGCCATTGGCCCAGCAGACCAGGGACTCGCATTGTATGTCGAGGCCCGCCGAAAGCAGGTCCACCTCCACACGACAGCCCTCTCCGGTCCGCCCGCGGCGCACCAGCGCGGCGAGGATTGCCATGGCGAGAATTTGTGCGCCGTGGTGATCGACGGCCGAGACGCCTACCGGGACCGGTGCTTGCTGGTCGTTGCCGTTGATCATAGCCAGGCCTGACATGGCTTGTACCACGAGGTCTTGGCCCGGGCGCTCGCGATAGGGACCGTCGCCGCCATAGCCCGAAGCCGAGGCATAGATGACGCCGGTATTGATTACCTTGGCGTCTTCGTAGCCGAAGCCGAACTTGTCCATCACGCCGGGGCGGAAGTTCTCGCAGATCACGTCGCTCTTGGCGATCAGCCGGTGCACGACCTCCTTGCCTTCCTCGGACTTTAAGTCGATCGCGATGTTGCGCTTGTTGCGGTTGGCGCAGAGGTGCAGCAGAGATTCCCCATCCGCGCGCCGGTTAGCGCCGCTCCATTTGCGCTGGAAGCCGCCGCTCACGGGCTCTACCGCGATGACATCGGCGCCAAGATCGCCGAGCACCTGCATGCCCATCGGTCCGAGTAGGAAATGA
>Ga0187833_10007300_pt1 | contig 10017 bp, 10 predicted proteins | sample ETNtaG_37_FD_167968 | JGI IMG/M metagenome (GOLD analysis project Ga0187833, IMG submission 167968) | Marine microbial and viral communities from oxygen minimum zone, Eastern Pacific Ocean - ETNP2014_SV_400_PacBio MetaG (Illumina Assembly) | ecosystem: Environmental > Aquatic > Marine > Hypoxic... | reverse complement strand
TTTATTGGTCTTGGTACAATGGGTTATCCTATGGCTGGATATATATCAAAGGCAGGTCATAATGTAACTGTATTTAATAGAACTAAATCAAAAGCTGAAAAATGGCTTAAAACTTATTCTGGTAAAACGTCAGAGACTCCTGCTGAAGCTGCAAAAGATTCAGATTTTGTATTCACATGTGTAGGAAATGACAACGATTTGAACGAAGTAACTTTTGGAAAGAATGGAATATTTAAATCAATAAAAAGAGGGTCTGTTTACATAGATAACACAACTGCATCCGCTACAATTGCACGAGAAATTTATTCTTTTGCAAAAAAAAACAGTTTTGGTTTTTTAGATGCTCCAGTTTCAGGAGGGCAAGCAGGAGCAGAAAATGGTGCATTAACTGTAATGATTGGTGGCGACCAAAGAGATTACGACAAAGCGAGCCCAGTTATCAATTGTTATAGTAAGAAAATGAAATTACTAGGTAAAGCTGGAAGTGGCCAGCTTTCTAAAATGGTTAATCAAATTTGCATAGCAGGACTTGTACAAGGTTTGTCGGAAGGAATAAATTTTGGAATTAAAGCAGGACTAAATATGGAAGAAGTCATTGAAGTAATTTCAAAAGGAGCTGCCCAATCTTGGCAAATGGAAAATAGATATAAAACTATGATTGATAACAAGTTTGATTTTGGATTTGCTGTTGATTGGATGAGAAAAGATTTAAAAATTGCAATGGAAGAAGCTAGAAGGAATAATTCTTTATTACCTATAACGGAAATAATAGATACATATTACGAGGGTGTTCAAAAAATGGGTGGTAATCGTTGGGATACCTCAAGTTTAATAAAAAGATTGAGAAAATAATTAATGTAGTCTGATCGTTATAATAATCCAGATTAAGTTATAATTTTTGAATATTTTTTCCAGTTTTCAATATAGTGTTTTGCATTTTCTATTATATGTGTAATTTCATCATTGGTTATCTGTCTAATAATTTTTCCTGGTGAGCCAATAATTAGAGAATTGTCTGGTATTATTTTATTTTCTGTAATTAAAGTTTTTGCTCCAACAATACAATTTTTTCCTATTTTTGCATTATTCAGTACAATGCTACCAATTCCTATTAAAGAATCATCAGCAATGGAACAGCCATGTAAGGTGACCATATGACCAACTGTAACACCCGATCCGACTGTCAAAGGATAGCCTATGTCAGTATGTAAAACACTTCCATCTTGAATGTTTGATCCCTCTCCTATTGTGATGGATTCTATATCGCCTCTTAATACTGCATTAAACCACACGCTAGAGTTTTTTTTTAAAATAACATCTCCAATCACAGTTGCATTTGCTGCTATCCAATTATTTTCTTCTGATTTTAAAGTTTTGTTTTCAAAATTGTAAATCATAGTTAAAATATATATAAACTACACCTATAATATTATGACTCTGACAAAAACACCAATTTGTAATTTTGGGGAAAAAGCAAATAATTTTAGTCTTCTTTCTACAGATAACCAAATGACTTCATTAGAAGATACAAAAGGAATAAAAGGAACTCTGATTATGTTTATTTGCAATCATTGTCCTTACGTAAAAGCTGTAATTAAAGATATCGTAAAAGACGCTAAATATTTTAAAAGCATTGGTGTCAATTCAGTGGCAATAATGTCAAATGATACAATAAATTATCCGGAAGACTCTTTTGACAATATGACTAAATTTAAAAAGCAACACAATTTTGATTTCCCTTATCTAATAGACAAAGATCAACAAATTGCTAAAAAATTCGGAGCTGTATGTACACCAGATTTTTTTGGCTATAACTCAAACTTAGAATTGCAGTACAGAGGTAGAATAAGAGAACTAAAAAATTTGAAACCTACAACTGCTGGGGATAGTGAATTGAAAAATGCAATGGATTCTATTGCTTCTACTGGTAAAGGACCTCAAAATCAAAATCCTAGCATGGGCTGTAATATAAAATGGTTTAATTAATGTTTTTAATTAATACTAGAAACTTTCCTCCTGAATTGGGTGGAATGCAGGTATTAATGGGCGGATTATCTTCTGCTTTACTAGACTATGGCCCAGTTAAAATATTTGCAGAAAAATATAATAATTCTGATACTTACGATAAAAAATTTCGGTATGACATTACTAGAGTATCTGGAATAAAATTATTTAGAAAATTCAGAAAGGCTAATTTAGTAAATAATTTTTTAAAAGAAAATCCATCCATTAAAGCTTTGATTGCCGATCATTGGAAAAGTCTAGAATATTTAAATAAAGAATATTTATTAAATAAGAAAGTTCTTTGTTTAATTCACTCAAAAGAAATAAATCATCCCATAAATTCAAGATTAAATACAAGAATGAACGAAAGTATATCAAAAGCAGATTTTATAATATCTAATTCAAATTTTACAAAAGGATTGGCTGTAAATAATGGAATCAAAGAAAATAAAATTAAAGTTATTCACCCTGGGATAAGTTGTTATGAAGAACCCAGTAAAAATAACATGATAGCGGCCGAAAATGTATTTAAAGATTCATTTCCATGTTTAATTACAGTAGCTAGATTTGATAAAAGGAAAGGTCATGACAAAACAATTATGGCAATTAGAAATCTTAAAGAAAAATTTCCTAAAATAAAATATGTTTGCCTAGGATATGGAGAAGAAGAAAAAAATTTAAAAAAATTAGTACATGAATTAAACTTAGAAAATATTGTTATTTTTATGTATAATACAAATCCAGATTTTAAATCCGCCTTAATAAAAAAATCTCATTTGTTTGTTATGCCATCAACTATTTATAAAAAGTCTGTAGAAGGATTTGGAATAGCCTTTATTGAAGCTGGGCAACATGGAATTCCATCAATGGGCGGTAGGGATGGCGGTGCATCAGATGCGATTATTCACAACAAAACTGGTTTAATTTGTAACGGAAACGATCTTGATTCAATTTATCAAGGCATAAAAAATATTTTTGAAGAAGATAGATATTTAATATTTGGAAAAAATGCTAAAGAATTTTCAAAACAATTTGAATGGAGTAAAACTATAAAAAAATATATTGAACTTTTAAACTAACGATAATTCATCGGAAATATTAGAATAAACTTCTTCAGCAGATAATTCTTTTAGATCATCTCTTATAATTGCTTTAAATTTATTTGTTTCTATGCTTACTTTTTTTGGTGTTGTATGATGTCCAAATAAAGTTATTCCTTTTGCTCCTAAGTGAGCCGCCATGTGAGCAGGACCTGTGTCGTTTGAAATTATAAACTGAGCTTTGTCTATTAAACCAGCTAACTGAGTTATGGTTAATGCCTTATCTTCTTTAAGTATTGCTCGAGCACTTATTTTTTTCGATTCTTCAATTTCTTTAGGACTGGGTGCAATAATTAGTTCAAATTCTGGATTATGTTTTTTAATTAGTAAAATTAAATCATTATAATATGGCCATTTTTTATGAGGTAAATTTATTGAGCAGAAAGGAAATAATAAAATATATTTTTCTAAATTATATTTTTTTTTTAAGTCATCTATATTTTCGCAAGCCCAAAAAAAATTAGGCTTTAATGTATGTTTAGTAACAATGTTAGAATTAGTTAATTGAAAATTGAACCTCTCTAGTACTGGGTCGTTGTCAAAATCACTTTTGTTAGTTCCGGAAGGCAATGTTGTTTCAGTGCTAGACCATTTTATTTTATTGAACAAAAATTTTCTGTAAAATGATGTTCTTGATGAATTTTGCAGATCGTATATTTTTTCTAAATCGAGTTTAAATATCATTTGTTTTAATTTTATTAGATAAATTAAATTTAACCGCGAAAATCTTTGGTCTACATAAACTTCATCAATATATGGACATTTAAGAAACAATTCTTCATAAGGAGAAGTTGTAAGAATAAATACTTTGTCACCAATATGATTTTCTTTTATATCTTGAATCGCACCACTAATCTGAGCTATATCTCCTAAAGAACCATGTTTTATGATCAATATATTAGACATTAAAATTTATAAGATAATGTTATATCACCTATAATTATAAAATGAGCAAAATTCTAACTGAAATATCTGCAGGTGAATTATTGGATAAACTCAGCATTTTGGAAATAAAACTAAATAAAATAAATAATTCAGCTTTATTGAAAGAAATAAAAAAAGAGTACAATATTATAAACGAAACAAAAAAAAAAAATATTAATTCTTCGAATGAAGTAAATGTTCTTTATATAAAATTAAAAAAAATAAACGAACAGTTGTGGGAAATTGAAGACAAAATTAGGTCGTGTGAAAAAAATTCTGATTTTAAAGATAAATTTATTCAATTGGCTAGAGACGTATATTTTTCAAATGATAAAAGAGCCAAAATCAAATCAGAAATTAACAAAATTTTAGGTTCAAATATACAAGAAGTCAAACAATACACTCAATACTAATCTTCATTTTGAATAATCTAATTTTTTTTCTAATATTTTTATAAAATTATGTATGATAAAAGTCATCAATAAATAAATACTTCCTGCAACAATAAATATTTCTACTGGTTTAAAAGTGGTTGATATTATATGTTTTGCCACTCCAGTAAGATCGAGTAAAGTTACGGTGCTTGCCAAAGAAGTTCCTTTCAGCATTAGAATCATTTCATTGCCATATGCTGGTAAAGATTGTTTGATAACTATAGGAAGCTTAATCTTAAAAAAAACATGTATCTTATTTAAACCCAAACCATCAGCTGCTTCCAAAACTCCCTTTTGAATCGTTTCAAATGCTGACCTAAAAATTTCAGATGTATAGGCTCCTGTGTTGAGGGTAAATGCAATAATAGCACATGAATATGGTTCTTTAAAAATTATCCAAAGAAACGACTCTCTTAGCCATTCTACCTGTCCAAGACCAAAATATATTATGAAAATCTGAACTAGCAAAGGTGTTCCTCTGAAAATATAGGAATAGTAATATGATATAAAGCAAAGAATTTTAATATTACTAGTTCTCAAAACTGCAAAAAAAACACCAACAAAAACACCAAAAAATAAGGATAACAAAGTTAGCTCAATTGTTAAAATTGTAGCATCCAGTAATCTTGGAAAGCTTTCTATCATTAAATCCATCTAGTACCCTTTGCTATAATGTTTTTCTAAATTGTTAAATAATTTCAAACTTAAAAAAGTTAAAAATAAATATAATACTGCTGCAAAAGAATAAAAAAATAAAGGATCTCTTGTCGATCCTGCAGCGATATATGATTGTCTCATAATTTCTACAAGTCCAGTAACAGATATTAATGAAGTATCTTTTAAAGTGATTTGCCAAACATTGCTTATATTAGGCAAGGCCAATCTTAACATCTGTGGAATTATAACTTTGTAATAGTAAATTTTTTTTTTTAAACCTAAAACTTCTGATGCCTCAAATTGACCTCTGTTTATAGCTTGAACTGCCCCACGAAATACTTCTGTAGAATAAGCACCTGAAATAATGCCTATTGATATTGCTCCAGTCAAAAAAGCATTGACTTCAATATATCCGTCATATCCAAAAATTTTAGCTACATACATTACCGCACCGCTGCTCCCAAAGAAAAAAAAATAAATTACTAAAAGTTCGGGAATACCTCTAAAAACAGTTGTATAAAAACTTCCAATTAAATTTAGTATTCTAGTATTTGATAATTTAAATGAGGCAAAAATTGCGGCTAACAAAAATCCAATAAATATTGCCGTTATTGCAACGGCTATTGTCATTAAAGTAGCAATAAAAAGCTCGTCTCCCCAGCCAGTATCACCGTAAGCTAAAAGTCCCATAAGTTTTAAGGCGATAGAATCAAATACCTATCGCCTTAAAAATAAAATTATTACATTGAAGCATCAAAGCCAAACCACTTGATTGCTAGTTCGCTGATTTTGCCTTGTTTTCTTGCTGTATCGATAGCTTTGTTAAAATCTTTAAGAAGTTTTGCATCTTTCTTTCCTTGAGCAGAAGAGCTGTCTCCTTTTCTTATACCGACGCCAACTCCATTACCAAATGCACCTCCTGCAAATGTGGGTCCAACTAAAACTACATCTTTGCCAGATTTTTCCGCATAATCGGTAAAAGCAACAGCTGCTGCTAGTGCTGCATCAATTCTGCCAGCTGCCAAATCTAAATTAACTTCATCCTGAGTTTTATATGTTCTGATGTTTACTTTACCTACATCACCAGATTCTAAAAAGTTCTGGTGAATAGTTGCTGTTTGAACACCAATAGTTTTTCCAGTTAATGCAGCTGTTAAAGTTTCTAAAGTGTTATTAACTGCTGAACCACCAGTAGATAAATTTATGGCCTTGGGTGTATCCATTCCTTCCAAACTTGAACCTTTCATAACCGCTAAGGAAGCAACTTCGTCCGCATAACCTTGTGAGAAATTAATAGTTTTCATTCTCTCATCAGTAATGGACATTCCTGCCATGATTGCATCAAATTTTCTCATAACAAGAGCTGGTATCATTCCATCCCAATCTTGCTCTACAATTGTGCATTCATGTTTCATATATATACAAAGAAAGTTAGCAAGTTCTATTTCAAATCCGATTAATTTTCCAGATTCATCTTTTGCATTCCATGGTGGATACGCACCTTCTGTTCCTATTTTTATCTTATCAGCTAAAACGCTAGTACTAAGCAAAATTATCGAAGCAAATATAGATAAAAAAAGTCTTTTAAATTTATTCATTTTCCCCTCCGTATTAAACAATGAATTTAATACAGATATTATTCCACAAATTGCGATTTATAAAAAGCCTAAATTTAATTAAGAATTGAGGATAGATGATGCAAAATTCCATTTACAGTCGAAACTAGGAATAAACACCCCGTCAATTTTTGCATTTCCAAAATTTTTAGAAAGAACTTTAAGCCAACTATCCACCTGCTTTAGTTTTTTATCTTGGCTTCCAACTTGTGCAGTAATAACGCCGCCTGGTTTTAAAATTCTTTTTAAATTATTCATATTTTTTGCTGCAAGATCGATACAATACTGATCGTCATTAAGATCAACGAAAATTTTATCATATTTTGAATCTTCTATAGATTTAATGCTTTTAAAGGCATCCCCCCATATACATTTAACAGTATTGCTTTCTTTTACTTTTCTGCCGATTTTAGAAAGATGTTTTGTACAAACAGTTACTACTTCCGGATCTAATTCAAACCAATCAACAAAGTTAAATCTCCTAGATAAACATTCTCTAGCGACTCCTCCATCCCCTCCTCCAATTATTGCTGCATTGGAATTGTTAGAATTTAAATTCATAGCGGAATCTACAAACTGTCCACTGTAGATGTGTTCGTCTTTTTCAGAAACTTGAAGTTCGTTATCTATAAACAAAGATTTTCCAAATTCTTCTAATTCCAAAATTTCTATATGCTGGCCAACTTTAGAAACAAAATCCTCAAGAACATTATTAACAACATAATATTTTTTTTGACCAGGTGTACTATAAATATCATCGTAAAGACTTACGGTACTTCTATCAAATTTTCTAACTACTACTCTTTCATGTTTAATCTCTTTTTTAAGTATATTTAATGCTACCGAAGGTGAAATATTTGCACAGGTAAAAAAATCAAAACTTATTATATTTTTTTCTGGAAAAGTGTGAAAACTCATGTGGCTTTCTGCCAAAAGTGCAACTAAAGTAAATCCTTGTGGTTTAAATTTGTGCTGAGAAACATTAAGTATCTCAACTTTTGCAGCTTTTGCAATTTTGTAAATTATTTTCCCGAAAAACTTTGGGCTAAAAGCTTGCTTTGTACCCAAAAAATCCAATGTGATATGTTCTCCAACTTTTACCATACAAAATTACCCACTTTTTAAACTTCGAATCGTTGATTACTTTTTAAAACTATTCAAATTTTTTACTTCTTTCAAATAAAAAACTGCTATAAATATTTCTTACGGAGTTGATTTTGAAAAATAATTGGACAGATAGCGAAGCAAAAAAATTCATAAAAAAATATAAAAATCTTGGATTTTCCAAAGATATTGCTTTGCGCGTCTATACAAGTCGTTTATTGGGAAAAAATAAAAAATTAGTATTGCATGGTGGGGGAAATACTTCAGTAAAAACGCGAATTAAAGATATAGATGGAAAAAAATACGATGTTTTATGTGTGAAAGGTAGCGGTTGGGATATGGCAGATATAGAACCTGAAGGTTTGCCAGCTGTCAAACTAGAACCATTATTAGCTATAAAAAAAAAAAAATACCTTTCTGATGAAGATATGGTTAGCTTCCAAAAAAAAAACTTAATTAATATTAAATCACCAAATCCTTCAGTTGAAACATTTTTACATGCTTTTTTACCATTTAAATACGTAGACCATACTCACTCGGATGCGATCTTAAATTTAACAAACAGACCAGGAGGACTAAATTTTTGCAAAAAAATATTTGGAAACAAAGTTAGTATAGTGCCGTATATAATGCCTGGTTTTATGTTAGCCAAAAAAATAGATGATATTTACTCAAAAAATCCAAACATTAATTGTTTGATATTAATGAACCATGGAATCTTTACTTTTAATAATGATGCTAAAGAAGCATATAGCTTAATGATAAAATATGTGTCGCAGGCTGAAAGAGCTGTTAAAAAACTTAAATTTAAAAAAATTAAACAAATTAAAAACTTCTCCACAAAATTTGATGCTCATGATATTGCTCCAGTAATAAGGGGTCTTTTATCTAAGAATAAAGATCAAAAATTTGTAGTTAATTATAGATTAAATAAACACTTAAAATATTTTATAAATGGAAAAAATGTAAGATCCTATTCATCAAAAGGGACTGCAACGCCAGATCATGTAATTAGAGTTAAACCTTTCCCTTTAATAATAACACCAAAGAAAAATTCTTCTATTGATGAATTTAAAATAACAGCAAAAAAATCTTTTGAAAATTATAGAAAAAAATACACCAATTATTTCAATGTAAACAAGAAAAAAGTTAAAGAAAAAAAAGTAATGTTAGACACTTCTCCAAGAGTAGTTTTGGTACAAAATGTTGGAGTGTTTACCATTGGAAAAGATTTAAATTCAGCAATAATTGCAGGTGATCTTACTGAAACAAATGCTAGGGTTATCTCTTCTGTTGAAGAAACTTCTACTTACAAATTTATTTCTGAAAAAGACTTGTTCGATATTGAATATTGGTCATTAGAACAAGCGAAAATTAAAAAGCCAAAAAAACTTCTTGAAGGTAATGTTGTTGTAATTACAGGTAGCACAGGTACTATTGGCTTTGAAACTTATAAAATGTTTAAAAACTATGGAGCCGAAGTTGTTTTACTTGATTATAATCTAAAAAGATTGAAAGATTTGCAATCTAAAATTAAAGATCTCTGTATTTGTTGCGATGTAAGAAACAAAAAAAGTGTTAATAAAACTTTCAATCAAATTTGTGAAAAATATGGAGGAATAGATATTTTAATTTCAAACGCTGGAACGGCGACCAATGGAGCAATAGGTGAAATAGATGATAATATATTGAGGCAAAGTTTCGAAAATAATTTCTTTTCGCATCAAAATTGTGCTTCTGAAGCTATTAAAATAATGAAAAAACAAAATATTAATGGTTGCTTATTATTTAATATTTCAAAACAATCAGTAAATCCTGGAAAAAACTTTGGACCATACGGTTTGCCTAAATCTGCTTTACTTAGTTTATGTAAGCAATATGCAGTAGACTATGGATCTTATGGAATTAGATCTAATGGAGTGAACGCAGATAGAATAAGAAGTGGTTTAATGAATGAAAAAATGATCAAAACAAGAGCAAAAGCAAGGTCAATTAGTACTGATGATTACATGAAAGGAAATTTATTATTGAATGAAGTTAAAGCAGAAGATGTTGCTAAAGCCTTTTTTCATCTAGCTACTTCAAAAAAAACTACTGGAGCCATTCTTACCGTTGATGGTGGCAATATAGCTGCTTCTATGAGGTAGTTTTTTTCATTTTAGATCTTGATTTTTTTAA
>Ga0187833_10007299_pt1 | contig 10018 bp, 10 predicted proteins | sample ETNtaG_37_FD_167968 | JGI IMG/M metagenome (GOLD analysis project Ga0187833, IMG submission 167968) | Marine microbial and viral communities from oxygen minimum zone, Eastern Pacific Ocean - ETNP2014_SV_400_PacBio MetaG (Illumina Assembly) | ecosystem: Environmental > Aquatic > Marine > Hypoxic... | reverse complement strand
ATATTTTACTTCTTTTTAACTTTATACTCTTCGAGTATATGCGGCATCACGATATTAAAATCAATGCTGCAAACCTTTTTCTCGTTTACATAACCAGCACCGGAGCACTTCCCCATACCACGCTTCCATGATAAAAGCTCTGTTTCTATGTCCAAGCGATCACCTGGTAGTATTTTTTTCATTAATTTCAAATTATTAGCAGATAATAGATAGACTACTTTACCCTTATTACCTGGTAATGTTGTTACCATTAATGCCCCCAATTGCACCATTGCCTCAATTTGCAGAGCCCCTGGCATACTTGGATCACCAGGAAAGTGGACTTCAAACCACCAATCATTTATTGATAAGTTTTTGTAGCCTTTTGCACTCTTTCCAGGTATGACTTCTTCTGCAACATCAATGAGTAAGTAAGGGTAACGGTTTTGCTGGTATTCATGCAATCCATTAAGGTCAAGACGTAATTTTTCCATATTATTTATCTATACATAATTAATTGTAATCAACAATTCTAGAAAGACTTTCAATAATATTAAATCCATCCCAAGTTAAGCTTATATCAAGGGCCTGCCCTATAGGAACAATTCTATCTATACCATTTAGTTTATTATCAATCACAAAGTCTTTAAGGGACAATTTGTTCAGACCAAAGTAGGTCAAGGTTTGATATTTATTGCTTATAATATGAATTATTTCATTCAAATTTTTTGCATCATACTCAAAAAAATATCCACAATTGCCCTTGAAACTATGAATGTTATCAGGTAATTCACTTAATACAATCCTATAAATATGGTTACCATGTCGAATTAGTTCAAACGGTATATTAATATCAATAGCATTTTGACATAACCTGTTGTACTTATCCACGGCAGAAACGCTTAGCAAATTATAATTCTTTCTTACATGTGCATCCAATGATCCCCAAAACTGATTTTTTGCTTTTTGTTTTTTCTTTCCAACCCATACGATTAAATGAGGTGATGAACATGCATTTTGATCCATGAAAAATGTATCATTATAAAATAGTTCAATAACCTTGGTTAGTTCCGCATTTGTTAATTCACTTAGTTTGTTCACATCAATTACACAAATACTGTATCTATCGGCAAATGCTAAATCAATGCAGCGAACAGGAGTTTGATACTGTCGAACGTTTTTAATTGTAGAATCACCTCCCCAGAGTACCCGTGCATCGCATATTGAAGAAAAATATTCAGTTATATCATTATTTTTATTATATCTGATGAATGCTGTGGTATCACATAATGATATGTATTTTTTCCTTTTCAATAGATCATTAATAATTTTACTTAAAAATTCAGCCTGAGGAAATTCCTTAGATGGTATTTTTATTATATTAGAATTACCAGAGAGCAAACCAAAAATAAATGAATAGCCAAAATTTAAAGGAACGTTTGATGGCGCAATATGAAAAGCTAATCCTCGTCCAAGCCTTTGATTTATATCACGCTGTTTGCGCTTCAGTTTATTAATATTACCTTTTCTACACCAGAAAGAAAAAGCCATCAGGTCAGCATAAATTTTTGACTCAGCTGATTTTCTTAAAACATTTGATAATTCATCTAGAAAATAAATAGAAATGTCGCTAAATGGTATATCAGGTACAATGTTTACATGGCTTGTCCCGGCAATAACATCAATTTTCTTTAAATTACTCAACTGTATCACTGCAACCCCTAATTTCAGCTTTTTCTGCTCGTCCATGTATTATAAAATACTTACCCAGTCGGTCGCACTTACAATCGTCAATACCAATAATCTCTCCTATATCTTCTGAAATAATGTTATGGCCGGGGTAACTAGTCGGTAGCAATGAAATCAGCTGCACAAGACCGATTTCATTGAAATCACAAATGGAGAAATCATTTCTTCGAATGATAATATCCGAAAAGATGGAGCAGTGTAAGTATCCCTCAGAACATTCAAGGAATATTGAGCCCGTTTGTTCTACCATGCCATAATAATTAATTACATTTTTTACACCAGATGCATCGTAGACACTTTTCTTAAATTGAATATTATCCACCGCTTCATGCGCAAGCTTTTTCCATCCCCCACCATGAATTAAAAATCCGTCAATTTGTGGTATTTTATAGTTCTTAGTAAGAATCTCCTTAACAAAATATTTCCAAATGATATAAGTAAAACCAAATATAAATATTTTCTCATTTTTGTGTCTAATTAAAAAATCTTTAACCTGTTCAATATCCAGTTCCATATTTTCACTCAAAGCATAAGTAATATCTTTACCAAATATTGAAAACCCAATAATGCCCGCCCCTCTGGCTGTAAAGAGATTTCGATCTTTTACAGTTGATTTTGAATCAATAATCAGCATAGGCAATCGTTTATTTCCAAGTACAGTCGAAACAATTTTTGTCAAAACTTTTGTCTGCAAGAATGCGTTTTCTTTATCGAGATAAATCTTTGAAACATCCTGCCCCGATGTCCCAGATGAATGCATAGTTTTAAATATTTTCTTTTTATTTATACTTGACAGTTTATAGTCTTTAAAAAGTCGCACAGGTAAAAATGGAAATTGGTCATAGCTATGACAGGCATCTTGATGATATTTGAGTGCGTTGAAAATAGATTTATATTTTGAACAATGTTGATAATGATGGTTAGTTAATGATCTCATAGCTTCATTGAATAAAATTGACTTTTCCTTATTCGTTATCGAAAAAGGTGGCGATGTCATTATTTTATTAATTTGAAACATAACTAATTTTTATCCAGTTCAGGGTAGAGAATTTTACCTGAATTATTTCTGGGAATTGTATCAATACAGTTGATTGAAAATCCTGATTTATTTATATTAAAATACTGTGAAATAAATTTATATATATTTTCAACATCAGATTCCTTATCCGTATATATTTTCATCTGATCATCAACGCCAACACATGCACAATTATAACCAGCTTCGTTTATTTTTTGTTCAATTTGATCGAGGCTTACTCGATTGCCAAATAATTTTAAAAATCTCTTTTTTCGACCAGTTATATAGTAGTAGCCATCAGAATCCATCTTTGCCATGTCTCCAGTTTCTAACACCCCTTTATTAAAGTCCCCTTTGGTTAAATCATAGCAGTTTCTTGCATATCCCAAGGAAACATTTTCACCTTCATATACAAGTTCCCCTTCTACAAGCGCCTTACCAATGATTTGGTGTTTATCATCAATTAAATAAAACTTCCCTCCCGGTATAGATACCCCAATACTGCCAGGTTTCTGCTGAATCATACTTGGTGGAAGGTAAGACATCCTTGGTGACGCCTCTGTCTGACCATACATCACAATAAAATCTATTTTCTTTTGAACGCAAGTAATAGAAAAATAATCAAGTAAGCCTTGACCTAACTGGCCTCCAGCCTGGGTAATATATTCAATAGATGGGATAGAAATTTTCTCAAATTTCAGCTTTTTTAACATCTCAAAGGTATATGGGACGCCTCCAAAAGTTGTTGCTTTGTAACTTGAAATCATTTCCCAGAATTTTTTTTCCATTAAAGATCTATCCGTTAATATTAAGCTTGCACCCATAAATAGATGAGTATTGATGATTGAAATACCATAGGAATAACTCATTGGTAAAGTAGTAATTGCTACATCATTATTTTTGATTTTAAGATATTCACATATTGATTTCGTATTGCTATAAATATTGGTATTAGACAGTCTAACAAATTCAGGGCTCCCGGTACTGCCAGAAGTCATGAGTAGTAATGATAAATCATCGTTTATATTATAATCTATTTCGATGTTTGTTTTGTATAAAACATAATTACCAAATTTAAATTTTTGTTTCCAAATATTTTCAGATTGAAAGAGATTTTCCGGTTGATAAATAAAAGCAGGTTTAAAGTTTATCACAAGGTCATTCCACATAGATTCATGGATTGAATCATTAATTAAGGCTACAACTGCATTAGCACGTAACGATCCAACATAACCAGTTAAACAATCATAGCTATTATTTGTTACTATAAAAACTAGTGGCCGACCTAAAGTGAACGAACTAAAATTATCAGCATCTTGAATTAGACTCTTATATGAATAATCGCTACCATTTGAATGTATATATGATTTGTTGTTATTTGTGAATAGTTCGCGAAAGATATTCAATTAATTTCCCCAAGTACAATAATCAAATAAAGTATATTGGTTGGACCATATTCTTGACCGTTAAATTGAAAAGGATTAAATAATATAAAAAGAAAAATAGATTCTTATAAAAGAAACAGTTTATTGCGTTTTAAACCTGAACTAACTCACCGATTGGAGTAGAATCTTCAGGCTTAATATAGTCTTCTTCAGTAAAAATTTCCTGTGCTATAGCCGGGTTGAAGATGGACTGATCTTCATAGCTCATATATTTTTGTATAAATTCAGTTTTCTCCCCTGCCAAGCAAAGAGAACTATTTTCATTAAAATGTTTTATACTGAAACCATAATCTCTTATTTCTTTCAGCGATTGTTCATAAACATTTCCGATCTTGATGTGAACATACGGGCATACAAGCACGTCCCCTAAGGGAGTAATATACATTCTGTTAACAGTATTACAGCCAAGTACACCTTCATAATTTCTATCAAATGGATTCCATAAATTTCTAAGAATATTTTTATGCTTTTTTCTTAATTCAATTAATCTGGCTTTATCATTTTCATCAACAATTACTTCCTTCATTTTATCAAGTTTCAACCACATACCGGAAGGGACCGCAACATTGAGTAATGTAGTATAATTGTTGTCATCTGAGTATTGACAAAGCATTTCGATATCCTCAGAGTTAGCATTGTAATGACCTACGGTAATATTCAGATATGGGTCAATACCAACTTCCTGAACATTTTTAAGTCCTTCCATTGCTCTACGCCATGATTCCTTCCGACCTCTAATTTCATCATGAGTTTTTTCATCAAAACTATCTATACTTACTGAAACCCGTCCTACTTTAGCTTCAGCAAGTCTTTGGGCCATTTCTTTATCTAAAAAATAACCATTTGTTGTTAGATAAAGATAAAATCTCTCTGGCTGTATAGCTTCAAGCACTTGAAATAACAGTTCTGGCCTTAACAAAAGTTCGCCACCTTGCAAATCGAATTCAAATATACCTAATTCATCAGCCTGATCGGCTATACTGGCAACCATATCAAGATCTAATGTATCCTTAGCATGATCACCAACAGGAGAATTTGTGAAACAATATTTACATGTCAAATTACAGGCATTATTAAAATTAAGGTCTATGCCTCGCTGTTTAGTACCTATTTGGCCATTATTTTTTCTAACATAGTCGTGGAAATTCTTTAGTTTTTCCATTAATCTTGGTTTATTGATCAAACTTGGCATAATTCTTTTCCCCAATCCCAATAATATTTCTGTATTGAACTAAACTTATAATAATATTTAGTTATTTCATATTTAATCTTAATCCTGGATATATTATAGGAAAATAATTCAAACATCAATATCGTATTTTTTCAATATTTCAATCCCTTTTTCATAGGAACTGAAATCAATAATGTCATCCATCTCCATACTTATTTCAAAAGAATCCTCTAATTCTGCTATTAATGCCATATGACCAATTGAATCCCACTCTTGAATGGATTCATACTTTAAATCTGGCCCTAATGCTGCATCATTGACATCAAAAGCAGTCATAAAAGCAAGGTTATATTTTTTTTTATTCATTATTGTTACTCCTTCAATTGATTATTTTTTGTGTCCATTTATTCGGATAATTAACTTCTGATTTTGGGAAGTCATTTGTATCAAGTCTTTCTAAAGTATATGCGTTTTTTTTACTAAGACTGGCGATATCATATTTTGTTGTAAAAGCGAGACCACAATTTTTTTCTTTTAGTATTTTTATTAATGAACGATTATATGCGCCATAAGGAAAACACATAACCCAGTTTTTTATTGGGGTACCTACAAGAGAAAGAAAATCAATTGATTGATTGATTTCATACTCTTGTTTTTCGGGCGAAAGTTTATCAAGCCAATAGTGGTTATATCCATGGCTTCCAATATACATTCCACTTTGAGACATAATTTTTAATTGATCCAAATTCATATATAACTCATCTGAAAAGGATTGCATATCTTCCGTTACATATTTTTTAAATAATTTATCCGTAATTATATTTCTCAATACTTCATCCAATTCAAGTTGCAATAATCTTTTAATAAATATTACTTCTTTGGAATCAAATCTGTTTGCTTTTGCCAATTTTTTATAGTAAAAATTATTTAATTTTAATTTGTATTCGGATCTATATTCGTCTAACATTAAGTAAATATCATTAATAAGTTGCTCCAGATCATTTTGAGTAGATGCAAGTATAAAATGAATTTTATTTACATCTAAAACTGAGTGGTTGATAATAGCTTTTGCTGGAGGGAAAAAACATCCTTGAATATCATTCTCAAATAGTATAGGAAAAACAGTTTCATAATGATCGATATATCCATCATCAAAAGTCAGTAAACATGCGTTTGAAGGTAAACATTTTCCATTTTGCAAATTTTGAATACAATCATCTATCTTTATGAAACTATAATACTTTTTTAAGTATTTTAGTTGGGATTCAAATTCGCCTACCAAAATACCATTTATATTGGGATATTTGGTCAAATGCGCATCTCGTACATAATGATACATTATAATAGTAATCTGGTGATACATTAATTTTCACCATTGATTTGACTGGGACGATCTTGATCACCATCTCCTTTAAATAATCTTATTGGTGGATGAGGATGGTGCTCAGCTTTGTAAGCGTAGGCAATATTAATATTCTCTCTTAAAAATGGTTCAAAATAATTTGGAATTATCAATTCTTTCCCATTTTGTATCCTCATTAGACCAGCATCTTCTAATGCGTCAAGGGAAACCCCGAATGAATACATGTCTAGATATTCAGCATTATACTTTTTTAATACATCTTTAATGAATACATAAGATGATGAGATTGTTTCATTAGAGCCATAATAATCTATGATTCGCAATACAGTTCTATCATATTTTGATATTGGCCTCAATACAAATAATGCCAATAGATTTTCATTTTTATAAAGCGCGAAGATATCATATGAATAAGTTGGGTGCTTTAAATACCGATTAATAACATAATTAACTGATTTCGTTGGCCACTGATATGAAAAGATATCATCGGTTTCAGACCTTTTTAAATCTTCTATAGTAATCTTTTTATAAGTGATTTCTTTATCAATTATTCCGCCCTTGATTTTATAATTCAATGGTACCTTTGCAACTTTAAAGGAATTATGATATGGTGATAGTGCAACACTATGATTCATAATACCAACTTTAAAACCTTGCCACTTATGAAAAGGAATTAAACGATCATTTATTCCCACCACACCTATAAATCTTGGTTTAAACTCCGAGATTATTTTTTTAAATAATCTTAATCCAACTCCTATACCTTGGCTTTCTGTCACTGCCCATAGTGTGAGAAATATTTGATCATCACTCAAGTTATGATCAAAGTGATTTTGTGGAATAAAGGTTTGAACTCCCACTAAAGATCCCCCTTTTTTGGCTTTCATACAGTTATAAGTATAGGACTCTTTGTGTTGCCAATCAAAAACGGAGGTTTCTTCAACAAATAAGTGATCTTTTTTCCAAAATTTTCTTATAAACTCTTGAAATTTATTGAGTTCTTGGTGTGATAATAATTCAACAATAATACTCTGTTCTGAATTCATATCATATTTTCATCTCTTAGTTCTTAAGCCATCAACTACCCGTTCTATATCACTATTACTCAATGACACACTCGAAGGTAAACAAAGTGAAATAGCAACAAATTCTTTTGCCATCTCAATTTTAAATGCCTGGCAATTCCGATAAGGCTGTTGCAAGTGGTTAAGGCGCCAGACAGGTCGAGTCTGAATACCGCTTTTTTCCAGCCGCTGCATAAGTGAATCACGGTCTTGGTAATAAATTTCATTGTCGATCTGCATCAGATTCATCCAGTGGTTGTTGTCCGCGTAGTCCGGAACATTGGCAATTGTCAAACCTTCAATATCTTGAAGATTATCCTTATACTCGCGATAAATTTCCCGTTTTCGTTCCAGAAAACCCGGTAGTTGCTCCAGTTGAGCCACACCCAGGGCCGCCTGTATGTTGGTCAAGCGAAAATTGTAGCCGATTTCATTGTGAATATAACGTAACCGGTCGTCTTTTGCCTGGGTAGTTAGATAACGGACCTTTTCCGCCAATTCTTTGTCATTTGTAAGTATCATTCCACCACCCCCGGTAGTAATAATCTTATTTCCATTGAAAGATAAGCAGCCTACCGTTCCGATGGCGCCAGTATGCCTACCAGAATATTTCCCTTCATTGTAAAAAGTACCAAGACTTTCACTGGCATCCTCAACAATAACAATATTCCTCTCTTCGCACAGGGGTACTAAGTCATCGAGCCAGACAGCATTTCCCCACACATGTATCGTTATAATCGCAGAAATCCTTTTACCAGTAATTTTATTGTAAGTAAAACCATCTTTGAATACAGTTTCATCCCTGATGAACTGAACAGTCTTTTCAACATCAATGTTATAGTACTTGTCTGCGTCAATAAATACAGGGTTGGCACCATTATAGGCAATAGCATTGACTGGCGCAATAAATGTGAGTGTAGGTACAATTACTTCATCACCCGGATTTATGCCTGCTACTCGAAGACTTACCTGCAGTGCAGATGTACCATTTACACATGCTATAGCATGCTTTGCTCCAGTATACTCAGCAATTTTATTTTCGAATAGATCAACATACTTACCAGCAGAAGAAACCCATTCTGTATCAAGACATTCTTTAAGATATTGCCATTCATTACCTTTAATAGAGGGAACTGACAATGGTATCAGGTTAGACATTGTATTTATCAGGTTTATAATAATTTATATTTTCTGGAATTTGAATCCATTCTATTACTTTAATTAGTCCCTCTTCCAGTGTAAATCTTGGTTTCCAAGGCGTGTGATTTAATAATTTTTTATTGTCACATAGTAATCTTTCCACTTCACTATTTTCCGGTCGTACTCTTTCTTTTTTAGTAGCAATATTTATATCAGTATCCATCAGTTTTGCGATTAACCGTACCAATTGATCTATAGAAATTTCGCAGTTCATACCAATATTTATAGCTTCACCAAAAAGTGAATCGGAATTGTAAATATCAATAAACCCTTGACATGTATCTTTTACAAAAGTTAAGTCTCTTGTGGGTGTTAGATTTCCTAACTCAATTTCCTGTTTACCTGAAAGTATTTGTGAAATTATGGTAGGTATTATAGCTCTTGCTGACTGCCGTGGACCATAAGTATTAAAGGGACGCACAATTTTTACTGGCAAATCAAAAGAACGGTAGTAACTAATAGCTAATTGATCAGCTCCAATTTTTGATGCTGAGTAGGGCGACTGTCCAACTAGTGTATGGTTTTCATCAATAGGTGTATACTGTGCTGTTCCGTAGGTCTCGCTAGTAGAAGTAATAAGAACTTGTTTGAGGCTTAAGCTCCTAGCCGCCTCTAAAACATTATATGTACCTTCAATATTTGTACGGATATAAGCCAATGGAGAAATATAAGAATATGGTATACCAATTAGTGCTGCGAGGTGGAATATAGCATCACAACCCTTTGTAGCCTTTGAAACGGAATCAAAATCTCGTATATCACCCAAAATAACTTCAAAATTATCTTTATACTTAGAATTTTCAAGCCAGCCCCAATAATTATTAGGATTATAGCGGTCAAATGCTTTTACATTATAACCTAGTTCAACACAAAGTTCGACTAAATGTGAACCGATAAATCCGGTTGCTCCAGTAATTAATATATTCTTATTAAACAATGAGATCCATTCTATTACATTACTAGATTAATAAATCCTTATTCTGTTGTAAAAATTTTGTACCAGTACGGCAACGAAAAACCGAGTTTTCC
>Ga0187833_10007294_pt1 | contig 10022 bp, 8 predicted proteins | sample ETNtaG_37_FD_167968 | JGI IMG/M metagenome (GOLD analysis project Ga0187833, IMG submission 167968) | Marine microbial and viral communities from oxygen minimum zone, Eastern Pacific Ocean - ETNP2014_SV_400_PacBio MetaG (Illumina Assembly) | ecosystem: Environmental > Aquatic > Marine > Hypoxic... | reverse complement strand
GCCTAATTTTGATGTTAAGTTTTTTGGTCTATTAATTTGAAACTTATGAATTTTTAAATCAGTAAACCTTTCAAATATTTTATAAAAGATATAACTATTCCATTCATCGTTATTAAGACATAGATTTTTATAGTCAGCCATATTTTTTGGTATCAATGAATATGAATCTACATCTAGAAGTGCAACCTCATCGATTTTGTAGGAATTAGAAGCCAATTCTGCCATATACCACCTATCAAAGGCCACAGTGATAAAACTTTTCAACCAATTACCACATGTAATTCTCCAAAACATATTAGAGTGAGTTGCATGATGATAGTTATTCAATACTTTTGCAAATTGAGGTAGAAGTTTCTCATATAAATCTTCTATATATTTGAAATCCTTATCAAGTTTATTTTTGTCAGTCCAATGATAGGGAAGAATATTTTCTTTAGGTATAGCTGACGTATAATTATTTTTACACCAATCGCCCAGAAGAACAATATCCTTTATTGATGAAAAGTTCTTTTCTATAGATATTGGAACTAGAATCATTGTTTAGCTAAATTTAGATTCACTAATTGTCAATCCATCTCGATATTTATGACACTTTTCACTAAATTTTTAATTTTTATTGCCTGTTTTTTTACTTCTTTGAAGTCAATAGCTATCATAATTGGAAGAGCTACGGACTTTTCTATTATTTCAGATGAAGGGGCCAAATATTTATACAATTCCTGTTTGCTCATCTGAAATTCTTCAAGCATATGATCCCAATATTTTGCAAAATGCCATTCGATTGCATCTGGCACATTTTTAGTAGAAAATTGATTTTCAATTAGCTTATCAACTAACATGTTTGCAACCTTTTTATCTTCAAAACTAATAATCAATGTATCACAAAGAGGATTACACTTTGATGGAATTTTTCTAAAGTTTATTTCCTCAATAGAAGCGAGCTCTGACTCTAAATAAGCATAATACTCTCTATTTTTTTGGACGATATAATCCATTTTATCAAGTTGCACACTAGCTATTACTGCTTGGATTTCTGTCATCCGGTAATTAAACCCATGAATACGATGAGTATCTTGTCCACGTGGAAGTTCTATATTATTCATATGACCATGATCATGGTATTCTCTCGATAGTAAATATAACTCTTTGTTATTTGTTGTTATCATTCCGCCTTCACCACATACGATAGTTTTTCCATAATCAAAACTCCAAGTTGACACATCAGAAGAAATACCAAGCGGCTTACCTTCCCATTCTGCACCAAGGGCTTCACATGAATCATCTAGTATAAATATGTTATGCTTCTTTGCAATTCTATGAATCTTATCTTGATCACATGCCACTCCTAACATGTGAACTGGCATGATAACTTTAGTTTTTGAGGTTATTGCTGACTCAAGTGCATCAGGATCCATATTGAGGCTTTTATCTATATTAACCAATACAGGCTTTGCTCCAACATCAATAATTGCTTCTACAGTAGCAACAAAAGTAAAAGCCTGAGTTATTACTTCATCTCCCGGTTTAACTCCCAAAGCAATTAATGCAACCTTAATCGCTGCTGTACCAGATGAAACAGCCTGAGCATATTTGACACCAACGCGTTTTGCAAACTTAGCCTCAAACTCCCTTACATGATAACGTCCATTTCTAAGTTTATCAAAACCATGAGCAAACAATACACCACCATCATCAAAGAGTTTGTTTACAGCTTTTCTTTCTTCTTCGCCTATTAATTCAAATCCTGGCATTAATCATTACTCCTTAATCTTTAATCTTTAATCTTTAATCTTTAATCTAAGTATGGACTAAAATTCTTTTGAATCATAAATAGCTCTTGCAATTTTTAAATCAAAAAACGTATCAACATCAATAGCATGGCTTTGCAATATCATCATGATTTCTGGATTATTTCCAATCATTTCATTTGTTGACAAAAACTCACTTGTATTTGCTATGTATATGCCTCCATCTATAAATATTGTTTTAGCATAAGCGTGCCTTCCTGAAGAATTATTAGAATTTAAATTAACCTCAAATCTTTTAAATTTTCCATCTATCTCCTTAATTAAACAATCTCCAGGATGCTGTGATGTTTCAGTCGCAGAAACTAAAGTTTTTTTAGGTGATTTTTTGAATATTTCAATCGCCTGATCTATATCTTCAGAATCTCTGAATGGTGAAGTTGGTTGCAACAAAACAATATTTTCAGGCAATACATCATAAGTTGCTTTATACCAATCAAGTGCATGCATTATTACATCAGATACTTGAGTATTATCAAGTGATAAATTCTTAGGTCTTTTAAATGGAGCACGTATTCCAATTTTTTGCCCTAAATTTAAAATATTTTGATCATCTGTACTTAGAATTATATTTTTTAATTTTTTAGCTCCTAATGCTGCTTCCATAGTAAACTGAATCATTGGTTTTTGTCCAATAATCTGCATATTTTTATTTATTATTCCCTTTGATCCCTTGCGAGCAGGAATAATAGCCAGAAATTTATTATCGACTATCATCCAAATATACTTTTTGAGTCTTGCTGAGCTTGTTGAAGTTGTTCTAACTGTCCAATATCGAGCCAGTATTCATGCAGTGGAAATACATTGACCTCAAAATCTTGATTAATTTGGTGTTGCAATAGATCAGGCATATCAAGATAAGTTTTTCCATCCAAACTCTCTAATAGAGATGGATTTATAATATAAATTCCTGCATTAACAAAGTACTTATGGGTTGGTTTCTCAACAATGCCAGTTAACTTATGTTTTGATGAATTAACAACACCATAAGGGACTTGCATATCATATTCGCGCACACAAATGCTTGCTACACCAGTATTTTTATTATGAAAATTTAAAAAACTCTCAAAATCAACTTTTGTCAATAAATCTCCATTCATTACCAAAATAGGTAGATTCGTTATATTTTGTCTCAATAATCCTAAGGCTCCAGCAGTACCTATCGGGTTTTCCTCATAAATATATTCGATATTAACCCCCCAGTTACTCCCATCTCCAAAATACTCTTGGAGCATTTTGGCTTTATAGTGGGTAGATATAACGAAATTATGAAATCCTGATTCGATAAACTGGTCAAGAATTATTTCAAGAATGGGCTTTTCACCAATCATAAGCAAGGGTTTAGGTGTATTGTTAGTTAATGGCTTTAATCTAGTGCCAAAACCTCCTGCCATAAGAAAAACTATATTATCATGTTTATCAGCCTCAATAGTATTAGTAATACTCTTGAGACCAACTATTGTTCCTTGCTCGTCAATCACTGGTAGCTGAAGAATACTCTCTTGATTCATAATTGAGAGAATTTGTTCTCGACTATGTTCAATAGAAACAGTGGTAGGGTTTTGGTGCATTATTTCTTCAAGAAGAGTATTTACATCTTTTTGTTGCATAAGCGCACGACGAATATCTCCATCTGTTACTGTTCCTATTAACTTATTTTGGTTATCAGCTACCATAATAATTCCTTGTCCTTCAACTTCTAAAACCTCAATGGCTTTTCCCATAGTATTGCTAGCTTTTAGAATTACTTTTTTCCAATTATTCATATGATTACCACACCAATACTTAATTTTTTTTAATTTTAAATTAATTTTTGTAAATTATTAATAATAAATTTTTTAGAAAATATATCTGCAATCAAAACCACTGAAGAATGTATATTACTTGCAGCATATTTACTAAATACACTCGCATCACAAACATATAACCCCTCAGTATTATGCACTTCAAAATTAGAATTTATTGCATCATGGGTCCCACCAATTAAATGATGACCACTAAATATATTACTATGAATATATTTTTCAGCATCATTTTCCATAGTATATTCATCCTCTATTTTTAGAATATGTTCACTTATTGGCTTAGAACGTAATAATTTTATACAGTATTTCAATGCTAGTTTTAACAACTCAATATCATTCTTTGATGATAAAAACTTTGGATTTACAATATTATTTGGTCCATCTATTTTAATTTCTCCTTTAGATTCAGGATTAATTGATGTTATTGAAATTGAAAAACCTGGCTTACTACCAAAAAAAGTTCCATCACTCCCATGCCTTCCGGTTTCACTAAATTGGACTATTTGAATTCTTGTATCAATAACTCCATCACCATTTAAATCAAGATGAGCAGCTGAAGTTGCCCCTGTACCAGTCATTAAAGTGGGTCTGCCAGAAAAATGCTTTAATAGTAAAAATAACTTTTTTAAAAAATTGTTAGAAATTTCATTTAAGGAACCAATATTATTCTTTGTAAGTACATTTATTCGTAGATTCGTATGATCTTGAATTTCACTACCAATGATAAGATTATCTAAAACTTTATTTCTCTGATTATCACTCTCTTGCTGAACTCTAAGTAGCATATCACAAGTGCCAATAACACCACCAGATAAAATTATATAATCTGAATTAATAGTTCTTCGGTTTGTTTTTACTCCAGTTACTTTTCCATTTTTGTTAAATAAGATATTTTCAACAATTTCACCAGTAATGAGTTTAAATAATTTATTATGAATAAAAGACAAAACTGATGATCTAAAATATTTTTTTGTAGTATTAAGAATAGGACCACAAGCTTCTATATCAGAAAAATCCATATCTCCAACAGGAATATTCTTTAGGTTTAATGTATTAAGAAATAAATTATCAATAATATTCTGAGGGGCAGGGGTTAAATTAATTTTATTATTATTTTTTTGATTTGTTGAATATAACTTACCATAACTATCTAGTAATTCATCATAGTTGGTATTAAAATAATTTAATATAGACTCCCATTGTAGCTTGCTGCCAAGCATATGGACGCAGCCATTTATAATTGAAGCTCCTCCCAATAAATTTGACTCAAAGAAAGGTATATGACGACCATCTGACAATACAAAATCTCTCTTAGAAATATATTTTGTCTTTTTGTTTCTAAATAATAGTCCAATAAGTAAGGGAATTTTGTATATTAGTGGATATTTTTTAAATTTACTTTTTTCTACTACTTCAACATCAAAATACTTTTGTAGATGATTTGCAATAGTCAATCCTGCAGTTCCTCCACCAATTATTAATACTTTTTTATTATTTGTTGATACGATAATTTTCTCTGAATTTTCTATTTTCAGCCTCCAATTTGTAAATACTTAAATTTATTAAAGATTTGCCTGATGGCGTTGTGTAACGACTAACCATTTACTTCATATTATTGGATTAATTCAAATCATAAAAAGATTTTTTTAGAATGTTATCCAAGCTAAATGACTTAATAATATCAACAATCTTTTCTGCAACATCCACTCCATTATAAGGGTTGTTAGTGGATTGAAGTTGTTTAATAAAAGATTTGCTGTATAGTTTTTTTACTGCATTTTGAATACTATCAATAGTTGGTTCGCAATCAATAACACTATCAGCTTTTAGTCTCCCCTTTTGTCTATCACCAATATTTATGGTGCCAATCTTAAAACTAGGAGCCTCAATAAGACCACTTGATGAATTGCCAACTAATCCATCCATATATTGCATCGCAGATATATATCTTAACTGACCTAATGATGCATATGCAACTGCCTTATCTGTATTATTTTCAACATATTTATCTATCATTTCATTAATTATTCGACCATCAGTATCCGCATTTGATTTAGTAAATATGAGATGTGTATCATTTAGTGTATCTAAAACATTTATAAGATTATTAAACTGATTTAATGCAGAAGAGCTTTCCAGAGTAACTGGGTGGAATGTTATTAATAAATTTTTTTTTGAAAGAGCAAAATTAATAGACTCTTCAAAAGACTTTCGAGATAGTAAATTTAATTTACTAATACCATCGACACCAATTGAACCTACATTAAATACTGTTTCTGGATTTTCACCAAGTTGTATTACACGATTGCGGTATTGCTCATGAGCTGTAAAATGAAGATGTGACATTTTGGTTATTGAGTGGCGAAATGACTCATCAAAAGCACCTTCAGTTGTCTCACCACCATGAAGATGTGCTATTGGTAATCTTAAAACAGTGGCAGCACTCACAGCAGAAAAAATTTCGTAACGATCTCCTAAAACAACTACTAGGTCAGGTGCTAGTTCTTGGTATGCTTCAGCAAAAGATGTTAGTGCTAAACCCATAGACTTCGAAATGCCTACTGAACTATCAGAGGATAAAAGAATTTCTATTTTCTTATCAATCTTAAAATCTTTTTCAATCTCATTAAAAGTTAAGCCAAACTCTTTTGATAAGTGCGTACCAGTTACAATAATTTGTAATTCTAGGCCATTTGTATGCAATATTTCCTTCATTAACCAATAGAGTTGGCCATATTCAGCTCGTGTACCAGTTACTACACAAATTTTTCTCATGATTGTATTAACTCATCTAATTGATAATCCTTAGTAGCTAAACTTCCTAAAAATTCATCCCATTTCATAGGACTTATACCTCCTCCAGGTCGCTTGACAGCTAAATTAGCTTCAGTAAAAATTTCTCCTTTTTTTATTACACGGCTAGCAACAATGGACTTTCTTGCAATATTGATGTTAGGTTTTTCACTGACAGTTGACTGTTTAATTCCATCTCCTAAGGCTTTTTCAATATTTCTAATGGCAGTTACCATTGCCTGAAGCTCCTCTGGCTCTAATGAGGCCTTATGATCAGGACCTTCCATAAGTTTATCCAAAGTAAAATGTTTTTCAATTATTCTCGCCCCCATAGCAACTGCAGCTATATCAATCTCAATACCTAGAGTATGATCACTATATCCGAACTGAACTTTAAAGAAATCTGCAATAGTCTTCATTGCATTTAAATTTACATCTTCCATGGGGGTTGGATACATGGTATTCGCATGCAGTACTGTAATATTTTCTTTTGATGTGCCCGATTGAGTTAATATATCAAGTGCATCACCTACTTCTTCAAGGTTTGACATTCCTGTTGAAAGAATAATTTTTTTATTTAATGAGCCAATATGTCTAAGATAAGGAAGATTGGTAATTTCACCACTTGGTATTTTAAAGATCTTTAAACCTAATTCATTCAATAGGTTAATACTATCATGGTCAAAGGGTGTAGAAAGAAACATAATATTTTTTTCTTTACAATAAGTTATTAATTCCTTATGAGTATTAGTATCCAATTCAAGTTTTTTTATCATATCAAATTGAGACTCACTAGGGCTTGTTGTCTTATTTTGATACTCTGCTTTAGGTGCGTTCTTAGAAACCACATTTACCGCTTTAAATGTTTGAAACTTCACAGCATCTGCACCTGAAATTGCTGCTACATCAATAAGTTTTTTAGCTAACTCAATTGATCCATTGTGATTAACTCCAGCCTCTGCAATAATAAATACTTTGTTTGATTTCATAATTAAATAACTACACTACTAGGAATATTAACAACACGATCTTGAAGCCATTGTGAGTTCGTTAAGTCGCCATATTGAACGTTCTTATACATCTCCAAATTATTCATCAAAGTCCAAATTGGTCTTGTCATTATGCCATTTCTATTTGTGAACTCTAAAAATTCATCTCTTTTTGAACTATCTTCTAAGGCAATTGCATTGAGCCAGTAGTTTGACTTTGAATTTTCTGGCTCAGTAATAAATTTAATTTTATTATTTGAAAAAAATTTCATATACCTATTTGCCAGCTCTCTTTTATTGAGACAAAATTTATCAACTTGTTCTAATTGCGCAACTAAAAGTGCTGCATTAATATTTGGTAGCCTATAGTTATAACCTATCATGTCATGAGCATAATTCCACTTGTGTGGTATTTTTGCAGTCGTAGTAATATGCTTTGCCTTTATAGCCAATTGATCATCATTAGTTATAATGCACCCTCCACCACCTGATGTAATAATCTTATTGCCATTAAAACTAATAACACCTAATTTTCCAAAAGTACCTGTATGTTGATCTTTGTATAAACTCCCTAAAGACTCTGCTGCATCTTCGAGTAATGTAATATGCCATTCTTCACAAATACTTTTGATTTCATCTATGCGGCAAGGATGCCCAAGCGTATGAACAGGAACACATGTTTTAATTATTTTTCCGCTTTTATTATTAATGCAAAACGAATCTACAATCTCACAATTATTTTTTAAAAATATATCTAAAGCTCTAGGGGATAAGCCCATAGTATCTCTATCTACATCAACAAACACTGGTGATGCATTACAATAACTAATAGCATTAGAGGTAGCAACAAATGTTAGAGGTTGTGTGATAACTTCATCACCAGGCTTAACGCCTGAAAGTATAAGAGAGATATGCAGAGCAGAGGTACCATTGCTGGTTGCAATTGCATATTTTGATCCAGTATACCTCGCTATATCTTCTTCAAATCTATCAACAAACTTCCCTACCGAGGAAACAAAAGTCGAATCAATGCATTCATTTAAATACTTTTTTTCATTACCAAGAAATTTTGGCTCATGGAGAGGTATAAATGAGTCAGAATTAAAAACTTCCTTGATAAAACTAACAATAGCTTCTAACTGATTATGATTACTACTTTCATTACTCATGAGGAATATTATAATAACACTGGTCTTCTGGATTTTGAATAATACCCTCTTGAACCATTCTCTTCACCTCCTCAATTCCATCTGGAACACGCATAGTAATCTTAAAACCTAATTCACGCTTAATTTTGTCACTATTTACACGATAATCACGAGGGTCATCATTCTTATCAACATAATTTATCTTAGCTTTAGGAATAAGTTTAACTATTTCATCAACTAACATTTGCTTAGTGTAATTTTCTTCAGTATCACCAACATTAAAAACATTGTATGCAACTTTTTGTTTACTTGCTTCTAATACTGTAATAAATGCATTAGAAAAATCTTTTACATGACAATATGGTCGCCAAAATTTCTCACCAAAAATAGTTAGTTCTTTACCCATTGAAAGATCTTTAGTAAATTCATTTACTGTCAGATCAAATCGCATTCTAGGAGAAAGACCATAAACAGTAGAAAAGCGAAGTGAAGTTGGGCAAAAATTATCATTTTTTTCAATTTCTGAAAGCATATAGTTTTCAAACTTAACTTTTAATTCAGCATACAACGACACAGGGGCAAGAGTTGACTGCTCATCAACATAAGATTCAGGGTTATCCATTTTCCCATAATTACTACAAGTTGAAGCGAAGACGAATTTCTTTACACCATACTCTATAGATTTATCTAAAAGCCACTTTGTTGAATCCCAATTTGTTTTAGTTGCAAGTTCTGGATGCATTCTACAAGCTGGATCACCAACAATAGCTGCTAAGTGGATAACAGCATTAAATTGGCCGTCAATTAGTACTTTATCAAAACTATCCCAATCATTGATATCACATTTAATAAAATTAAAATTTTTATTATGCCAAATATCAAGCAAAGATTCACCGCCAAACATTAGTTTATCGACACAGGTAACATTATAATCTTTCAAAAGTAACTCCCTTAACAGGCCCGAACCTACGTAACCTGCACCACCAGTAACTAATATATTTTCCAAATCAATTTCTCCATTTTTAATATAATCTTATAAAAAAATAACTTAAGCATTGTTATTTCTTACAACTTTATCTTTTCCTACGTTTGAAAAAATGTGTACACCATTATTAATAATTGCATTTTCACCAATATTTACTGATAAAAATACTGTAGCACCCATACCAATTAGAACACCACTACCCGTTTTAACATCACCTCCTAAAATAGCCCCTGGAGCAATATGTGAATGCTTACCAATATTAGAATCATGAGAAATAATAGCACCAGAATTAATTATGCAATTCTCACCTATTTTGCAATCACTTCCAACTGATGCACCCATCATAATTTGAGCTCCTTCCATGATAATTGCAGAAGGTTCTATTATTGACATCGGATGTATTATTTTTGGAATGGAAAAACCTATATTTTTTAATTTATTAAAAATATCTATTCTTACTTTAATCGATCCAACACAATTAACTGCCAATCTCAAAC
>Ga0187833_10007292_pt1 | contig 10023 bp, 9 predicted proteins | sample ETNtaG_37_FD_167968 | JGI IMG/M metagenome (GOLD analysis project Ga0187833, IMG submission 167968) | Marine microbial and viral communities from oxygen minimum zone, Eastern Pacific Ocean - ETNP2014_SV_400_PacBio MetaG (Illumina Assembly) | ecosystem: Environmental > Aquatic > Marine > Hypoxic... | reverse complement strand
TATTGAAAAAAACTAAAAACAACAAACCCAGAACCACGATTCCTAAAAGTTTTTTCATAAACCAATGCTACAACCAATTTCTTTCTGTGTCAGTCGTGTAGAATTGTAGGATTTAAATAATAAAAAGCTTGGAAAGCTTGTATACTGTTAAAGGTATCGTGGGTTCGAATCCCACTCTCTCCGCCAATAACGCGGATTCTAGAACGGTAGCTCAATCTTAACTTTTAAAAAACAGAAGAACATATACATTGAGCTGACTGCGGTCTGTGAGAATTGGTTATTTTTTATTTTTTTTCCTATTATTTAATATTTTTTTAATTATATAGTTAGGTCTTTTTTTTGTTTCTTCAAGAATTTTACCAATATATTCTGACAATATACTTATTGATAATAATTGCATACCTCCCAAAAATAGTACTAGGACAATTAAAGTTGTAATTCCTTTTGGAGTTTCATCTTTTATAAAATATAAAATTGTATAAATTATTAATCCGATGCATGAAATTAAAACAATTAAATAACTAAAAAAAGAAATTATTTCTAAAGGTAAATAAGAAAATGAAAAAATTCCTTTTTTTGCCCATTGTATATTTCTGAATAAATTATTTGTTGATTTTCCAAATAATCTTTCTGGTCTAGAGTAAGGTACTCCTATTTGTTTAAATCCTGTCCAAGCTCTCAGTCCTCTAATAAATCGATCACTTTCATTTAAAGAATTAATTGAGTCGACAACTTTTCTATCCATCAAAGAAAAGTCTCCCGCATCCAAAGGGATTTCTAGATAAGATAGTTTATTAAAAATTCTATAAAAAAATTTATAAGAAAAATTCATTATTTTAGACGTCTCTCTATTAATTCTTGAACCATATACTACATCATACCCTTCCATCCATTTTTTAACGAAATCATCGATTAATTCAGGTGGATCTTGAAGATCTCCATCAAGCAAAGCAACAGCATCACCCATGGACTGTTTCATTCCTGAGGTAAAAGCATTTTGAGAATTGAAGTTTCTAGAATGGAATATAGCAGTTGTATTAATATCTTCTAAACAAATTTTTTCCAATACCGCTTCACTATTATCGGGGCTACCATCATTCACAAATATGATTTCATATTTGCAACCAATTTTATTAAAAATATCTGTAAGTCTTTTATGCATTATAGAAATAGATTTTTCATCTTTATAACAAGCAACAATGGCGGAGATAGTGAAATCAGATATTTTTTTCATTGATATGTTTTCTTAATACTTTATAAATACTTAATTCATCAAGATCATTTATTTTTCTTAAATATTTTTCGGTACCAATCAGATTATGAACTTTATCATCTAATGAAATAGATTTAAAATTTATTCCTTTTAATTGATTTTTTATATAAATTGATGCTATTAAGCTACTAAGTCCAGCTGTTTTGACATTCTCCTCAATGGTTACAACATTTTTAGACAATGTATTTTGTAAAACAAATTTTTCACTAATAGGCTTAAGGATAGGCAAACTAATTAAAGTTATTTTTTTTCCCATCTTATTAAGTTTTCTTATAGCTAAATTAACATTTTCTAAAATGTTTCCTGTGCAAAACACAGTTAGGTCTCTGCCTTTACATACGACGAGTCCTTTTTTATTATTTAATTTTATATTTTTTTTATGAAAATCTATCTGTGGTGCCTTTCCAAGTCTTAAAAAACATGGAGATTTATTTTTTAAAATAATTTTCATAACCAGTTCAGTTTCAATCTTACTTGCAGGATTAAATACAGATAAGTTTGGTAAGGAACGCATTATGGAAATATCTTCTGATGTATTGTGAGAAATACCCTGAACATTATAACTAAACCCACCACCACCTCCAATTATTTTGACATCTAGATTATTGTGACAGATATTATTTCTAATTTGTTCTAATGATCTAAAAACTACAAAAGGTAATATTGAATAAACAAAAACTTTTTTACCTGACATTGCTAATCCAGCGCTTATTCCTATCATATTGTTTTCTGAAACACCTGCATTAATAAATCTATCTGGAAATAATTTTTTATATTTTTCAAAAGTTCTATAGCCAAGATCGGATGTAATTAAAAATACATTTTTATTTTTTTTAGCATATTTTATTAACTCTTTTGTAAAAACAAATCTCATATTTAATTTTTTTTAGATAATTTTTTATCATTTATAGACATTAAAAAACTTTTTGTATCTAAAACTTCATAATGAGATTCAAATTTATTCTCCATAAATGATACACCTTTTCCTTTAATTGTATGAGCAATAAGTAAATTAGGTTTGTTTTTATTAGATGATTTAAGTTTTTTAAAACTTTTGATTATTTTTTCTATATTGTGACCATCGCACTCCACCACATTCCAATTAAAACTTTGTATTTTATTTTTTAAAGATTCTAAATTTAGAATACTAGTAGTTGACCCCAAACCTTGAAGTTTATTGTAATCAATAATTGTATATAAATTATTTAATTTATGATGTGCTGCAAAAAGCATTGATTCCCAAACCATACCCTCATTACATTCGCCATCACCTATTAAAACAAACACATTTTTTTTAATTCTTTTTTTATAGTAATTAAGAGCGAGTCCACAACCAACAGAAATTCCTTGTCCTAATGAACCCGAACAATAATTAATGCCTAATTTTTCATTTCTGTCAGGATGTCCCCCTAATCTGCCATTGTTAGATAAAAAATTTTTAAATAAATAATTTTCTGAAAAAAATTTTTTTTTCATTAAAACCAAATAATATGCTAAGGCAGCATGTCCTTTGCTCATTATAAATAAATCATTATTAGTTTTATTTTTTAAATTAATTCTCATTATAGAAAAATACAATGATACAAGAATATCTATGCAAGAAAGACAAGATCCTATGTGATGTGATTTTTTTTTAAATGAAATTTCAAGAATTTTTTTCTTTAAGTAAAATGATATCTGGTTAAGTTTGTTTGCTGTTTTTTTATTTATCATTATAAAATTTTCTGTGCCAAATAAGTGTTTCTTTTAATCCTTGTTTAAAATTAATTTTTGGTTTCCAATTTAATTGCTTTTTAACATAAGACATATCTGAAAACCAAATAGTTTGATCCCACAGTCTATCTTTCATTGAATTCCATTTATTTTTTTTTTTATATTTTGTGATTTTTTTTAAATAATTATAAATTTTATTTATAGTAATTTTCTTTCCAAAACCTAAATTAAAAACTTGCCCTTTTAAATTTTTTTTTGAAGCAATTAAAATATAAAAATTTATTACATCTGTAACATAAACTAAATCTCTACTAATATTAGGAGAAACTAATTTAATTTTTCTATTTAAAATCATATTTGACATTAAAGTTGGTATTAATCTTCGTGGCTCTTCATAGGGACCATATACATGAAAAGGTCTGATCGTTACTATTTGCAGATTATTAAAAAAACTTTGAAATTGACAAAATAATGTAGATGAAATTTTAAATACTGAATAATAACTATTTGGTTTTAATATATCTTTTTCTTTCATTTTTTTATTTTTGAATCCATATTCGGAACTTGATCCTGTGTTTATAAAAATTTCAAAATTATATTTTTTACACTCCTCTAATAAGTTTATCGTACCATCTAATATGGAAGATTTAATATTATATAAATTTTCTTGATAAGAATAAGCTCCATGAGCAGCTAAATGAAAAATTGTTTTGGGTTTAATTTTTTTTATTATAGTCGCAACTTTTTTTTTATCAGCTAAATCTAAATTAAAATATTTTGTTTTATGAATTATATCTTTTATTCTCCAAATATTTGAAGATTTTTTAAATAAAATATTTACTTTGATATTATTGGATACAAAATATCTAACTAAATTTGAGCCAATAAAACCAGTTGCGCCAGTGATTAAAATTGGTTTTCTTAATTTTTTTATAATTTTCACTTAATAATAATTTTATATTGTTATATTTATATTAAACAATAATTAATAGTAATAACTTAACCATTAATAGAAATATAATTATAATTTGTTAAATTATTTGAATTATGAACATAATAATAACAGGTGCTTCCTCAGGAATAGGATATGAGCTATTTAAAATTTTAAGAAAAAAAAAGGAAAATAATTTTTTTTTATTATCAAGGAATACAAAAAAAATTAATAAAAATAAAAAAGTTAAGATTTATAAAATTGATTTAAAAAATAAAAAAAAATTAACAAATATAGTTAAAAAAATTATTGTTCATTCAAATAAAAAAATTGATCTGATTATTTGTAATGCGGCAGAAGCAACTTTTGGACCAGTAGACAAAATACCTATAGAACATTATGAAAAAAATTTTGATGTAAATTTTTTTTCTCATTTAATCTTAATAAAGTCAATTTTACCCTTAATGAAAAGAGAAAATAAAGGACATATTGTTAATATATCTTCTGGAGCTGGAATATTTGGATTTCAAAATTCATCAAGTTATTCAATTGGGAAATCTAGTATGCAAATATTAATAGAATCTTTGTATCATGAATGTAAAGCAAAAAATATTCATACAAAAAATATTTTTCCCGGTTTAACAAATACAAATTTTTACCAAAGAAATATATATTTAATGAAACGTAAAAAAGATAAATTATTGATGAATAAAAATATTGTAGCAAAAAAAATTGCAAGTAATTTATTTAAAAAAAAATTAAATATATTTTGTCAAAATAAAACAAAAATTTCATATTTAATAAAAATAATGCCTAATTTAGAAATATTAAAAAATAAATTTAGCTAATTCTTTTATAAAAATCTGAATAGAAAAGTTCCTTTTTGTCTACTTTTTTTTTAACAGATAAAAATTTATTATAATTTATATAATTTATTTTAATTTCTTTTTTGTTTAAAAAGAAATCTTTACATAAATAAATTTTATATTTTTTCATAATTACATATCTATGTAATATTTTTATTTTATTATATATTTCATTAAAATTTTTATTACTGTCAAAAATTTGATTTATATTAATACTTATGCCATTGTCTGAGAAAGAAAGGTAGTTTTTGCTTGTTTTATGCATTTTTATACCAGTAACAAATCCTGATAATTTAAGTTTTTTACATTTTAAAATAAAATCTTTAAGTGATTTAGGTAGGTTATTTTTTTTTAATATAACTTGTATTTCAAAAAATGATCTTGGTTCTATAATTTCTCTAATATCAACTCCGTATGAAGATAAAGGATAAGTGACATCTTTATAGGAATTATAATTACTTTTTTTAAATTTAAATAAATAAAAAATAAAAAAATTTATAAATTTAATTAAATTATTTCTAATACAAAAACCAAAAATAATTTTTTGAAAAAAATTAGCAATTGCTAATGTGTTGACATTATTTTTTTTAATTAATTTTTGTTCATCGACTTTTTTTGATTTAAAAATTACTCCTCGTGCTATAGTTTTTGTAGAGTGTATGTCTATCCAGCCATTAATATAATCATATTTGTTTTTGTCTTTATAAATGTTGTAAATTAATTCTTTGTAACTATTACATATAAAATTATCAGTCTTATAATACTTGGAAATTTTTTTTAATTTTAATTGAATATTAACAACAACTCCTATTAAACCTAATCCACCAATAACTGCTCTAAAAATTTTTTCATTTTTTTTTTTTGAACACTTAATTTTTTTTTTATTAGGAAGTATTAACTCTATATAAATTATGTTTGAGCCAAAATTACCAAATTTATAACTATCTTTTCCATGAACATCATTTCCTATGCAGCCTCCGATCGTTGCATTTGGTGCTCCAGGAATTGAATATAATGACCAACCATACTTGTTTATTTTTTTTGTTACTTCATATATTTTGTACGAAGGTGAAATCAACAAAGTTCCATTAGTTTTATCAAAAAAGAAACTTTTTTTAAAATTGCTTAGATCGATTAGTATTTGATTACTATTAAATATAGTATCATACCAACTTAAGCACGCGCCAATAGGTAAAATTTTTTTATTATTTTTTGTGGCAAAATCAATTATCGTAAAAATATCATTATCATTTCGCGGATAAAAAATTTGACAATTACTTTTTTTATAATTTGAATAATTAAAATTTGTATATTTTTTTAGATTCACTTATTTTTTTGCAATTAGATATAAATTACCAGCTTTAAGACCTAAGGTAATATTTTTTAAAATAGATAAAAAAATAAAACTAAATATTTTTTTCAATATGTTTGGCGAAGGTAACATTTTTATCCAATATTTTGCAGAATAATAATTTTTTAACTCTTGAATTTGAATTTCCTTAAATAAATTTTTTTTAAAGATTTTGAGCAAGGTGTTTTTACTAAAAATAGTCACATGTTCATCATTTATAATCGGATGTTTGTTTTTTAACATTCTTGCAAGAAAATGAGACTCGTTATGACAAATACACACAACTCTTCCGCCAGGTTTTAAAATTTCATATATGCTTAACAAAAAAAAATTTATATCTACAACATGTTCAATTATCATTGATATAAAAACTATATCAAAGGAATTGTTTTCAAATTTTGATTTATCAAATACGCCATGAATTATTTTATCTTTAATATTTAGTGGTGCTAATTCAATCGCATTTTTTGAAGGTTCAATACCTATAACTTTTTTAAATCCTATATCTAAAGCTTCGTTTAACATAAACCCATTACCACATCCTATTTCCAAAAAATTTTTTTTTTCAATTATATTCTTAGATGCTTCTATTAAACATTTTCTGTAAGTTTTTTTTAGTCCGTTTAATTCTTCTATATAATCAAATGAACTTTCATTGTAGAGTTTGTTTGAAAATTCTTCTTCATAAATCTCACTTGCATACAACAAGGAGCATGTTTTACATCTCGTCATTTGATAATGATAACCATCAGGATTTTTTCTTCCGGAAAAATCCATTTCTTTAATGTCTTTTGGGAGGTTTTCTTCATAAACCAACTCTGATGCTGCTTCTTTTCCACAAATAGGACAAAATTTCTTTATCATATCGAATCATGCAAAATCAATTATTTACAATTTATATTATTTGCTTTATTTAAAAACACAACATAAAAAATACCATCATACATTTTGCAATAAATTTTTTTATTTATTATAATTTTATCAATAATCTCCGTATTCTTTTCTAGCAAAATAATCTTTGGGTCAAAGAAATTTTGTTTTTCTAAATTATCAAATTTATTCGTAAATCTTATAAATTCGTCTAAGGGTATAGCCATCTGCTGACTATAAAGTGGTGAGCTTTTCATAATGAATTTTAATACTTCTGGTTTGAATTTTTTTGAATTATTGAATCTATTTAGAGAATTAGCTGTATATTTCATATAGAAAAATTTTGCAGAATTATAATTTATATATCTCCAACCATGCTTTTCGTTTCTAAGAAATTTAATGAAATCGGTTGAATTAAGACCTAAAAATTTAAAAACATTTATTAAATCATTTTCTATTAAATCATTTGTTTTAGGAGCAAGACCGCTATATGTTAAATTTAAATAGTCAATTTCCTTGTTTAAAACAGCCCACTTCATGAACATCTTATTAAAAGTAAGCATTGAATTTAGTTTATTATTTACATTTTTCTGTTTAATAATTTTTACAATATTATTGAATTCAGATCTTTCATCTATTTTTAAATTTTGTTTTTTTGTTTGTTCATTGAAAATCAAAAATGAAATAAATATTATAAAAATATATACAAATTTTAAATTAATATTAAAAAGTTTATAACTATTAATGAAATTAATAATACTTACAAAAAGCAACAGTACTCCAAAAATTATAATATTGTTATTAAAGTGATAAAGTATTCCAGATTTAGGGGATAAAAATATAAATAAAAATGGTGAAAAAATAGAACTTATATATATTAAAGTAAATATATTAACAATTTTAACATTACCAATTTTTTTTGAATTTGTTAAAAAACAAATAAATAAAATAGTAAAATTTATTAATAAAAACTTAATATCAAATAAAATTCTGAACAAATAATTTAATAAAAATAATTTTTTTTCATAAGAAAGTTCAAAAACTCCTGAAGATATTATAACATCTTGCTCACTATAATTTAGAAAAAAAACAAATGGTATACTTGTAAGGACGGAAGTAAAAATTAAAATTAAGAAATATATCTTGTGTATAATAATCTTTGACAAAATTTGTTTTTTAAATTTAAGTAATAAAAAAAAAAATAAAGTTAATATTTCAATTAAAAAAAAATAATAAAAACTTGAAAAAGTAAGTCCTAATAAGATACCAATTGCAAAAAAATATTTTTTTTTAATGATTTTATCTATTTCCATCAAAATAATAATGTAAATAAATGTAAATATGTATAAGCTTGATGGAAATGGTCTGTGAACTCTTAAAGTAAAAAAATCTTCTAACTGGTTAAATGGTATTGTGTTTAAATCTTTTATAAAAAAAGAAATTAATAATGGTATCGAAAATAATAAAATGCTTAAAAATATAGAATTATTTTGTGTGTTAAAAGATAAAAATATTTTATAAAAAATTATTAAAAAAAATAGAATACCAAAATAATCAACTATTATAAATCCTAAGATACCAAACAATTTATAAAAAAAAGTATGAATAATTAATGATCCAAATGGAATAGGAAGAATTTTTAAATCATGAATTAATGGGTTGAATGAGTTATTAAAATCTAAATTTGATAAGAATTTAATAAGAGGATAATAAAATGAACCATCAGAAATACTCTCATATAATATCTTTACAATTAGATCCTCTTTTAAATTATAAAAGGATATACCCCATCTTGTTATAAAAAAACAAAACGCTACTAAAAATAATAATGAAATTTTATATTCTGTAAAAAGTTTGTTTTTTTTGATAGTTTCCATAAATATAATATTATTTAATCATATTTATCATTCATTATATATTTATTAAATATTGCTTTATCAAAAATTATAAATATAAAAACCATTGTGCCTTTATGGCTCAGCTTATCCAAGTCTCCAATAAAAGTTTTTGACATAACAGGATCATCATAAATAGACTTACATTGGTTAGGGTTTAAGAAGAGGTTTTTAATTATGCGATGACCGGAAGGAAACTTATTAAAAAGATCATCAAAATCCTTAGGAGCAACGACACGGGTACGAGTGTTGGGTTTAAAATATATAAAGCCGTTACCGTCTTCATCGTTGTCATAACCCAAGTGTTTTACCCTGAGATTATATCCAATCATTCCCCTCGCTCTTTTTCTTATGACGTCTGCCGTGAGGGTTCCTCCAAATTTAGCTCTTGGAAAACCTTCCTTACAATAATGTTCAATGACTACAGAAATAGGCTGTTTTAATTTTTCAACGGCACTTTCATTTGTAATTATAGTTTTCACTTTACGTTTGGTTTCAAAAGGACACTTAACCCAATGCCCTTTATTATCGGTATGTTTTTTATTTAATTCGGTTAGTTCATCTTCAACTTGTTTAACTCCATAACTGCCAAAAACAAATTTTCCCAATGCATAATATTTAGAAACCCCTGAAACTTGAAGTTTGTAATGAACATAAAAATATTTGTCCTTAGAAATTTTGCCTTTTTTGTCTTTCCCCTGATAAAGTTTTAAACCTTTAAGACGGGATTTTTTAGGCACATTAATGGGGGTAAAGGACCTTTTCCTTTGTTTGATTTTTCCTTCCTTATCTAAATAACTAAAATCAGAAACAAAATCCCTAATTGCTATATCGTCAAACTTCAGCTTTTGCTTTCCTTGTTGGTTTCCACCCAAAACACCACTTTTAACTTTCATAATACTAAGTAAATATGCATTCCACGTCTGTCTTCAATCTAATTCTAAGATAATTGTAAGGTGAAAACACGGTGAGGTGATGTGGAGAGGTGTGGAGAATTATTATACCGTACTTTATGAGTGTACTGCTCTAACCTGGCTGAGCTACTGGCTCTTTACTAAGTATTTCAACACTTATTATAACTTTTCAAAATAAAATCTACCTAATAATTCTTGAACATATCCTCA
>Ga0187833_10007291_pt1 | contig 10023 bp, 9 predicted proteins | sample ETNtaG_37_FD_167968 | JGI IMG/M metagenome (GOLD analysis project Ga0187833, IMG submission 167968) | Marine microbial and viral communities from oxygen minimum zone, Eastern Pacific Ocean - ETNP2014_SV_400_PacBio MetaG (Illumina Assembly) | ecosystem: Environmental > Aquatic > Marine > Hypoxic... | reverse complement strand
GATATTTTGTTGACACTGAAAGAAAGCAGGTAACCATGTTTCCATTGACCTTCTTTGGTGGAAATGTTTGGGGAACACCGAGGAGGAGTACCTCCTTACCAGATCTGGAAAGGACATCCCATACTAAGTCATGCTTGATCATTGTTGAATTTGCAAACGCGTACCCACCATATGAATGGTCCTTCCTGTTTCGGAATCCGTAAAGGCCCAACTCACCGGGATCCTTTCCGGTCATCATTGATGTCCAGGCCGGTACCGTAATCGGTGGGTCTGTACTTCTCAGTCTTTTCCATTTTCCGTTATCCATTAAACGCTTCAGGCACGGAAGATCATCTCGCCATTTATCAAAAACAAGGCTGGGTTCTGCACAATCAAGACCTATAATGGCAACTTTATTCATTTATTATTATGATTATAATATCTAACCTGCAATTTAATCAAAAATGCGGATTTGTATTTCCTTTATCGTATAAGTTTATCATTTTGACACAGCCCCACCACTCGTTCTGAAAGAAAGGATTCTAGCTTTTACAGTTTCAAAAACTAACGAAAAAACCCTTTCACGGCGCTGGACACTAATCAAGACAGGTATACTGATCAGAAGAAAGCACAATATCTTCAGAAACGATGTCAGCGCTAAATTGGAAAAATTCACAACTGCGTCTATCCATAATATGTTTATCAGGAAATAAACAAAGAAAGCCATTATCTCAAAATGAAACCTTAAAATACTTATCCATCTCATAATATGACATGCGGCAAACGTAAAGACGACCAGGAAAAACAAAAAGTATGAGATTGACGTACCCAGAGCAACACCGGTAATTCCCCAACCCAAGGTAATGAACAGATAATTCAGACCGATACAGGCAGCAACCATGACTCCATAAAGAGGAACGAGCGTTCTTTGTTTATTGATCGTGAACAGTAGTGTGGAAGACATCTCGTTTACTGCCATGAAGAAATAACCAAAGACCAGAATTTTCATAACACCTAAACCTTCATTGAACTGAGGCAAGACATAAAGAACTATTGGCTGAACCAGGAATATGATAACTCCCAGTAAAACAGGTCCAAGACGGCTTATTAAATAGGTAGGCTTTAATATCATACTTTTTATTTCCATTACATCCTTCGTAGCACCGTATTTTTCCTGAATATGTGGAAATATAACAATATTAAAGAACCTCGGCAGTAAACCAACCTGCTGAACAGCCATAATGCCTATTGTATAAAGACCCAGTTGTTCTATCCCAAGCATCTTACCAATCATTATTTTATCAATATTCAGGAATGTGCGAAACAATATACCAGCCAGAAGCATTGCCAAACCTATCTTAATCAGATGCCAAATTTTCTCCCAATCCAGATAGAAAGAGAATCTGGTGTTCGACAATCTTTTCGCAGAATAAAACGAGATGAACGTCGCAATCAGTGTCCCCGTTGCAAAACCATTCACACCAAAGAAATATGCACCGGGCAATGCAAATACGGCAATAAAAAGAGTATTAATGACGACTACCCTGCTCAATATTGATATTTGCTTCCTTGCCCTCAAAATAACAAGCATCAAGTTATACAAGTGTGTTACCACAATCAGTACAGCTATAACCTTCATGCCGGTTTTTAGAAAAGGGTCAGTAACCAGAAAGAATGAAATAAGCCAGACTATAACGGCACCAGTCAAACTAGCTATAACAAGAAATGAAAATGTGGTATCTTCTAACTCCTTGGCTTTATTAATTTCACCAGCCCCTATCAATTGAGGAATCTCTCTCACTAGTCCTTTTTTTATACCCAAACCCACATACAGAGCAAAGGACATTACTACGGTCAAAAGTGCCCAGTATCCGGCACCGCTGACACCTAAAAATCTTTTTGAGAAAATGCTCACAAGTAAGCCTATAATAATGGCAATGTAACTGCCTCCTGAGTAAATCAGGGTATCTTTCATAATACTCTGTTTTTGTGTCATAAATAACCCAATCCTTCCAAAGCTGATCTTACTTCTTCATCCCAATCAGGTTTCAAAAAGTTCTTATCACGCTCTAACATCTCCTGCAATCTTTTTTTCAGATCTTGTGCAACTTCGCTGTCATGTGAGAATACATCATTCTTTTCACACGGATCTTTTTCCAGGTTATACAGACATTCTTGATTGCTCTGAGTTCTTAAGACATATTTCCACGGCCATTTAATTAATACCCTCCATTCCGGCTCCGGTATTTTTCTTATAGTGGGTTGCATAGTTTCAGCATAAATTTCAGGTTCATCAATGACTGATCCTTCCCGCAACGTATCTAATAGATTCCGACCTTCAAAATCTCCACTTATCTCATGTGAAAGATTTAAATAACTCAGCAGTGTAGGTAAAATATCCACATGACGAAAAGTCTGTTTAGAGCGTATTCCCCTGGGAATGCCAGAACCACAAATAATCAATGGAACCCGTAGAGTCACATCATACGCTAACATCGAGTGGCCATGATAATTTCTTCCCTGAAATTGATAGTCATTTAACGACTCACCATGATCAGCGGTAACTATAAACAAGGTATTTTCAAATAGATTCCTTTTCTTCAGATCATCAACAAGCCTGCCAACGTGATAATCAATAAATTCCACGTTTTGCTTATAATTTCTTCTCCGAAAATAAAGGTAATGTAGTGGCTGTGGAAGCCTGAATTGATCGTGCGCATCAAAGTAGTGAAGCCATAAGAAGAACGGTTTGTCCATATCCACAGATCCTAGCCATCTCCTTGCTGAATCAGTCACCCTGTTTGCGTTTCTAGAAGATTTCCTTACCTTAATTTTGTGTGTGGTTGCCCACATTTCCTTGTAATAACCGAACATCTTTAATACTAAAGATTCCATATAAGAATTTATCATCTCATCGTCATAAAAATCAAAACCCTTATTAAAACCAAATCGATGATGAAGCACATAGCCTCCGACAAAAGCGGCTGTTTGATAACCATTTTTCTGGAAAATCTGTGGCATAACTGTAAGGTTAGTATTTATGTTAGTTCCATTGAACCTGACACCATGGTCAAAAGGAAACCTCGAAGTAAAAAGACTTGTAACTGAAGGCCCTGTTACAGAGGCGTGCGAATATGTCCTTTCGACGAGGGCTCCCTGCAATGCTAAAGAATCAATATTTGGTGTTACTACGTTTTTATGCCCGTAACAACCCAAATAGTCTGGCCTAACACAATCAAGCGTTATAAGAACAACATTTACAGACAAATCAACACCTCCTTTCTAGATCTCTGCCTTGTTATATTTACTTATACAAAAGAGATTTTATGCTATCTCTGAAAATACTCTTTGCTTTCATAAAATCCTCAGGATAATCAATCTCAATCCTGGGATGGGGGTTTGTGTAAACGAGGGTAAGTGGGAATTTTTCCTTCTTTAATTCAGTTAGAACATCAGTCAAATATGCATTCAGTTTGCCCTGTTTTAACACCTTTTCAATTGTATCAAAGACCTTACTATTGGCCTTCTTTTCTATTTTCAAGATTCCTGTAAATTCACCTGTTGCCTTTTCCAGCTCTATATTCTTACCCATTTTTACAATCTTGTTATTCTTAATAATTACTTTAGAATCTTCTTCATCACAGTTCTTTTTCTCTACACAAACAACTATACTACCCTTCTTTTTAATACAATCCTTTAGAATATCAGGATGGTATAAGGAATCACCCGTAATAAAAATAAAATCATCGTTCTCTACATGGTTTCTACTCAACCATACTGAGGGTAATATCCCTGACACCTGATAAAAAGGGTTATATACAAAAGTCGCCTTACCCTTCAGAGCTTTTTCAACCTTACCATAACAATGTCCCGTGACTACCACTATATCCCTGATATCATGTCTGTTTAGTATATCAACAGAAATTTCTATCAGGCTTTTATCATCGATTTTCAGCAGACATTTGTTATTTCTTTCTGTTACTTTTCCCAGCCTACTGCCTATGCCCGCCGCAGTTATTATGGCCTTCATTATGTTTTTTCTCTTACAAATGAAATTATCTGATCAATGTTTATTATCTTTAATCCGAAATCCTTAGCCATTTGAAATAGGTACTCTCGGGTTGCCATGTTTCCATCAGGATCAAGTATCTCAAGGTCAACTGCAACTGCAGGCTTGATTCCTGCCAGTTTAACTAATTCTACCCCTGCTTCAGTATGTCCCTGTCTTTCAAGTATCCCTCCTGAAACTGCTTCTATAGGAATGACATGCCCCGGTTTTCGTAACTCGTTTGATATTGCACCCGGCCTTGCTAATATATTCATCGTTAACGCCCTGTCTCCGGTTGAGCTACCAGAACCACCGGCTGCGGCATCAACAGAAACCATCATTCGTGTTTTATTAGCCTCTGTATTTTCCCCAGAGGTTCTCTGAGAAGGGATCCCAAGTTCTTCACATCTGCCACGCTCACAAAAAGCTGCAATAAATGCACCCCTTGCATGTGTCACCATAAAATTTATCATTTGTGGTGTTACGTTTGCTGCCGCGCAAATAAAATCTCCCTCATTTTCTCTCTTAATACTATCCAGCACTATAACAATCTTGTTGTTCCTAATATCTTCAATCGCCTCTTCAACGCTATCAAATTGACTATCTGCACTATTTGCCAATGATATTTACCTCCCTTTCATTCAAAAAAGTTTCGACCCATACAAGTACCTATCTATAGGATATTTATAAATAATCTATTCCCTATTCATATTACTAGAGCATCTACAACCCGTAATCTTTCTCACAACTTTTTTCACTGTCCCCATAAATCCTAATTGTACAATCCTAGCCTTTATATGATAAGTCCTCTGTATTACCACCTTCTCAGATAAATATCTTTTCTTGATAAAAATACACAAACCCTAAGATTAATGGCAAGATCAAATCTAATCCTCGATAAAACTGAAAGAATTACCAAAAAATACAAATTTATCATCTGACATCTTCATTGATTCTGTTTCAAACTTGACCTTTGACTCTGCATATACTGATACATGATTTAAGAACGATCCATCGCTTAGTTATCCCAAAACACTTTGACCATAAACACTACATGATGAAGCAAATTGGTAAGATTCACCGCGATCATGAACCAAGCAAGTAAACAATGCCACAACGTGGTACCAACAGCTGATCAAATGTCTTTCATCGAGAAATCTGGCAGTTCAACTATGTGCTCCACCCAATCGTGCTCGGCCGTTTCCGGGCGCCCACCCCAGCGCTCTACTTTGGTACCTGGTTCATACTTCTCAATACAGAAAGCACCGGCAATGAGTTTAGACTTGGGCATCTGAATGAAAGCTGAGGATTTATTCGGTGTGTAATAACCATAAACAGAAATCTTTTTTGCATTGAATTCAGCAAGGTGTAAATAGTTAAAAAGCTCATAAAAATTGAATGGAATGAAGTAATTCCTTTCTCCTGATCCGTGATAATAGAGATAGGAAGTCTGCAAATCCACCACCGTAGGATAGTCATACTGGATCCTCGCATCAAAAATCACCCGCTTACGTGCCACACGCAACAACTGTGCAATAAAGTCACGATACCTTTCTTGATGATTGACCACCATAAAGGCAGTAACAGTATCGAAGGATGCATCAGCAAAATCGTTCTCGTAAAAATTACCACAACAAAAAGTGGCATTAGGATAAGCCTTCTTGGCAAAATCAACCTCTGCCTGACTAATTTCCATACCCGTATACTGTACGTTACCGCATTTAGCATCGAGAATCTCGTACATACCGCCAGCTGCACATCCGACTTCTAAGAAACTTTCACCTGAGAAATCTACCTTATCCAGATAATACTGCACCGATGGATAAAGATGCTCCCAGCGATTACGACGTCCAGCCTCATTTATATAATAATCAGACTTGGACTTGTGACTGTAATACGAAAGGTCGTTTGTCTTCATATATATCCCCTCCTACTAGTCTATTATTGTTTTAAAGAGATAATGCCAGCCCAATTATACCAACGGAAAAATGTGTCCACGTAACCGAATCCGGCTCCTTTCAATAACTCGACATTCTCTTTGACAGTACAAGGCATCAAGATGTTTTCCAATGCCTCACGTTTCTGTGCAATCTCTAATTCTGAATATCCATTGCGGCGCTTGAATGCATAATACAAATCAATATAAAGCCGGTTGAGATTTGAATCATCCAACAAGATCTTCTCGCAAATCAAGAGAACCCCGCCGGGAGTCATACCATCATAGATGTGCTTCAGCAGGGCCGCTCGATAAATCGGTCGTACAAACTGTAACGTCCAATTCATGACCACCACGCTTGCATCCTCAATCGGCATGTCCATCTTGTTCAAATCTGCTTCGATAAAAGAAACCTCTGACTTCTTTTTATACTTCTGTACATTCGCCTTAGCCTTTTCCAGCATAAACTTCGAGTTATCTACACCAACAAAACTAACCGAGGCATCATCAACCTCGTGCATTAATGACATCAGTGTCGTTCCGGTAGAACAACCTAAGTCATAGATCCGCGTATTCGGCTTACAATATCCCTTGGCAATCTCACCGAGCATACGCTGCAGTTCCTCATAAAAAGGAACACTACGAACTACCATATCGTCAAACACATTCACAACTTCCTCATTAAACTTGAAGTCCTCTACGCGTCCTTCTTGCCTAAAGATGTTGTCTTTTTCTGTCATGCGATCCCTGCCTTCCCCGTTCCAATCACTAAATTCATGAAACGCTCAATAACCTGAAAGTCCTCCCTTGAATGATAAGTATCCAAATACTCCCTGCTTTTAGTGATCTGCTCGGCACGTACATCTTCATCAAAAAGCAGGCGTAACAATATTCCTTCCATATCCTCTTCTGTTATATTCCAATTTACGGGCACTTCAGCTGTGGTACCAACAAACTCCCAGTTTATAAATGAATCATTCATACCGAAACGCACTACAGGCTTTCCAAGCAACATAGCCTCGTAACCCACCGTGCTATAAGCGTGACATACCAGGTCAGATGCACGGATCAATTCCGCCGTATCTTCCCGAAAAACAATACTGAACGCAATCCCTGTCTCAACTCCCCACGTGTCAACAAAACTGGACATGCTATCCTTAGCGTGTTGCTTCAATTTCACCACTACATGAATATCATCACGTTTTTCGGAAATACTGCGTAGTTTGCGCATCACGGTAACAGAACAACGCTGTTTTTGCACGCAGAGATAATTTAGATAGAAATATGGATACAGCGTCATATTTCCTAAGACAAACAGGACAATCTTTCGACCGGCCTGCACGCCCAGACGAAGGCGAACATCGCGAGTCACGCTTTCGGCATTCAACGTTTTGAGACGCGCAAGACGAGGCATCCCAATCTCGTGAACCTTTGGTACACGATCAATCGGGTGATGTTGCAGGCAGTAGCGCTGAATTATCTCTCTCATCTTTTTGCCATAGGTAAGCACGTTCCTGGCTGAAAAAATGAAATTCGCAGACATAATATGAATAGCATGACAGATCACATAGCTGGAGCGTCCATGATGATTTGCCATCTCCACAACGGCACGTCCCGGAGGCATCTGATCTTCGTCACAAACCACTGCAAGCATGGAAGATTGGGAGAATGCACGTTCGAGACGATAGATTGTGCGTAGTAAACTATGGCGATTGTGTGCAAGGTTGATCTCTATAAAACGGCGCATAAGCTCCATCAGAGCAGGCTCATCACCAAAGTATTCTTTCGTCCACGATGTTTCGAAGTGTATTGGCCACTCTGGACATAACTCTACTACAGAAAGACTATCTGTTCGTAAATCGAAACCTTCGATTTCCATCCACTGTACACCAAGACGTAGGAAATTCGGAACCGAGTTCATTGGCAACCCCTGATTCACAAAAACGATTCGAAATGGGCCGCAGCGACGCAGCGCGTGCAACAGCTCTCCACACTGTGACAACGAGGCACAAAAATACACCGTAGGACCATGAGTGCGTATCATAGCATTCACCGACAGCAGGACACTCACTAGAAAACGCATGAACTGTCTACTATATGATTTCCCTGTCACTGTGGTACCAATAGAAACAGCACCCTGCTCTCCAGTATCATCGTGTAGCAACTGTATCTGATCACTAAAAACGGTTTGCAACACATTAGCATATGCAGCCGTACGCCTGTCCAATCCACATGATGGATGGCAATACACCTGTAAGATTTTATACCGTTGAAAAATGCGCTGAAGAACCTCGTAAGCCTCAAGAAACGTTTCATACTGACGCATCACGTGATAACGCAACAAATGCACCAGAGGCACACCTTTTTCCTGCACACCCTCATTATGACGTTCCAGATCACGCAGGAAGCACAATTTTCGATCTTCGATGTCAGCAATAAGCGCATCATCCAAGAAATCTTCCACACGACATACACGCTCCCTAATTTGCGCATCTGGAATCAACCAGCCAGCCGAAGCATGAAAACACGTCACATTTCCCAGACTCCACCCTTTAGGCAAGAGCTGATTAAAAGATACAGCCCCAAAGGAACCTATAACAAGCAGACCAGTGTCTACCACGCAGTCCACCCACCGTCCACAACGAGATTATTACCCTTCACGTAAGAAACAGAAGGAGAAACCAGATAGATTAATGCCACTTTGAGTTCCTGCGGATTAAACATCCACCCCAAAGGGGCCCGGTTCGCATATTTCTTGAAAAATGAACGCATAGCAAGGTTCCAATCATTCTCTCTATAAGACTCCAAGCTGTCAAAAAGTTAGATCCCAAGGCCATCACAGCATTTACCAAAATATCAATACGTTTCCAGTGAGGAATGATCATTTTAAGATGAGTATAGTAGCATTGGGGAAAATACTTATAAAACACTTCAAGGCACCTACCAACCGTTAAATCCATTATGTACTATAAAAGCCTTCACAGATTTTATTATTTTATTTACCCCTTATATTTCTTTATCCATTTTCGACCATCTTTTCACAGAGCTAGATCTCAATCCCAGAACTTCACCTAATTTCACAAATACTTTCTCTAATGCATAAGATGGACCATTTATTCCTGAATCAATAACAAATTTCTTAATATAATTTACACCAAATCTGTCATATACAATTCTCCAAAAAGAAACCCATTTATGTTTATTTCTAAAATCCATTCTTACCTCTTCTTCTGCATCTGCTTTCAGCCTAATAAGTTCTTCATCTGAGAATTCGTTGGTACAGTTGATAACAAAACTTACTGCATCTCCAGCTTCAGAAAGTCTATGAAAATATTCAACCTCATTACCTATCCTTCCCATACTCTTTACTTCGTCATACAATTCCGTTCCAGGGTAAGGAGTAGCGAAGAAGAAAAGTCCTGCACCACTTCTGTATTTGTTCAGTTCTTTAATAATATCTATACTCTCTTTTATGGACTCGTGATTTTCACCATGCAGTCCACCCACCATCCACAACAAGGTTATGGCCCGTCACAGAAGAAGCTGAAGGAGAGACCAGATAGATTAATGCCCCCTTGAGTTCCTGTGGATTAACCATGCGTCCCGAAGGAGTTCGGTTGGCATATTCTTTGAGAAATGAAGTTTTGTGACCTTTGTATATTCCTCCGGGCGAAATGGCATTGACCCGAATACCATATGGAGCAAAATAGACTCCTGCATATCGAGTCAACTGAATCATCGCTGCCTTGCTAGCTGCATAGGAAGCAGGTGAATTAATCCCTGTATCCCCATAAATCCGTTGATCAGCAGCCACCATACCGTACATCGATCCAATATTGACGATGGTACCCACCTTCTGTTTCTTCATGTATTTGGAAACTACCTGCATACAGAGAAATGGCCCCCATACATTGCAACGCATGACAAGGTTCCATGTCTCCTCTGTATAGGACTCCAGACTGTCATAGAAGTTTGGCCCCACGGCCATGACAGCATTCACTAAAATATCAATGTGTTTCCAGCGATGAATGATCGCTGCCACGGCAGTCTCGACATCCTT
>Ga0187833_10007289_pt1 | contig 10024 bp, 11 predicted proteins | sample ETNtaG_37_FD_167968 | JGI IMG/M metagenome (GOLD analysis project Ga0187833, IMG submission 167968) | Marine microbial and viral communities from oxygen minimum zone, Eastern Pacific Ocean - ETNP2014_SV_400_PacBio MetaG (Illumina Assembly) | ecosystem: Environmental > Aquatic > Marine > Hypoxic... | reverse complement strand
TATGAGGGTTTCAGTCATGAAAAACTTGAGTCTAGGATTGAGGTATTATTGTGAAATTTGATTATTCAATAATCTGGTCTATAAAGCAGGTAAGATAATACCAGCACAGAAAATGGCTATAGCAAGAACCACATCCTCATTTTTAGGTAGTAATCATAAGAATATAAAATCTACTTCTGGTTATGAAGTAGTTGATATTAATGGAAATAAATATATAGATTACACCATGGAATTAATATCATATACTTTTGTAAATAACAACTATGGGATTCAGGATACAGTTATTAACCAATTGAAAGATTTGACAATTTATTTTCTACCTAACTTTCTTGATGAACCTTGTACAAATGTATGATAATAAAGTAATTGTTGCTATTGTACCAGCTAGAGCTGGTTCGAAGGATATTAAAGGAAAAAATATAAAATATCTTTCCGGATATCCATTGATATATTATACAATAAGAACAGCATTAAGATCAAAGTACATAGACAAATTGATTGTTTCTACTGATAATCAGGTAACAAAGCAGATTTCAGAGAAGTATGGTGCTGAAGTACCTTTTATGAGGCCTGAAAATTTGGCAGGTGATGAAGTATTAGATTTGCCAGTATTTCAGCATGCACTTAATTATTTAGAGGAAAAAACCAATTTTAAGTCACATGTTACTTTGAATTTACGACCTACCAATCCTTTTAGAACTCCAGAAGATATAGACTCAGCAATAAAATTTTTTTTTGAGAAAAAAGCCGATTCAGTGAAAACCTTATCCAAAGCAACTCAACATCCATTCAGAATGTGGACTCTTAAAAAAAATGGTAAGATATTACCATTAAAAGGGACCAAGGACCGTGTCGTTTCAGGCTCTGATTCAAGGAGGCAAGATTTGCCAATTATATATTGGCAGAATGAATATGTAGATGTTTGTAAGTCCGAGAACATAATAAAGAATAATGACATGTTTGGATCTAATCGATATGGTTATGTTATTGATAGAGACATAGCAATTGATTTAAATACAGAAGAAGATTTCAAAATTGCTGAAATACTTTTGGAAAAAGGAATTATCAAATTATGATTAAAATTGGTTTAATTGGTGTGGGTGCAATGGGTAGCCGTATTGCGGCTAGACTCATTGATCATGGTTATGAATTGAGATTGCACAATCGTAGCGCATCAAAATTAGATGTATTTAAAGACACAATCGCAGTATTGTCAAGATCTCCACAGGAATTGGTTAGTGAAGTAGATCTAATAATTACAATGCTGAGTGACGACTCGGTAGTAAAATCAGTATTTACATCAGAAAAATTGTTTAAAAACATTAATGGTAAAGGTAAAACTATCATAGATATGAGTACTATTTCACCTCATACCACCAGAGAAATGTCACAGTTGGCCTCAGCAAGTGGAAATGTATGGCTAGATGCACCTGTTTTGGGCAGTACACCTGCGGCGAAATCTGGTGATTTGGTTTTTCTAGTAGGTGGCCCAAAAGACAAATATAAGAATGCGAAAAAAATATTTAAAATTCTAGGACGTAAATTTATATACATGGGAGAAAGTGGATCTGGTCAAGCTGCAAAATTGGTTCATAATTCTATTTGTGGTGTTCTCCTTTCATCTATAGCTGAGGCAATCACACTTGGTGAAAATCTTAATTTAGATAAACTCAAGTTATTGGAATTATTTAAGGAGAGTGCCTTTTTTTCACCAATTGTACAAGCCAAATTACCGTTAATCGAAAAAGATTCTTATGAACCAATGTTTAAGCTGGAACTTATGGAAAAGGATATAAAACTCGCAATTGAGGCATACAAAAAATTAGGAGTTTCCCCCAACGTATTAAAATCATCAAGCGTAATGTTTACTGAGGCCAATAGTGAAGGTCTGGGAAATTCTGATTGTTCTGCAGTGATTAAGTATTTCTTAGAGAAAAAGGTGTTAAAATGAAAAAGTTTCTAACCACAGGTTCTGAGGAATTAGTACAAAAAGAATTAATCCGAAGCCAAGTGTTTTAAAAAATAAATTTTTTCCATCTTTTTCACATTAAGTAGAGTATAGTGAGCAAACGATTGAAGCATTCGATAAAACCTTACAAAGATTATGAATAAGAGAAAGATAATTCTAACTGGCTCTGAAGGTGTTATAGGAAAAAGCTTAATTAGTGATTTTTTATCAATAGATGAAGTCGAAATTATATGTATTGATCAGAATATAGGATTCGATCTAACTGATGAAGATCAAGTTGTTAATGTTATGAAAGCAAATTCCGATGCAGAGTACATTGTAAATCTTTTTGCAATAAATGATCACATAGAAAAGGGGAAGAAAAATCCAAATTTATTTGAGATTAGTTTAGATTCTATAAAAATATTCTGTGAAGTAAATCTTGTTGCTTTGTTTTCTGTCTGTCGTGCGTTTGTAAGATATACTAAATCTCCCAAATCAATTCTTAATTTTTCTTCTCATTATGGAGTTCGGTCCCCCAAAAAGTTTATTTATGATAACACAGAAAAGCATATTGGTTATACAATTACTAAACATGGTGTTATAGGATTAACGAGACATCTAGCTACACATTTATCGCCTGTCAGAGTTAATTGCTTAGCCCCAGGAGGGGTTTTACACAAACAGGATAAAAACTTTATAAAAAAATATTCAGAAAATGTTCCGTTAAATAGAATGATGAATGCTTCTGAATTAACCGGACTGGTTGATCTATTATGTAGTGAAAAGTCCTCGTACATAACTGGCGCAATAATACCAATAGATGGGGGATGGACAGCATGGTAAAATTACATTATGCTAACCTTGCAAAAACAAGATTGCATGAATTTGAAAAATTAATCTCGGGACACAAAATATGAGAAAACAAATCAAAATAGGTAATAAAACTATAAGAGAAGAGAACCCTGTATTCATCATTGCAGAGATAGGGCTGAATCACAATGGTGATATTAATCTTGCAAAAAAGTTGATTAATGTGGCGGTGAAAGCGGGCTGCGATGCTGTCAAGTTTCAGAAAAGAGATCCAGAACTGTGTGTACCATTGGATCAAAGAGATAAGAAGCGGGACACACCTTGGGGATACATTACCTACATGGATTACCGGTATAAAGTAGAGTTTTCTGAGGAACAGTATGAGATAATCAATGAATACTGTAAAAGAAAAGGAATTCTGTGGTCCGCATCTTGTTGGGATGTTAATTCTTTTAAGTTCATCAGTAGTTTTGATGTCCCATTTCATAAGGTAGCTTCTGCTATGTTAACAAACAAACCTCTATTAGATCTTCTAGCTAAAGACGGGAAACCAATTATCTCTTCGACGGGTATGTCAACACTCGATGAAATAGATACAGCAATAAAAATATTAGAAAGTGGTGGAAATGATGTTGCATTATTACACTGTACATCAACCTATCCGTGTCCCTTAAATGAAATCAATCTTAGGATGATACCTACATTGAGAGAACGATATAGTGTACCGGTTGGTTATTCTGGACATGAGACAGGATTAGTCCCGACTTGGGCCGCTGTTGCTTTGGGATCAACAATCGTGGAAAGACATATTACTTTGGATCGAAGCATGTGGGGGTCAGACCAAGCTGCATCCGTAGAACCTGGTGGGTTAATGAGGATGGTAAAAGGAATCCGGGAAATTGAAGCGTCCATAGGTAATGGGCAGAAGAGAGTTTATGAAAGTGAAAAACCAATACGTGATAAATTAAGATTCTAATTTTGACAATATAAACTTGGAAACATATTATAATGATTTATACTGATTTAAAAAAGAAACTCGGAGATATAATTAGACCTGTTTATTATTGTGTGAAGGATACTATTGATTATAAATCAAATCAAATTATTAAGAAAAATGCAGAACTAAACAACAAGTATTTAGGAGAAAAGTGTTTTTTATTGATGTCAGGTGAGTCTATTAATATTATAGATATATCAAAATTAAAAGGGCAGTTTACTTTTAGTGTTAATTGGGCATTTATAAAAAAAGATATTATGGATCTTCCTTTAACATTTTACTTAGGTACCATGTTTCACGAAAGGTTCTTTTTAAAACCGGAAATTGGGAAAATATATTGGCCCGAAGGATGGACACCAGCAAAGGCACATAAAATAATAAAAGAAAAGTTAATTGAGGATGGAACTCGTATTTTTTTTAAGGCGGATGATTTTCGATTTATCCTGAGAAAATATAAGTATGATGTTAACAAGACAAACATTCACTTTATAAAAACTAAAGGAGAATTTACTTCAACTGAAATACCTGAAATTTGTCTAAATAAACGATTTTCAATCTTTGAAGATGGTGGAGGAAGTCAATATACAGCATTAATTATGCTTATTAATATGGGGTTTAAAGAGATTTATCTTTGTGGATCGGGTTATACATATAGCCCATTTTACTATCTACACTTTTATGACAATTTTACTTTTCCTGTTACTTTAGGAAAGGATAAAGCTGTAATTGAAGCTCAAAAAGCGATAGAAGATCGCAATAAACGAATTGATTCACGATTAGAGTATTATGGACTTTTAAAAAAAGGAGATTTATTTCGCGGTATTTATATAAAAAGGGTCAATGAGGACTCCCCTCATTGGAAAAAACATAGATTAATTAACAAATATGCTAAGTCCCAAGGGGTAAAAATAATAAACATTATTCCAGATGGTTTTCAAAGCCCTATCTATGAAAAAGTGACATGGGAATTTGTTATGAAAAATATTCTTTAAAAAATAAGGATTCCATTTGAGGACAGGTCAATTTGTTAAATTGTGGAGGTTTTTTGAGTACGATTCACTTTAAAAAGATGGATAGCTGTTCAATATGCACTGATTCGAAGTTTACTAGATATTGGTATGGAAACCACCTTAGTAGGATCAATAGGTCTGTTATTCTATTCGTTTTAATTTTCCCTTTTCGTCCGCTTGCCTTTATGTTACGCCCAATTCTTAAATACTTATTCCAAGGGACGGGTAATTCTCTATTCTTTCATGCATTTGAGAGAATGGTTCTAGGTCATATATTTTCTCCTTTTCACTATATCCAACGATGTGAAGAATGTGGTTATGGTGTCTATGTTAAGAATGTATCCAAGTATAAACTACTGAACTATTATTCGAGTGTTTATTCAATTGGGAAGGAGAACTTGCGGTTCTCCATAAAGGAATATTTAAATGATAATCGTGCTCTGGGCCAGTTTAATTTTATTAAAGAGGAGATTCTTGGTTATAGGTCTATCCATAGCTTAGATATTGGGGCTGCTGGGGCAAACATATCGCTGTTGATTAGAAACAAACTAAAGAATGAATCAAAAGTCAAGATTGATGTAATTGAAGCGGGTTCATCGTATACAAAATACTACAAGCAAGCAAATATTAACTGTTTAGCGCGTTATTTCCCCGCTTCTCTTACTCGGACATATGACTTGGTCATAGGTTCTCACTGGCTTGAACATGTTGGAGAATTAGATTCTGCTATGACAGCTCTAACAAAGGTTACCAAGAAAGGAGGTCTGATCTTAATTGAAGTACCTAATTGTAACGATGAGTATTTTGATTGTGATGGTTTGGACAAGCCCCACATTCACTTTTTCACAGAGAATTCGTTGATTAGGTTGTTTAAGAAATATGGCTTCAAACTGTTGAGAATAGGGCAGTATGGATTCACGAATAAGGAATGTGAAGCATTTCAAAAGGACAGATCACTTTTGAGCTCAGCAACCATAGAGAACAACTATTACTCAGATATTCATAACAAAGAGATCAAGGGAGGCCATCATATTCGTTCTTTATTTAAGTATCTTGGATGATCGTAATTAGCCACAATGTATATCATATAAGAACACTTGAATTCAACTTCTACGTGCAACTCAATGATGTGTTGTAGAAAAGGAGGAGCCGCGGTAGGCTTCGTACTTTACTCACCGTCAAAAATGATGAGCACCCATGAAGTTATTGCCCGATCACTGAATTGTGATTTCTATTTTGTGCATCCATATTCTTCCTGGGAAAGAGGAACAAATGAAAATACCAACGGTCTCATCTGCCAATATTTTCCCAAATACAAAGACTTTAGAACCATAAATGATAATGAAATTATCAGTGGCATACGAAGACTTAACAATCATCCAAGAAAAAGACCTGCGTTCAAAACACCAAATCAGGTATTTTTTTGAGAATCATACAATGTTGCACTTACTACTTGAATCCAGGAATTAATATTGAACAGGAAAGAAAAGAAAGAGGCACAGAAAAGTGGTCAGTTTGCCAAGGATGTCTTACTCTTGAGCGGAGGTACGTTCGGTTCCCAGGTTATCACGTTTTTGGCAATGCCAATCATTACAAGGCTCTACAGCCCCGAAGAAATCGGATTGGCCAGCCTGTTTACTTCCATTACAGTGATTTTAGTCGTTTTCGTTGGTATGAATTATGAGTCAGCAATTGTCTTGCCAAAAAAAGCAGAGCAGGCCAAAGATCTATTCGCTATTTGTATTATATCAACTTTTTTAGTTAGTAGTGCCACAATACCCGGTTTCTACTTTGGAGGTGGCAGCCTGATTGAATGGATGCAGGCACCAAAGCTTCGCCCATTTCTGTGGCTCGTACCAGTGGCTCTTTTGATTAGTGGCATAGCACAGTCTTTGAGATTTTGGAATATGCGAAAAAGACGGTTTGCAATGCTATCAACATCTACAATTACCAGTACTCTTACGTCTAACAGCTATATCCTTGGGTTTGGTTTTGCTGGCCACGCAACTGGGGGAAACCTCATAATTGGCAATCTGATTATAGCCCTGACTAAGGTGATTATTCTTAGTTATGGTCAGCTAGGCAAGGGGGTTCGGGTCTTGCTTCGGATATTTCGAAGGAAAAAAGAGATTATACACGTTGCGTGGAGGTACAAAAAGTTTCCGCTGGTGCTTACATGGAATAACTTTATAAGTCGGTTTTCATCTGAAGTCCCTATTATCTTATTGGCGCATTTCTTCAGCCCTGCGGTGGTCGGTCTATATGCGCTGAGCAATCGTGTTTTAAAAATCCCGGTAACTTTAGTTGGAAATTCCATTTCTGAAGTTTTTTTTCAGCGCGGAGCACAGTCTGGGGATAAAGCAGAAATACGGAGTTTAGTGGAGAATCTTCTTAGCAGAATTATAGTAATTTCTATTGTTCCTCTTTTTTTCATACCAATTATGGGCAAAGATCTGATTGTGGTTTTTTTGGGAGGTGAATGGACTGAGGGAGGGCTGTTTTTTCAAGTTCTCAGTTTTGGTATAATACTTATGTTTATCGGGAATACTTTCAGTCCTGTCTTTACTATTCTCGAAAAGCAGGAAATTCACCTGCTATGTGCTATAACACTTGCTGTTGGCAATGTCGGTGCAGTTTTTCTTGGGGGATTGATGAACGATTTGTTATTGACACTGCTCGGACTCTCTCTTGTGAATGGGTTAATCTATGGGGGAATGCTCTTACTTGTGGTGAGAATTCTTAGAGTATCTTTTCGCAGTATCGGTAAGATGATATTGGTTTCTGTTATAAGATGTTTCCCATTTGCAGTGTTGCTGGCAGTCTCGAAATGGTTGATAATTACACCGCCCATTGCCACTATTCTGATTGCCTCCCTTTTAGCGTTGGTGTATTATGTTGTTGAGATTAGGAGAGATGAGGAACTGAAAGCGGTTTTGGGAGCGATTTTACCTAAGAAAAAGAGCTGAGCTGGTGAGCAACGAATCCATAGGAATAAGGCAACCTTTGAATCATTCAAACACAAGAACGAAGGCAATCTTTTGGCAAAGTACATTACGGGACAGGTTGCTTTCCTTTGACAAGATTGTTATCATTGCACTATTGTTTATTCATTATTCGTTGCTTCAACCTATTAATGTATCCGGGAGCTTCTTTCTCAGATTGTTTACCGCTGATAAGGTCATCTACTACTTGGCACTAATTGTAATCCTGCGTCAAGTACTCCTCAGAAGGAGATTCTACGTAATTAGGCAGATTCCAGGGGTTTGGTTGCTTATCCCAGTTGTTTTTTTGGTTTTTACATCGAACTATCTTGGAACAAAATCCGGAGTAAGTACCTATAGCTGGAAAAACTTGTATGATATTACTAGCGAAGTGAATTATTGGAAAACTTCCTGGCAGGAGATAGGAAAGATTCTGTTGATGATTACTACCGTCTTGGTGCTTAATTCGTATTCCAAGATATTCTTCTACCTCAAGTGGTCTCTCTATTTCATTGTCTTCCTGGCGCTTGTATCTTTTCTACCATTAGAACCTTCAGACATCTTTCCTGATTCACAAAAGGCCTATCAGATTGAAGAATCCATAAGGGGGCAAACTACTTTAGCAAGCTATACTGATTATTCCACTACTAAACGACATACCATGTTGTGGATAGATTCAAATAACTATGCTTATTTTCTTATACCAGCGCTTTTTGTAATAATTTTATTAATCAATTATGGTCAAAGAGTAATAAGACCTCACCTTCGTTTTGTGTTGTTTCTGATATTTGGGTTTTTGGCAGTTAATTTACTCTTGACTCAAAGTCGTGGAGGTCTGTTCTGCTTCCTGGGAGGATTTACTGTCTTGCTGTATCAATACAGAGAAAAGAGGAATCAATGGATTATTCCTATAATGGTTTTCGTTTTTGGATCTTTTTTGGCATTTTTCTTCACTGGTATGGGCGAGATTATACAGAATCTTTTCACTCGGTTTTACTACGCATTTCTCTTGGTTGGGGACGAGTCTGCAAGGCAAACTGTTTCAGGGGCTGAATCGGGCCGGGTTATCACAGCCTGGTTGGCGATTCAGGATATACTAGAGAGACCACTGCTGGGATGGGGTGGTGCTTTTCAGGTGGGGCGTTTTTCTACATCAGGAAACCATGTTGGTTACTTAAATCTCATAGGTAAGTATGGGTTCATTGGTGGAGGCCTTATGTTCTTGTTCCTTTATAAGAACTTGCGGAGTTTTCAACGCACACTCAGAAAGACTATCCGCCGTGATTCGTTTGAACTCCACATGGGATATTGTATTGTTGCGATATACATTGCGGTGATTCTAAGCGGACTCTTCAGGACTTTCTCCCCCATTGGAATTGCACCACTGGCAATATCCTTCTACTTGGTGAGTAAATATAACACAAGAAGGCCAGAAGTATCATGAATATTATATCAGTAGTTCCTGCAAGACGGGATCTAAAGGCATTTATCGAAGGACTATCAGTACTGTTACAAGCAAACCTCACCTTGGTTGGAAGTCAAACAGTTGATCAAGACTGAATCAATACAGAGAACGTTTGTATCGACTAATGATCAGGAGATAGAGAAAGTGGCCCTTCAGCATAATGCAGAAATCATACATAGGCCGGATAGTTTATGTGGCGATAATGAACCTTCAGAATCTGCGTTGTTACACGCTCTGGATTATCTGAGAGAGGATGAAGGACTTGAACCTGATATAGTTGTTTTTCTACAGTGCACATCGCCATTGAGAAAAAAGAATGATATTGATAATGCAATAAAGTTATTGTTAAACAAAAATGCGGACTCTTTAATATCCGGGTCGAAATTTGAGGATTTTTTATTTTGGAAAAAAAGAAACATCAAATGGGAAAGTATTAATTTCGATTACAAAAAACGAGGTCAAAGACAAAATAGGAATCCCCAGTTTGTTGAAAATGGATCCATATACATATTCAAGCCAGAAGTGTTAAAAAAATATAATAATCGCATAGGCGGTAAAATGGCTCTTTATGAAATGGAATTCTGGCAGACCTGGGAAATTGATACTTCTGAAGATATTTCTTTAATTTAGACTAATGCAAACTTTTAATATTAAACTTAAGCAAATTGATTTAATAGCCATGGATTTTGATGGTGTGTTGACTGACAATAAAGTATTAACATTTCAAGATGGTTCTGAAGCTGTTTATGCTAATAGATCAGATGGGCTGGCCGTTTCCAAATTGAAAGAAATGAATATTCCCATGGTTGT
>Ga0187833_10007287_pt1 | contig 10025 bp, 14 predicted proteins | sample ETNtaG_37_FD_167968 | JGI IMG/M metagenome (GOLD analysis project Ga0187833, IMG submission 167968) | Marine microbial and viral communities from oxygen minimum zone, Eastern Pacific Ocean - ETNP2014_SV_400_PacBio MetaG (Illumina Assembly) | ecosystem: Environmental > Aquatic > Marine > Hypoxic... | reverse complement strand
TTTGGCTTGGTCGGTTGTAATGTCTGGAATCTCACATTTTGTTTTGAGACATTCCATAAGGCAGACAACTGATTTCGCCTTGGGGGGGCTTGACGCTGGCATCCGTGACACTCCTTGAAAGACTAAAACGTGAAGCAGAGAATTCTGCAGGAACATCTAGCGACTGAATTATCACCAGATCTTCCCGCGGTTGATGTAATGGTGCAAAGGAACAGTGAATTTAGAGTATTGTAGGATTCGTTTAGAAATATGCAAGAAATTGAGTGATTGTACTTGCTCAAATGAGGCGGCTTGCGTAGAATCCTTCCGATTTGCCTATCTGGGCTCTATATCTTATGTTCGCAATCGCAGACGTCGCCGGCTTTCAGGAGAAACTCGAAGAAGGAGTAAAGCTCTTTGTGCCTACTCTTAAGGCGGAAGAAGGTAAAACAGTGACATTCGACAAGGTCTACCTTATTGCAAAATCAGATTCTGATGTTTCTATTGGAAATCCAACAGTCTCTGGTGCTTGCGTAGAAGCTAAAGTTCTCGGGCACGGAAAAGGAGACAAGATTCGTGTATTTAAGATGAAGCGTCGCAAGCGCTACCGCAGAACATATGGTCACCGCCAAGGATACACAGAGATAGAGGTGACAAAGATCAAGGCAAGTGGAGCTGCTAAGGCTGCACCACCGAAAAAAGAAACCAAAGAAGCCAAAGAATCCTAGGAATCCGAGGAGACGGGTGCATGAAGATATCTAGACACAGTGAATAACTCTCTTTCCATGCAATGATATTTTCGTAAGGCCTTTTTCTCATATTGTTATAGTATTAATTGATCATTAATCTCTCAATCCCCAGAAAATCATTCATAAGTATGAATGGATGTATTTGTTTTAAATATGCGAAAAAATCAGTTCTCTCTCCAAGAAGAGCTCCTTTGTTTCCTTGGTTTCTTTGGATTCCTAGGATTCTTAAATTTCTGTTGCATATTTCACGTAATATGAACCAGTCTCTTGTTAAAAAAAAGGATTTCACTGACAATAGGATGTGTTAATCCTTTCCTCTAATTTATTATGTCTTGTTGTAATATGAATGATCCAAAGACTGCGGCGATGCTCGCTCTTCGTCTTGGCTTTGGACTCTCTCTTCTTCTTGTGGGTGTTGCTCACTATATGAACCTCGAAATGTTCGTGGCTATGACCTCAGATGGTCTTGGGCCTTTGGCATTCCTTGGACAAATCTGGGCGTATGTTCTACCAGCTCTTCAGATTTTTGGCGGCGCACTTTTTGTAGTTGGTATGTACTACGAAATTGCCGCTTGGACTTCTGGAGTTGCACTTGCATCTATCCCTGTGGGGATGCTGCTAAAGCCAGTTCTTTCTGGTGTTGCACTTCCTGATGTTATGCCAGCTGCAATTGATGCATTCATCTGGCTTATCATTTACGCACTTGTTGTGAAAATGTGTACGTGTTGTGGCGGCGGAAGCTGCTCATCTAGTGGAGGAGGATAGTAAGCAGATACAGAATTCAAAGAAACCAAAGAAACCGAGGAATCCTAGGAGAGATACTCCTTGGATTCTTTGGATTCCTAGGATTCTTTTTTTTACCTTATTTAATCACTTTATCAATCAGTCCGTATTTCAGTGCGGCATCTGCTGTCATAAAGTTATCTCGCTCTGTGTCTTGTTCTACTTTTTCCATAGGTTGACCTGAGTGGTCGGCAATCATTTGGTTGAGAAGCTTTTTAGTCTGAACAATATGATCTGCGTGAATAGCAATATCTGTTGCTTGTCCTTGTGCACCACCTAAGGGCTGGTGAATCATAATCTCGGAGTGTGGGAGAGCGTAACGCTTACCCTTAGCACCACCAAGTAAAATCAGCGCTCCACCAGAGGCAGCCATTCCAAGACAGACTGTAGAAACGTCTGGCTTTATAAGTTGCATAGTGTCGTACATGGCAAGTGTAGAACTTACCTGTCCACCTGGAGAGTTCACGTAGAGTGTAATATCTTTTTCTGAATTCTCTTTTTCGAGGAATAAAAGCTGCGCAATAATAGAGTTTGCAATCGTATCTTCTATACCTTGGCCTAGGAAGATAATGCGCTCTTCGAGAAGTCGAGAATAGATGTCGTACGTACGTTCACCGAATTGTGTTTTTTCGATAACACTAGGAATAAGTGTGTTTTGTGGAGTGATATTTCCAGCAGTAATTCCTTTGTAGATTGATTGAATATCGTGGTGCATGAGTGATGAATTGGGATTGAATTTCGTTACTATCATACCGCATTTTGGCGGTCTTCGGCAGTGTGCACACTTGTGAGAATATGGTGATGTAACCATGCAAATTAGGTTTTACATTAGGGTATTTCTCTAACATAAGCCATAATCTACGTGATGACACCTGACAAGCAATCTTGGCAACAGCTGACAAAAGATCACCTAGAAAAATCAGACAAGCCGCTAATTGTGATACTCGGACCCACTGCATCTGGAAAGACGAGTTTTTCCATAGAACTTGCCAAATTTATCGGTGAAGCAGAAGTAGTAAATGCCGATTCTAGACAGCTCTTTACTGGCATGGATATTGGCACTGCCAAAGTTACAGAAGAAGAAATGCAGGGTATACCGCATCATTTGATTGATGTATTTAATCCCAGTGAACGAGCAACTTCTGCTAGGTTTAAGGAGATGGCAGAGGAGAAGATCGATCAATTACTTTTGGATGGAAAAGTTCCACTTCTCGTTGGTGGATCTATGCTTTATATCGCAAGTGTCACGGATGGTTTAAGTTTTGACGAAGAAATACGAAGCGAATTACGATCTCCAGAAGCTGAGTGCAAGTACGATCTTCTGATATTAGGCTTGGGCAAGGAAAGAAGTGAAACTGTTGTAAGAATTAACAACAGGACAGAAGGATTATTTGCTGCAGGGTGGATCGAAGAAGTTCAAAAGCTTATCGATGAAGGGTACACAAAGGAAGACCCCGGAATGAAGGCGTGCGGCTATAGAGAAATCATTGATTATCTTGATATAGGATCAGATCTTAATGATCTTAAAAGTTCTATCGCAGCGAAAACACGTCAGTATGCAAGGAGGCAGATTACTTGGTGGAGGAATGACTCTCGGATTCACTGGCTCTAAGAAAGTGTCTCGTATGTTGGTGGATTTGCAACAGCAAGTAACTCGGGGTCTGCATCTTCGCTTCGAATGGAATTGTTGAGGTCTGCAAGATGTTCCAAAGTTCCTGCAAGTACAGCGACTCGCTCTTGATCTGGAGACAAATCTTCACGGTGTTCTAGTTGCTCGACTTTCATTTTTAAATCTCCAAGAGAAGCTATGTTCTTTGGTGTGCCTTTTGGTTGTTCGGGGTTGCTCATAGGTGCTGGTTAGAATTTGAATACATCGTGGTGCTCTTCTATTTGCTGCTTACTTTGCCACAGTTGCTCTACCATAGTTTGCAGTTGTGGAGACTCCGCAGGGGTTTCTGCAGATTCTAGAAATTGTGCAATAAGACCAAGTTGTTGAGCTACGTTCATGAGCATTAGATCCGTTTTGTCTTGCCAGCTTTCATCGAGCTTTTCGTATACGTCCATATTCAGTAGTGACGTTGGCTCATCGGGGTTGATATCTCCTGAATCGAGAAGTTTTTTGAGCGTTTTTAAAAAGTCTCTGTGCTCCTTTCCAATACTTCCAGAAACAGGTGTACCTGCTTTTTTCTGATCGTCGTGAGTCATGTCTTTAGCCTCTGATACTTTTGTAAAGAAGTCTGTCATGAGTGTGTATTGAGTATACCTACTTCTATCAAAAAAGTCCCATCGTTGATAGGACTTCTTTGCTCACAATGGTGGGGGACTTATAGTCCAAGGTCACCACCTTCTTCACCACCTTCAGTAGCAGCAGGCTCGGCAGCCTCAGCAGCACCTGGTGCTTCTGGCATAAGGTCACCACCACAACTACATGGGCTATTTCCACAATTTGGGCAAGCGTCGTCCATAGAAAAACGGGGAAGGGGATATTGTGGTGTCCACAGTACCCAAAGAATGAAAATTCAGGAATTGCAGAAAGATGCAATATATTGTATAATATTAAGTAAATACACACATGAATTTCCACATTACATCTATTAAGGCTTTTGCCCATCAGCATGATGATCTGCCTGCGTTTCATGCAGCCTTCCTAATTCTTGCGTTCATAACTGCAGGACTAATGAACTTAGGAGCGTTTGGACTTCTTGTTTTGGCGCACATGTCTTTGGACGTTGTAAAATATCGCGAGCGACATGGGTACTCATGGAAGCTTACATTCGAAGGTGTAGTTCGTGAGAGTCTTGTTGATGTTACATTGCTTATGGTGGGTCTTGTGTTCTCGGTTTACTTGCATCACGGAGTAGGAGTCGCAAGTGTTGCAGGGCTTATGCGTGCAGAAGTTAGTGTACTGCGCATGCTTGCAATGCTTGTTCCAAAACTAAAGATACTGCATCACTTCCTCAAAGTGGTTTCACATCTACATCATTACTTAGAACAGGTACATCCAAGACACAGACAGAGTTGGTCTGGTCTCGATTACTTGTGCTTTTACTTCCTCGGACTCTGTGTGTTCTTGCTCGTGTTCGCTGCTCCACTCATGCATGTAGAGTGGACTTTGATTGGTGAGATTCTGGCTGAGGAATTGATTCCTTGGAGGATGTAGGAGTAGCATGAAAAAACAATGAAAGAGAATACTCCTCAAGATGTTCCAGAGAAAACGGTTTGTGTTGCTCGTTTACTAAGCAGTAGAGATGACCCCAATGCTTGTCACTGGGTGGTGGATCCTGTACTAAAGGGATCTAATCTTGGCAATGTTGGCGTGGGATCGATTGATGGCATTCTTCCAGGTTTAGTAATGGCAAAAGAAGCAGGATACGAGATACATTTATATTCAACTGATGAGTGCAGAGAAAAAAATTCAGGTCTTATTGAAGTAAGTAGTGAGGCGCGAAAGGCCATCCGAGCAGCGCTAAATCCTTAAGAGGGAAATAGCTCTTGTTCTAATGATACGGCTTCTGCAAACCAGATGTCTCCGTCTTTGGTTTTATCTCCACCTGAATATCTTTTGGCAAAGTCTTCAAATCGTTCTTCTAGCGTTACGACTTCGTCCATCTTTACGCATTTGTCTGCGTAAAACAGAAGCTTCTGCTCTATTTTTTTTCGATCTGGAGTTGGCAGCATTAATCCGTGTACTCTTACGATAGATGCAAGCTCTGGATATCCGCGCTCTTCGAGTAGATCTGCGCAGGCAGTCCCATGACTCTTGTTCTCAAATTTCTTCCTCCAGTGCTCCCACTCGGGAGGGTTTTCGTTTTCATCAGGGCCGTGGCCTGCCCCTGGTACAAAATCTACAAAGCGCAGTAAGTCATGAACAAGAGCGGAAAGCTTTAGAGCCTTAGAACGTATTATAATCCCACGGTCTTGCAGCCTTTGGCCGAGGTCTAATACATGTGCAGCGACTGCATCACAGTGGTCACAAATACGCTGAGGAAGTGCAACTTCTTCGCGCCATTTTAAGATATCAGATTCCTTCGGAAGGGGAATATCATCAAACTGTACGGTGAGCATTCGCCCTCCATCTTTCTCGTCTATTTTGATCAATATATCAGGCTGAATAGTCGATCGCTCTACCCATTCTATGCATCGAATGCCCTCGTGATCGTCGGACCCGTGAAGGAACTCATCGGATTTTCCTTCGTCCAATCGGTACAAATCGATATGCAATATTTCAAAATTCTCGTTTTCCACTTTCCACTTTCCACTTTCCACTTTGTATCTCTGCTCTAGAGCATATGTTGGGCTCGTAACCATATCTGATACTCCCAATCCTTTCAAAAACCCCTGTAGGAACGTTGTTTTGCCTGCACCAAGCTCTCCGGTGAATCCTATGGTGATTGAGGTACGGTAAATCGTAGAGGCTAGGGAAACTCCTGCAGAATGCGTCATATCCGCATCAGATAGCCAAATTGTGCACATATCACTCATTGTCAAATTGTCTAAAAAATGTTATAATATCTATGAATACAAATACTAATGAAAGGACTAAAAAATCATAAAAACGTCGGGTTTAATCATAACTCTTTGCACTCCAAAAAGGAGCCGCATCCGTTGTTTTATTTGAAACAGAGAGCATCGTTTTGGGTGGCATCTCTTTCGCTGTTTACGTTTCTTGTTGGAAATATGATGGGGCAGCATGGGTGGTATGGGTTCTGGGCATCGGTACTTGGTCAGGAAGATCTTAGCGCCATTGCGTATGTGGGAACAGTCTCCCCGCTAGAACATGTTGTGGATTATGGTTGTTGGACAGATTTTGGTGGAGACTACAAAGTCCACACGTACCGTCAGTCTCCAGAGAAATGTCGCAGTGCTATTCCGCAGTATACGACAGGCGTTGGAAGAAATAGTCTCTTCTCTATGCAATACATGAGTAGCTACGACCAGACAACTGAAGGATCTGGAACACACTCGGGTATCGATATCCGTGTTCCTACTGGTACTCCTGTGCGAGCGGTAATGACGGGAAGGGTATACAAAGTAGGAGACCAGCCACGAGGATTTGGTAAGTATGTTGTTATAGAGCATCCAAACATTCCAGATCCAGATGACCCAGAAGGAGGTACGGTAACTCTGTACAGTGAGTACGCTCACCTCAGTGCGCAGTATGTTGACGTCGGCGATATTATTCATAAGGGAGATCCTGTAGCGCTCTCTGGAAACACAGGTCAAAGCTCTGGTCCACACCTGCATTTCTCGCTTACAAGAGAGGATGCTCCGTTTGTACCATTTTATCCAAGCAGCCAAAAAGAAGGATATGCATACACTGTAAATCCAATGCTGTATGTACAGAGTGAGTTTGATACGGTAGCTCCACCAACCACGGTGGTTGCCCGTAGTCAGCGTCGTTCACGTAGGGCAGATAACCCTACAGAGGTTGTTGCTCCAAGACGGGTTGCTACTTCTTCTAGATCTTCTGTGAGGCGAGTCGTTGCGGTTCCAGATCCTGTGCCACAAGTTGTAAGCCAAAAAACAGTAATCGCTAGATTGCAAAGCAGGAGGGAGAGCCGTATCCGAGAACGCCTTGCGCTGCGAACGAGTCGCCAGACTGTTGCATTGCGCACGGGGCTTACACAGTCTGCCTCCGATAACATAGTCGTTTCAGCCGCTCCTGAAGTTGCTGCAGAAAAGACAGTGGTAACAAACAGAACAGGAAAAGTGGACACAGTAGAGATCATTCATGATGGAAGTTTCTCTGGTCGTGGATGGGAGAAGGTAATTATTCGATTAGTCGATAGCGATGGAAACACTGTTACCAATCCAGACTACGATAGAGACCTTGTGCTGAGACCAGAATTTGGTACAGCAGATTTCCGCCCAAGCATGTTGTCTCCTCTCGACTTCGAGCAAGGAGAAGCTACCGTACACATGCTTCCTCGAGGAAGGCGTGCTGTGGTGATTAAGGTTCTTCCGATCAATGTTGTTTCTAAGCCTATGAAGTTTGATCGATAGGTGGCGACGAACTGTATTTAGACAGGGTAATCATAATGATAAACAGTATTACAGCTGCAATCATCTTTTCGCCTGTCGAAAGAAACAGTGCGGTAATACCAAACAGAGTTCCTAGTCCTGCAGTCAGGATTATTACTTTGCGTTCGCTCCAGCCTTTAGAAAGTAGGCGATGATGCAAGTGCTCATTGGTAGAGTTTCCACGCATGGGGTTTGCGCCTTTGGAGAGTCTTCGGGCAATCACAAGAAATACATCGATCAGCGGTACTCCTAAGACTAGGAATGCCGTAGCAACTTTTCCTCCCGCATACAGAGTAAGAACTCCAAGCATCAGTCCAAAGAACATTGCTCCAGTATCGCCCATGAGGACTTTGTTCGGCGGAAAATCAAACAGAAGGCTTGCGCCAGCTATGGCCGCTAGGACAAATGCGATTATTGCGAGTTCTGGTTGATTCACGCGGTCGCTAAGTGCGAGCGCACCGATCACTATAAATCCAATAGTACTTAGTGTGCTTACTTGGCCGGGGATTCCATCGAACCAGTTGAGTGCGTTCATACACAGCATCAGCCAGAAGATCGTAAAGATTCCGCTGAGCAGAGGGAGTGGACCGAAGAAGCTCGATGCAATATCAATGGTGTCGAGATTGATGAGCCCGTCTGCGAGGAGAGGATTCGTCAGTGTATATACGCGTGATCCTGTTGCAAAGATCAGAAAAGCTACGAGCGCCTGCATGATCAATCTGATTTTTGAATCAATCCCTCTGCGGTCATCGATAAAACTTATGAGGGCGAGGAGAAAAATGCCACCAAAGATTCCTGCAGATTGCAGTGTCTGTGGTGCAATAAAAGCAAAGGCTATCAAAAATGTGAAGACAGATAGAATGCCTGTGGGATAGGGGAGTTTCTTTCTTTTGTGTCCGTATTTCTCTGGATTATCAAGTAGCTTGAGTTTGACGAAATCTGTCAGGGCAACCCAGTGAAGAGTTGCAGATATTACGAAGGCAATTAATGGGATACAAACTAGATTCATCAGTAGAATAATAGCATGACGAAACCGAGAATAAATCCTGATAGAGAGCTGTTTGGCATCATTGGAAAGGTTAATGATATATCAGCCCAAAAAAAATGGTGGAATGCACGTTTTAAGGAGGAGGGAAAAGATGCGTTTATGGACAGCTATCCTACGAAAGAACGCGAAATCCCCGAGCGTCTGTCGGAGATGTTTCACTTCGATAGGAGGGGATATATAGTTGGAAAACCGCTTCAGGAAGCCATTATACCGCTATTGGACCACATCGGTTCCTCGGCGGAAGGGGAGGGGAGAGTGGATTTTGTGGCTAACACTGGCGGAGTAATGACTGGGTACTTTTTACAAAATAGAGAGATTATGTGGATGCAAGTCTTGCAGTAGAGAAGGGGAGTCGTACTATGGTGTTCGGCCCCACATAATGGACCGCCCCTCCGTGTGTCCGTCCGACACCGTAGGTCCTAGATCTTTTGCTCTTTCCTTGGCCGGATGTGGAAGATCGTGTGTGGGGTCTTCTTTATGTAAAGTTTTCCACACTTGCATCTGAACACTAAATCTCCACAATAGATTCATGAACCTACCAACACTCGACCAGGCAAATCTCGAAGGTAAAAAGGTGCTCTTACGAGCAGGGTTTGACGTGCCCATAGAAGATGGCATCGTAAGCGACACGACACGTATCGATGCAGTGGTCCCTACTATGAAATACATTCTCGACCAAGGTGCGTCCCTTATTATCATGGCCCATCAAGGTCGACCAAAAGGAGAGCCAGTCCCCGAGTTTTCACAGAAACCTTTGGTTCCTGTACTTGAAAAACTTCTGGGAGTCCCCGTGCAGTTTGCAAATAAATGTGACGGAGAAGATGCAAAAGAATTTGCAGCTGCTTTGAAGAAAGGTGAAGTGCTACTTCTCGAGAACTTGCGATATGAAAAAGGGGAGAAGAGTAAGGATCAAACAGAACGCGATGCTCTTGGAGAGGTGCTAGCCTCTTTGGCGGATGTGTATGTGAATGATGCATTTACCAACTGCCATCGCGACCATGCATCAATGACATCGGTTCCGAAGTTTATGGTTGAAAAATTTATGGGCTTTAATGTGCAAAAAGAGGTCGAAGGACTTTCTAAAGTAACCAGCAATCCTGAGAATCCTGTCACGCTAATTATCTCGGGGCTTAAGATGGAGACCAAAGTCCCCGTCATCGAGCAGTTCTTAGATAGAGGTGATGATATTCTTGTTGGTGGAGGGGTGGCCAATACGATGCTTGTTGCAAGTGGGCAGGAGGTTGCTCTTAGTAAGGTAGATGACGAATTTGTACCTAAGGGTTCGCAGATTCTTGAGCAGAGTGAAAAAGAAGATAACGCCACAGTACATTTACCTACAGATGGTATGTGTGCCGCAGGGCCGAAGGAGGATGTTTCGCATGCAGCCGTTGGTAGTATAGATCCAAACCTCATCATGTTTGATATCGGGCCAGAGACAGCTGCTC
>Ga0187833_10007285_pt1 | contig 10026 bp, 12 predicted proteins | sample ETNtaG_37_FD_167968 | JGI IMG/M metagenome (GOLD analysis project Ga0187833, IMG submission 167968) | Marine microbial and viral communities from oxygen minimum zone, Eastern Pacific Ocean - ETNP2014_SV_400_PacBio MetaG (Illumina Assembly) | ecosystem: Environmental > Aquatic > Marine > Hypoxic... | reverse complement strand
TAATCTCTTGGCTTTTTCAATAACCATTTCAGCAACAGCAACATGTCTAGATGCTGGTTCATCAAATGTAGAACTGATTACTTCTCCTTTTACAGTTCTTTGCATATCTGTAACTTCTTCAGGACGCTCATCAATTAGTAAAACCATAAGATAACATTCTGGGTAATTGGCAGATATTGAATGAGCAATATTTTGAAGCATTATTGTTTTTCCCGCTTTTGGCGGAGAAATTATTAAAGACCTCTGTCCTTTGCCAATAGGGGCGATTAGATCAATGATTCTTTGGGTCAAATCTGGATTTTTTTCATTTTTTGTTTTTTCAATTTCCATCTTTAATTGTTTATCTGGATAAAGGGGCGTTAAATTATCAAATGCAATTTTGTTTTTTCCTTTTTCGGGACTTTCAAAATTTATTTGCTCAACTTTTAGCAATGCGAAATATCTTTCTCCATTTTTGGGAGATCTTACCTGGCCTTCTATGGAATCGCCGGTTCTTAGGCCAAATCTTCTTATTTGACTTGGACTAACATAAATATCATCAGGGCCAGGTAAATAGTTTGATTCGATTGCCCGTAAAAAGCCAAAGCCATCTTGTAAAACCTCCAAAACACCTCCTGAGGTAATTTCTTCTTTATTGTCAGCAAGTTTTTTTAATATCGCAAATAATATTTCTTGTTTTCTTAATGTGCTGGGATTTTCTATTTCGAGTTTTTCAGCTTTAACAATAAGTTCTTCAGAGCTGGTATTTTTAAGTTCTTGGATATTCATAATTTTATTGATTGTCTTTAAGAAGTGATGGTAGCAATATAATTATTATTTGATACCATTTCAAGTCTACAACGGTTTATAAATTATAACAAAAATGATCAAAATTAGTAAAATAGTAGGAATTTCATTGATAATCCTAAAAAATTTAGCACTTTTTGTATTTTTATCCAAGGCAAATTTTCTTAAATGATACCCTAAAAATAGGTGATAAACGGTTAGAATAACTACTAAAAATAATTTTGCCTGAATCCATAAACTTGAAATAATTGAAGTTTCGTTAATTAAAATTAAAAAAATACCAAAAAGCCAAGATAAAATCATTGCAGGTGTCATAATAATAAACATTAGTCGTTTTTCCATAATCTTGAAGATTTCCGAAATATTTTTTTCAGTATTATTTTCTACATGATAAACAAAAATTCTAGGCAAATATAATAAACCAGCCATCCAAGACACAATGGCTATTAAATGTAAGCTTTTAAATAATAAGTAATAATTCATGGACTTTATAATCTATTAGAGCATGGACATTTTTTAAAATCATTAGGACATTTATTTAAAGGATGATAGATACCTAATCTTTTTCCTACTAGATTGGATTGAAAAACAAGGTTTGCAAGAGAATTGATAAATTCATGTCTAGTTCCAAGCGCTGGTATTCTTATAAAATTTTCACATCCGTTTTGCTCAGCTAGTTTTTTATATTTCATATCAAGCTCTACCAAGGTTTCTGAATGCTCGGAAACAAAAGAGATTGGCACTACCACAATAGTTTTCTTTAATTTGGCAGATTTCACAATTTCATCGTCTGTAAATGGACCAATCCATTTTAAAATTCCGACTCTGCTTTGATAACTTAAAATCCAATCTAAATTCGATATATTTAATTGTTCAGTTATTTTATTAACTGATTGTTCAACCTGCCATTGATAAGGATCGCCTTTTTTTATATTTCTTTCGGGTAAACCATGTGCAGAAAAAATAAGTCTAAAATTATTTAAGTTTTTTAATTCATTTTTAATTAAAGACACATGGACATTTAAAAATTCAGTTTCTGCTGGGTAGCAACATATTATTTTTACTGGTTTTTGATAATTATTTTTTGAACAGACATCGTGCCATTCTTTTATCGAAGATCCCGAAGTAGATGTAGAATATTGAGGATAAAGCGGTAATAAAACCATTTCGTCGGGATTAAATACCTTAACGATATTTAAAACTGATTCTGCCCGAGGGTTCCAATATCTCATTACAACAAAACATTTATAAATATCTTGTTTATTATTATCGTTTAATTTTTTTTCTAGCGATTCTGATTGTTTATTAGTTAGTTGTAGAATGGGAGAGCTTTCTCCAATTTTTTTATAAATCTTTTTAGCAATTGGGGTTCTTTTTTTGGAGATTAATTTAGCGAAAAGATATCTTAAAAACCCTGGAACGTTTAAAATTGCCGGATCGTTAAATAGATTAAATAGAAATGGTTCAATATTTTCTAGTTTATCTGGGCCACCCAAATTAAATAATATTACAGCTTTTTTCATTAAATATTTTTTTCTCTAATGGTTCGAACTATAAATTCTATCATTGAAGGATCGGTTTTGGGCAAAACACCATGTCCTAAATTGAATATGTAAGGATATCCTGAAAAAACATTTAAATAATAATCAACTTCTTTTTTTACATTTTCTTTATTAGTTAATAAAATTTTAGGATTTAGTCCTCCTTGGATGGGCAAATTATCAAGTTTGTTTTTTATCCATTCAGGATTAATTTCATGATCAATATTAATTGCGCTTGGTTTAATAATTGAACAAAAATCCACATAATCTTCTTTTGTTATATCTTTGGGAAAACAAATAATAGGCACTCCTTTTTTTTTAATATGATTAACAATTTTAAGTGTCGGAACATAGCAATAATTTATTAACTCATCTTTTGATAATAGGCCGGCCCATGAGTCAAAAAGTTGGATAACATTTGCTCCTGCATTTATTTGTCTGTCGATATGTAAACATATAAAATTTTCCAATTTTAAAATTAAATGATTTAGTAAATATTTGTCTTTAAAAATCATTCTTTTATCAATGTTTTTTTTTGGTGCTCGTTTATAAATCATATAAAGAAGAAGCGTCCAGGGAGCGCCAGCAAAACCTATTAAACTTTTATTTTTGTAATCCATGCTATTTTTTAAAAGGCTTATACTTTTATAAACTGGATAAACGCGATTTAAGAATTCGATTTTTTTAATTTTAATAATTAGATTTAAATTTAAGTCTCCAAGAACGGGTCCAAGATTTTTTTTAAATGAAACCCTTTGTCCTAACCCATAGGGAACAATTAAAATATCAGAAAATATTATTATGGCGTCCAAATCAAATCTTTTAATTGGTTGTAGACTTATTTTATTTACTAGTTTTTCATTTAAACAAAGATTAATAAAATTTGGATTATTTTTTCTAATTTCTCTAAATTCCTTTAAATATCTGCCAGCTTGTCTCATAAACCAAATTGGAATATTTGTATACTTTTTGTTTTCCAAACAGTTATTTAATCTTCTCATAAATATAATATAAATATAATATAAGTATAATTAGTATTATGGTATGTTGATAACCTTAATTAATTATTTTACACAATTTTTTCAATATTTATTAACAAAATAAAATTTAAAACTATCTTTGATTTTAATAAAATATTTAAATATTCTCATAATTAACATTATTTATATTTAGTTTTTCACTTATAGTTATATGTTAATTATTACCAATAAGTTTTAATAAAATTAAAAATAAAAAAAAAATATTAAACAAAATTAATAATTGATAAATTTATCAACAGTTTATAAATGAACAAAACATACGAAGTTTATCTTATTTCGGATTCAACTGGAGAGACATTAGATAGAATTTTTTTAGCTCTACAAGCTCAATTTTTAAATTTTAAACATATATCTCATCAATATGCATTTACGAGAACAGAAAACCAAATAATAAAAATATTGGATATTTGCAAGAAAAAAAAAGATTTGATTATTTTATATACTATTGTTGATACCCAATTAGCTAAGTTTTTAGTAACAAAAAGTAAAGAGGAAAACATACCTTGTTTTGGAGTGTTGGGCGATTTAATATTAAGGTTTTCGAAGCTACTACACCAAGAAGCCTCACATATACCTAGTGGGCAACATGTGCTAGACGCGGATTATTATAAAAGGATCGAAGCAATCCAATTTACGATGGGCCATGATGACGGAAAGATAATAAATGATATAGAAAAATCGGATATCGTGCTTCTAGGCATAAGCAGAACAAGCAAGACACCAATATCAATTTATTTGGCAAACAGAGGATATAAAACTTGCAACATACCGATAATAAACGAAAACTCTATTCCCACCAAATTAACAAAAAATTCTAAAATCTCATGTGTAGTAGGATTAATAGCAGAACCATCAAGGCTGTTAGATGTAAGAAAAAATAGAATGAACTTTTTAAGTGAAAAAAAATCAGGCCCTTATACAGATATAGAAAAAATTAGGATAGAAGTTGAAATGTCAAAAAATATTTTTAAAAAAAATAACTGGCCAATTATAGACGTTACAAGAAAATCCGTGGAGGAAAGCGCGGCTTCAATAATAAAAATTTACGATATTGTTCACTCCCGATGATAAAAAATATAATTTTGGCATCAAGGAGTGGAATAAGAAAAAAAATGTTAGAAAACAATGGGATAAAATGTGAAGTTATTCCAGCAAAAATAAATGAAGACCAGATAAAAAAATCGCTCTTAGAAACAAACACTACACCGGAAATAATTTCTAAAAATTTAGCAGAATTAAAAGCAAACAAAATTAGTGAAAAAAAATATGGAGAACTCGTATTAGGCGCAGATAGTGTTATAGATTTAAATGGAGAACTTATTTCAAAGCCCATAAATAGAGAGGAAGCTTTTGAGACACTTCGAAAATTAAATGGTCAAAAACACCAATTAATCAGTTCTGTTTGTATATCTAAAAATGGATCTATGATTTGGAACTTTACAGACGCTTCAACTTTAATAATGAAACAGCTTAATCCAGATGAAATTAAATCATATTTAACAAAGATAGGGGATAAAGAATTATATGCTTATGGAGTTTACCAAATTGAAGCTGACGGTAGATCTTTATTTTCAAAAATAGAAGGAAACGAAAACACTATTATGGGCTTGCCAGTCAAACAAATAAAGGAATATTTAAATACAATAAAATGAAAAAATATTTAGTCATAGGAAATCCAATCGAGCATTCTTTGTCTCCCAAATTGCATAATCATTGGATCAAGGAAAACAAAATAAACGCCACTTATAATAAGATGCGGCTTAATGAAAATGAAATTGAAGAAATTATAGGCGAAATTAAAAAGGGGAAAATAGATGGAATAAATGTGACTGTCCCTTTTAAGAAATTTGTCATACCTTTTCTTGATCAACTAACACCACTTGCGAAAGAGGTTCAGTCAGTTAATACGATTTTTAAAAAAGATAATAAAGTTGTTGGAGATAATACTGATATTGGTGGATTTGAGAAAGGTTTAAAATATATTAATTATGATTTAAAAAATAAGAACGTATTTATTTTGGGAGCCGGAGGAGTGGTTCCTTCAATTATTCTAGCTTTGAAAAGGTTAGGAGCAGCTAAAATTATTTTAAGCAACAGGACCAAAGAAAAAGCTAATGATTTAAAAAAAAAGTACACGGATTTAAAGATTGTAGATTGGGGAGAAGCCCCTGATTTCAATATGATAATAAATGCCACAAGTTTAGGCTTGAAAAATGATGATCAGATAAAATTAAACTATACTGATATTGGAACAAACAAATTGTTTTATGATATTATTTACAATCCAAGCAAAACAAAATTTCTCTCGAAGGCTAAACAGTTTGGTAATCAAATTGAAAACGGCAAGATGATGTTTATTTATCAAGCTCAATTAGCATTTAGAATTTGGCACAATGTTTTGCCAAAAGTTGATAATAGATTATTAGATTGATGATTAGACTTGCGGTTGTTGGAGATATTGGTTCTGGAAAAAGTTACGTAGCAAAACAATTTGGTTATCCAGTTTTTAATGCTGATGCTGAGGTTGCTAAATTATATAGAAAAAGCAGAAAATGTTATAGAAAACTTAAAAAAGCACTTCCTAATTATATAACTTCTTTTCCTGTTAAAAAAAGTGAACTTTTTGAGGCCATTATCAAAGGTGAATATAATTTAAAAAAAATTGTTAAAATTGTTCACCCAGAGGTTCAATCTAGAATGAATAATTTTATTAAAAAAAATAAAAATAAAAAAATTATTGTTTTGGATATTCCACTATTAATGGAAAATAAGATTAATAAAAAAGATGATATTTTAATTTTTGTAGATGCCGAAAAAAAAGAAATTGATAAAAGACTAAAAAAAAAACTAAATTTTAATTCAAAAATATTAAAAAAATTTAAAGAACTTCAACTTCCTGTAGAATTTAAAAAAAGGCAATCGAGTTTTGTGATAAAAAATAATTTTAGGAATAATTCCATTAAAGAAAATGTTAAACAAGTTTTAGAAAAAATTTTATAAAATGCTTGAAATTGTGTTAGACACAGAAACCACTGGTCTCTCAGTAAAAGATGGTCACAGAATAGTTGAAATAGGTTGTTTAGAGCTTGAGGATCAAATCCCAACCAAAAGATTTTTTCATTGCTTGTTAAATCCGGAAAGAAAAGTCTCTGAGGATGCATTTAAAATTCATGGTTATTCAGATGAATTCTTATTAAAGAAAAAAAAATTTTCAGAAATTGTTCAAGATTTTTTAGAATTTATAGATGATAAAAAATTAATTATTCATAATGCAGATTTTGACCTTTCACATCTAAACAATGAATTAACGATAATTGGCAGAGGTACAATAAAAAAAAACAGAGTTATTGATACTTTGGAATTGGCTCGGGAAAAATTTCCAGGATCTGCTATTAATTTGGATTCTTTATGTAAAAAATTTAGAATTGACTATTCGAAAAGACAAAAACATAATGCATTAATAGACTGTGAATTATTGTCCAAAGTTTATATCAATCTAATAGATCAAAAAGAACCTACTCTAGATTTTTCAATACAAAATGATGTTAGATTCTTAAAAAAAAAGGATACTAAATTTACAAAATATTCAAAAAAAATTATCCAGCCAACATCTAAAGAAATACAATTACATGATAAATTTTTGAAAAACGAATTAAAGAAAAATTTTTTTTAATTAATTTAACCTTTCCTTATATAGCTTTTCAAAATCAACTTTTCTTTCAATCTTGACCTCTGGAAAACCAGATTTATTTACCAATGAAATAAACAAATCCTCTAGTCTTGGGTAAATTTCATTTGGTACATCGCTTAAAACAATTTGTTCCATTTCTTTTTCATTTTTAACATTTTCATCAATTCTAACTATTGCTGCATAAGTAATTTCAAAATTAGACCTTTTTTTCTCCAAATTAGTCTCTTGAAATTTTGAAATAATATTTACTTCTATCATTTTATTTTTTAAAAATTTACTATTAATATCTAGGGTTAAATTATATTTTAAAATATTGTCTTTTGTTTGGAGGTATGTTTCAATATCGGGTGTCTCATAAGAAACATCTTTTGCAAATTCAGCTAATATTTTATATTTTTTATTCATTTCAAATCTTTGTCTAAATCTTCATATTGACCCTCAATAATGTCTTTTTTTGTTTTTTTGTATGTTTTAGATTTTTTTGCAAACCTTGCTATAATTAATTTTCTGGTGAAAGGAAATATTAATAAAAAGCCTAAAAAATCCGTTGCAAACCCTGGAAGAATTAAAAGAAATGCGGCAAAAGCTATTGTTGCTCCGGTAATAATTTCATAGATCGGAATCTCGTCTCTTGCCAACTGAGGAAAAGCCGATTTTAGGGTATTAAATCCTTCGTGTCTTGCGTATATAATTCCTGTTAGGGCAGTAATTATTGTAAATGCAATGGTATTCAAAGTGCCAATTGCCGATCCAATTTTAATAAATAAATATATTTCAATTAATGGAATGCCTATAATAAGTATCAGGAGTGTGCTCATTTCTTTTAGAATATATATTTTGCAGATTGATATAAACCACTATACTAAATAAAATAAAATGTTACAAAAAACATATGAATAACAGCTTCGAATATCTTGATATTATTTTATTGGCGATAATAGCGGGATTTATTGTCTTAAGGTTAAGGGGAATACTTGGTCGAAGAACCGGTCATGAAAAAAAAGATGTTGGAGGGCTCTTCGGCAAAAAGGTAACACAAAGCGATAGCGAAAAAAAAGTAGTTAATTTAAGATCAGGTAAACTTGATAATGCAGCGAAAGAACAGTTTATTAAAGGTGCAAAAAAAGCTTATGAAATGATTATTACTTCCTTTGCTGAAGGTGATAAAAAAGCTTTAAAACCTCTTCTAAATAAAAAAATATTCCAAAATTTTTCTGACGAAATTGATTATAGAAAAAAAGAAAACTTAAAATCAGAACTAACATTTGTTGGCGTTAAGTCTATTGAAATTAAGAATTTTGAAAAAAAAGATAATAATTATACTTTTACGGTGAACTTTGTTAGCGAGATCATAACTTGCAAAAAAGATAAAAATAATAATGTTATAGAGGGTAGCCCAGATATAATTAAAACGGTTAAAGATGTTTGGAAATTTTCAAAAAACATGTGGAGTAGTAATCCAAACTGGTATTTAGTAGAAACCCAAGTTTAATTTGAATAAAAAAATCGCACCAGAAGATATTAAAGCATGGAGAAAATTTACTTCAAGTAAAAAAACGATCGAAAATAAAGACTATTATTTAGATCAAAAAAAAACGTCTACACAAAAAATTAGAAAAATTGATTTGCATGGCTTATCTTTAGATGAGGCTAATAAAAAAATCGAAATACTTATTAATAAATACTTTATGGAAGGTGTTGAGAAGATTATAATTATAACAGGTAAAGGATTAAGGTCTAAAATTAATAATAATCCATATGTTTCTAAAGATTTAAGTATATTAAAAAATTCGGTACCGAATTATATAAATACTAACTTAAAAATTAAAAGTAAAATTAAGAGTATCTCAAAAGCAAAAATAGAAGATGGCGGCGAAGGTGCATTTTATATATTTCTAAAGAAGCTATAGAATAAATTTTGACAAGTCAGTGTCTTTAACTAGTTCACCCAAGTTTTTCTGAACATATTTTTTATCGATAATAATTTTTTCACCACTTCTATCTGTGGCAGTAAAACTTATTTCATCTAGGACTTTTTCTATAATAGTGTGCAGTCTTCTTGCCCCTATATTTTCTACACTGGAATTAACTTCTGTAGCTAGTTCTGCGATGGTCTCAATTCCATCATCAGTAAATTCAAGATTAATTTTTTCGGTTTTTAACAAAGCTTTATATTGCTTAATTAAACTATTGTCAGGCTCTCTTAGAATTTTTTTAAAATCCTCACTAGTTAAAGCATTTAACTCTACCCTTATTGGAAGTCTGCCCTGAAGTTCAGGCAAAAGATCTGAGGGTTTTGCTAACTGAAATGCTCCTGAAGCAATAAATAAAATATGATCAGTTTTAATTGTTCCATATTTTGTGCTGACAGTTGTTCCCTCAATCAAAGGTAATAAATCTCTTTGGACACCTTCTCTCGATACATCTCCTCCAATTCTATCGTTTCGAGCAGAAACTTTGTCAATTTCATCTAAAAAAACTATTCCATTGTTTTCGGTAGAAACTTTTGCTGATTTAACAATTTTATCTTGTTCAATTAATTTATCAGATTCTTCCGCAATTAAAATTTCATGAGATTCTTTTACGGTCATTTTTTTCTTTTTAGGTTTGTTTCCCATTGTTTTTCCAAGCATTTCTCCAATATTTATCATACCGACATTTGTTCCTGACATCCCCGGTATTTCAAAACTCGGTATCGAAGGACCGTCATGTACATCAATTTCTATTTCATTTTTATCCAAATCTCCATTTCTCAATCTTTTTCTAAAACTTTCCCGAGTTGCAATACTTGCTTTATTTCCAACCATTGCCTCTAGAACTCTTTCCTCCGCGGCTTGCTGAGCTTTTGTGAAAACTTCTTTTCTTTTTTTTACTTTTTCCATTGCTATTGCGATTTCAAGAAGATCTCTTATGATTTGTTCTACGTCTCTTCCTACATATCCAACTTCAGTAAATCTTGTAGCTTCTA
>Ga0187833_10007282_pt1 | contig 10027 bp, 20 predicted proteins | sample ETNtaG_37_FD_167968 | JGI IMG/M metagenome (GOLD analysis project Ga0187833, IMG submission 167968) | Marine microbial and viral communities from oxygen minimum zone, Eastern Pacific Ocean - ETNP2014_SV_400_PacBio MetaG (Illumina Assembly) | ecosystem: Environmental > Aquatic > Marine > Hypoxic... | reverse complement strand
TAATTATTGATGATGAGAATAAAGATGAAGATCGTAAACTTAAAGAAGCACAACTTGCAGTCAAGGCAACAGATGACGCAATGAAGGATGCTGAAAAATTAATCTATGCAACAAGGATAAAGTAATGTCAGATAAAAAGAAAAATAAAAAGAAAAAGTATACATCACCTTATAAAACAGTACATAAAACCAAATCTTTTGAAAAAGATTATTCGCCAAGAAAAGATGTTGTTTGGGAAACAGGTTTTGGTGATACTAAAAAAATGAAAAATATGGGCAATATTACCGAAAGTGTTTCTCAAGTACATGATAAAAGAAAAGGAACGGTAACTGAAGAATATGATACTAGAGATAAGTCTGGAAATATAACTACAAAAATAAAAATGAAAGTACCTGCAGAGGAAATGCATTTTAAGAAATCTAAAGGACCTATGTTAACTAAATCTAATAAAGAACAAAATAATCGCAATGATAAAAGAAAAATTACATACGATGCATAATGCCATTAACTAAAAAAGGAAAAAAAGTTATGGATGCTATGATAAAAAAGTATGGAAAGAAAAAAGGCACTAAAGTATTTTATGCTTCCCGCAACAAGGGTCGCATAATAGGCGTAGAGCGGGGCAAAAAATAAAGGAGGATATCATGGATATTTGGAAAAACTTAAGTTGGAAAAACTTAAGCAAAAAAGGTAAGATAGCTTCAATAGTTGTTGTCTTATTTATAGGATTTATAGCTTGCAATTGGATAGGCTGGATATAACAGCCTTGCATTAATATAAAAAATATGATATTATATTTTTTAAGACTGCCGAAAGGAGTCAAATAAATCTTGCTTTAACAAGGAGGTTATTATGAATAAAGCATTATCTATTTTTAATCAGCTTAGACCTGTCTCAATAGGATTTGATGATGTCTTCAATCATTTCGAAAGAATGTTTGCTGACGATTTTTACATCTCTGCTGGAAATCACCCACCGTATAATATTGTCAAGACTGGATCTCAAAAGTACAACATTGAAGTTGCGCTTGCGGGATACGGTAAGGATGATATAAACGTGGATTTCGCAGAAGGTCTCTTAACTATAAAGTCCGTCAAGGAAGAAAAGTCAGAAGAGAAAAACGGTATACTTCACAAGGGTATAGCAAAAAGACATTTCTCTAGATCTTTTACAATTGCGGATGATGTAGAGGTAAAAGACGCTGAATTAAAAGATGGTTTGTTAAAAGTGTTTTTGCACAGGATTGTTCCTGAAGGCAAGGAAGCTAGACAAATAAAAATTAAATAAACAACATGGGGGCGTGTAAAAGTGCCCCCTTTTTATAAAGGAAACTAAAATACTAAAATGATAAACGGAAAAATTAAATGGTTCAATCCAAGAAAAGGATATGGATTCATACAAAACGAAAAAGAGGGAAAAGATATATTCCTTCATGTGTCCGCTTTGCAAGAAGCAGGCATTGATACACTACAAGAAGGAGAAGCTATATCTTATGAAATCGGTGAAAATCGAGGAAAAGATACGGCCATTAATATTAAGAAAATATAACTATTATTACTTACGGGAGATACAATGGATGCACATACATTAAAAACTAATTTACTTAAAGTATTGGATGAAGCTATTCAGGTCAATAAAGATCAGATAGCAGGTCCTGGCGCTGAAGATTTTCCCACATATAAGTACATGTTAGGAATTGCTCATACCCTGGAGGATATGAAAGCCAGGGTAAGAGATGAACATAAAAATCTTTACAAACAGGAGACATTATTCGACAATGACAAATAAATTACCGAAACCTACGGGTTACAGGCTTTTAATTAAGCCAAGAGAGGTATCTAATACAACAAGAGGTGGTATTATCCTAACTGATGAATCAAGAACGGCGGCTAAATTTTCATGCGTCATATCTAAAGTAGTGGATATGGGTCCAGAATGCTATCTGGGCATGGATAGATCCACCACAGTTTGGTGTAAAAAGGATGATTGGATATTGACAGGCAAATATGTAGGACTTAAATTTAAATATGAGGGAGAAGATTATTCCATTATAAATGATGATGAAGTAATAGCTCTTGTTCCTGACCCTGATAAAATATCCGCTAAGTAGACTTGCATAAAATTTATATATAGTGTAGAATATATCACATAAGCGTAAAACGCGGATCGCAACCGAAGGAGGTCTATATGATAGACGAAGATAAAAGGGAAGAACAACTTGATGAAGAAGAGATAGTTGTAGAACTTCCAGACGAAAAATCTGAAGATGAGGCGAAAGTCAAGTCTGAAGAGCCTAAAGATACCAAGGCTCCAGTTGTATCGGAAGAAACTATTGAATCAGAAGAAGAAGCTGAAGAGGAATCTGAAGTTGAAGAAGAAGAGGAAATAGAAAAATCTGAAGATGCAGAAGAATCCAAAGATAAAAAGGTATTTGGCAAGCGCGCTGAAAAACGGATAAAGCGACTTGTTAAAGAAAAAAAGGAATTAGAAGCCAGGCTTCAGGATCTTTCTTCGAAAGAACAAGCTTGGGTTCAAGAAAGGGATGCATTGACATCTCGGTCTAAGGATTCAGAATTACATGCAATTAATCAATATATTGATAGATTGAAGAGTCAGGAGAAGCAATCTCTAGGTGCTTTGAAAACTGCTAAAGAATCTGGCGATATAGATGCTGAAATAAAAGCGCAAGATGCTTTGGCTTCTGTAAAGGCGGAAAATTTAGTGGCTCGTCAGTATAAGATGAGAGCAGAATCCGATTCTGAAAAGCGTAAGGAAAAACCTAAATTACAGGCAGCTCCTACTTCAGCCGCTCCAGACCGCAAGGCTTTGGAATGGCAGAAAAGGAATGAATGGTTTGGCAGTACTTCTACGAAGGACAGGATCATGACTCAGGCCGCTATGGTAATTCATAAGGAACTTATTGATGAGAGTATTCTCCCCAATACTAGTCCCGATGAATATTATAGTGAACTTGATTCAAGGATTCGGGATGAATTTCCTGATAGATTCAAAAATACAAGGAGTAAAAAGATTCCTACAGTTATAAGCGGAACGCGCTCCGCTATAGGCAAAAACCAAGTCAAGTTAACTAAGACTGAAGTTGACATGGCGAATAGATTAGGTGTAAGCTTGCAAGATTATGCGCGCCAAAAAGTACGCCAACAGGCGGGAGGTTAATATGACACAAGCAACTAGAACCAGCCGTAAGATTCGGGCTTCGGCAACTCGAAACAAGCCTTGGGAACCTCAACAAAGGTTGAATATTCCTGAAAAGGCTAAACAAGAGGGCATGGAATATATTTGGGTTAGACATGAATTATTGAATAACCCCGATGATTTAAATGTTCACGAAAGACTACGCGAAGGATATGAACCAGTCAAACCTGAGGAATTGGGAAAAAGCTATCATGCTGATGTGTTGTCTGCTGGCAAGCACGCTGGTACAATTAGATCGGGCGACTTAATCCTTATGAAAAATACTAAGGAATTTGTTGCTGAGAAAAAGAAGTACTACGAAGATCAAGCAGAAAGAATGGGACAGGCGTATAGCAAAGACTATATGAGAAACCAAAACCCTAATATGCCAGTGAAAGATGAATCGTCTTCTTCAATTTCAAAAGGAAGCGGACGAGGATTGCCAAAGTTTGAGGAGTAGATTTTTATCGGCTCTAAGATAATTTTGGTATAATTAACAAACTTGCAATAAGGAGATTATTATGGCAGGATATGGATTAGCACCAGTCAGAAATGCTGACGGTGGATCTGTTAGAGCTAATAACTTCTGTGACGGAAACGGATATCGAATTGCAGCTACTGCACCCACAGCTTATTTTGAGGGTGATTTGTGTACACTTGCGAATGGCCTATTGGTCACTGATATGGCTAGTGCAACCACAGGAACTGTAATCGGTGCTTTTTATGGAGCAGAATATGTAGATAACTCCTCAGGTGATGTTAAATTTGTACGTTCTATTGCTGCCAGCACAGTTGCTGCAGCGCAATATAAAGCTTATGTCTATGACGATCCTTTCTGTATTTTTAAAATACAGGCGGATCAAGATTCAACCGCTTTAACAGCTGCAATGGTTGGCGCGAATTTACAGATTGTTGCATCCCCTTCAGGGTCAGCAGTTACTCACAAGAGTGGTCTTGTAGCAGATTCAGATACGGAAGCCGTAACACAGGGTTTTCCACTACAGTTTTTAGGTAGTGCGAAAGCACCTGATGGATCGTATACTTCCGCTGGAACCGCTATGGACATTCTAGTGAAGATTAACACTCACCTATGGTGCAATACCGCAGGTAATACGGGTATAACTTAGAGAGGAATTGAATTATGGCTATATCAAGAGCACAACTCCTTAAAGAACTGGTACCTGGCTTGCACGCAATTTTCGGAACTGAATATAACAGGTACGAAAATGAAGCAGCGGTACTGTTCGAGGAGGAAAAATCTAATAGAGCTTTCGAAGAAGAAGTATTATTTCCAGGTTTTGGAGAAGCTTCTGTTAAATTTGAAGGCGCACCTATATCATACGAAGATACTGGTGAAGGTTGGACAGCAAGATATACAAACGAAACTGTCGCTATGGCTTTCGCAATTACTGAGGAAGCAATGGAAGACAACTTGTATGACAAGCTATCTACCAGATTAACCAAAGCACTAGCCCGTTCTATGGCTGCTGCTAGACAAACAAAAGGCGCTGCTGTCTATAACAGAGCATTCAACTCTAGTTATACAGGCGGAGATGGCGTGGTACTTTGTACTACAGCTCACCCACTTCAAAGTGGTTCTTCAGGCGTTAACACTTTCACAACACAAGCAGAACTTTCCGAAACTTCTTTGGAAACTGCACTAATTGGAGTTGCAGGATTTACCGATGACAGAGACATTCCAGTGGCTCTTCAAGCTAAATCATTGCACATTCCAAGACAATTAGTATTTGTGGCAGAAAGACTAATGGCATCACCATACAGAGTTGGTACTGCTGATAACGATGTGAATGCAATTGTATCTAAGGGCATGGTTCCTGAAGGATACTTTGTAAATCACAGATTCAGTGATACAAACAATTGGTTCCTAAGAACTGATTCGCCAAACGCGATGAAATTCTTTAGCAGAACTCCAATTTCAACTTCTATGGAAGGTGACTTCGAAACTGGAAACGTTCGTTACAAGTCCAGAGAAAGATATTCTTTCGGCTGGTCTGACTGGCGTGGCGTTTGGGGTGCAAACCCTAGCTAATACTAAGGGGGGCATTGTTAAAGGTGCCCCCTTTTACCCTAGCAATTAACAGTCATGTCGACTGACTAGGCAGACGATATAGAGACAGCATGACAAAAGGTCTATATGACCAAAGGATAAAATAAAATGGCCAACACAACTTTTAACGGACCAGTTAGATCGGAAAATGGTTTTTCATCAATTACCAAAAATTCTACAACTGGTGCAATTACAGTTGAAGCTGTCTATGATACGAGACCAAACTTTCGTCAAACAATAGATGATTCAACTTTTAATACTGGTTCTGCAGTTACTGATACTTTGACTAGAGCAGAATCAGGAACATTATTTACAATAGATGGAACTGGCGATATTATAGTTAATATGCCAGCATTGAGTACTGCAAATGTAGGAACAACATATGAATTTATTGTTACTACTGCTGTAGGTGCAGGTACAACAGTTACTTTTGTTTTACCAGGTTCACTGGTTTCAAACTGGTATGCAGCTCTACAACTTATGGATGGTACTGCGGCTAATCCAGCAACTGATGTTGCAGGAGACACTTTAACTTTACCTAATTCTACAGTTGTTAATTCAAGAGTTAAACTTACTTGTCTTAGTGATGATGGCACTAATTCCACATGGAAGGCGGAAACATTAACATCACCAATAGCAACTAGTGCTTAAATAAATTAGGGGAGGCTACGGTCTCCCCATTTTACAAAGGAGTTAACATGTTTCAAACAGATGCAAAAGTAACTAATATAGCTACAGGCGCAACAACTACAGATGCTACCAGTGATGGACAAGCTTCAGCTGCTCATCCACAAAGATTTTTAGGACTTAGCCTTACTGGAGGAAGTGATACAGCTACTGCGACTGTATTTGATGCCAATACAGCAACAGGTACAGTAGTGGCAAGATTATCTGCTTTAACAAATACGACTGTTACATTTATTCCTCCGCAAAGTGGCGTAAAAGTAGCTACAAATTTATTTGTTGAGGTAACAGGCACTGCTTCGAATGCTTTAATTTATTGGAATTAAAATGGCACAGGACATATCTAAATACGATTTAGAGATTACTGAGCTAAAGAGTGAAATAAAAATACTTAGCGAGCGTATATCCATAATAAAGGATAACCATTTAAAACATATTGAAGACAAGATAAATACGATTAATAGGGTTATGTATACAATTGGCGTAATGGTATTAGGCCAACTGTTATGGGTAATTACACGTTCATTAATGTAGGAGGATTTAAATGGCTACTTCGGGTACCTATACTTTTAATTTAGATTCTGGTGAAATTATACAGGAAGCATACGAAAGAATTGGTGCTGATCCTGAAACTGGATATGACTTAAAAACGGCGAGACGTTCTTTAAATTTATTATTAACTAAATGGGCCAATCAAGGTGTACATTTATTTACATTAAATTTTCATACAGCTAACATGACTAAGGATCAAGATTATATTTCTCTTAATTCATCCATACATGCAGATGTTTTAGATGGTTCAATAAGAAATAATAATGATGCCACTAAACCTAATGATATTCCAATGGAACGTATTAGCCTTGATGATTACATGGCGATTCCAGATAAATGGACTGCAGGAAAACCTGTTCAATTTTCATTAGAAAGAAATGCACAATTTGATTCAACAGGATCAGCTACACATAAAATGTATTTATGGCCTGTTCCAAATCAAACTTATTATCAATATGTTGGTTGGACTATTATGTACGCGCAAGACGTAACTACAAACTATGCTCAAAATCCTGAAATACCTAAAAGATATTTACCTGCATTGATTAGCGGTTTGGCAGTAGAACTTGCCGTTAAAAAAGCACCTGATAGATTGGCAGTGTTGAAACCATTATATGATCAAGATTGGGAATTGGCAAGAGAAGAAGATAGAGAACGAGTAAGTTTTATAGTACAGCCACAAGTCAGTCATATATAGGTAGGTTAAATGGCTAGATACGCAAAAGGTAAACATGCGGTTCTAATCAGTGACAGATCTGGTTGGAAGATAAAATATAAAGATGCCCGTACCGAATGGACGGGCGCACGAGTTTCTAAAGAAGAGTGGGAAGCTAAGCAACCACAGCTTGATCCACAAAAATATTTAAAACGTTCCGCAGGTGGTAATGTTTTATATGATCCTCGTCCTGACAATGATTCAGTTCCTACAACTGTAAGACTTGGGCCATTGCATGGTAAATATTCAGGACAGGCGGCAATTAATTTTGGTAATGTTTTAATTTCACTTTTTGAAGATGCATCGGGATTTGGATTAACAGCTAGTCAAGGAGATGTAGTACCTGTTGCTATTGAAATTCCAGATGGAATTGAAGCAACAAGCGCTCAAGGTACTGCAGTTATTAGTTTGGCAGAAGTTCCAGATGGCATAGCAATGACTGCTGAAGGTCCTGGTACTGTAATAATTACAGGAATTGAAGTTCCAGATGGAATGTATGTAACTGCTTCTCAAGGTACATTAATATTCTCAGCTACTGAAATACCAGATGGTATAGAGGCAACTTCTGTACAAGGAACAGTAAATGCATATCCATTAATAACTGTTACCATTGATGCAACTGCCTTGACTATGACAGCTCAACAAGGTACAATAGGAGTAACTTCTCCAAGTTGGGGCATGTTCGCTTGGGGTGATGATACATGGGGTCAATAATATGGGATTAACATACGTACAACTTAAACAATCAATTCTGGATTGGACTGAAAATGACTCAACAGAGTTCACCGTAGCTACAGGCTCTGGTGTTGCCCCTGTTGATTTATGCATTCAGTTGGCAGAAGAAAGAATTGTAAGGGAAGCTGATATTTCAGCTTATCGCAAAACTGTTGACATTACATTATCGGCAAATAATGGATTTTATGATATACCACAGGATTTATATGTTACACGGTATATTAAAATTAAAACAGGTGAATTTCTAATGGAAAAAGATCAATCATTTGTAAGAGAATATACACAGGATATTTCAACAGCGGTGAGTGGTACGCCTTTATATTACTCATTATATGGGGAGGGTACTTATTCATCATCTGATCGAGGAATGCAATGGATATTTTCACCTAGACCAACTATTGACACTACATTAGAAATAGGGTATACTATACTACCAACAGGACTGGGATCTGGAAATGCAAATTCGTATCTTGGAGACTATGCTCCTGATGTAATAATGAACGGCTCTTTAGTTGAAGCTGCTGTTTATATGAAAGAAACGCCTGATTTATTAAATAGGTATCAGGGCTTATATGATAGGTCCTTACAAACATTTATAGCTCAGGAACAGGGGAGGAAACGATCCGATGAAAACGTCAAAGGCGAAATAGGAACGAGAGGATAAAATATGGCTATAGTATCAGCAATATGCACTAGTTTTAAAGTTGAGTTACTTGAAGGCGATCATGATTTTAATGTTGGAATTGACACAATAAAATGTGCTTTAATGAAAGCGGCTGCAAGTATCACAGGTACTTATGGAGTCGCAACTACTAACTATTCAGATGTAACTGGTAACTCAGATGAGTTGGCTGCATCAGGTAATTATAGTACGGGTGGAAATACATTGACAAATATAGCACCAACTTCTAGTGGTACAACAGCATACATAGATTTTGCAGATACCGAATGGACATCTGCTACATTTACAACACGTGGGTGCATTATATACAATTCAAGTGATAGTAATTCAGCAATAATGACAATTAACTTTGGTGCCGATTATTCGGTAGCAGGGGGCACATTCAAAATTGAATGGCCAGCAGCGGGTGCATCAACAGCTATTTTAAGAATAGCATAAAGGAGTAACATATGGCTTCAACATGGTCTAACGCGGAATTGCGGTTGATGACCACAGGTGAAAATGACAATACCTGGGGAGATGAAACCAACGATAATTTAAAACGTATTGATGATATGGTCAATGCATATATTGGCGTAACATTATCTGGTGCAACTAAAACTTTAACTTTTACAAATGATCCCACTTCTTATGCACAAGAAGATGGACGTTGTAAGATTTTAAATTTTACTGGAAGTCCAGGAGCTACATGCACGGTTACATTCCCAAACAAGTTAATGTGGTATTATGTTTTAAATAATACGGGAGACAGCAATGATATTGTTTGCACGGCAGGATCAGGTGCGGCAACATATACAGTTTCAGCAGGAAGAGACGCTATTATTTATGTAGACGGTTCGGATGAAATTTATAACACATTAAATGATTTGCAGGTTTCTACAATCAATGGAGTCACTGCAGATAATATAGCAACAAAAGGTCTGGCTATTGCAATGGCCGTGGCTTTATAGTTAAGGAGGATACATGGCCCAGGATTTTGAAAAAGCATATAAATCGCAAGTAACTAATTCAGCTCATACTTTATTCACATCCAACTCTGATGATGCGATTGTTGGTATTCGTCTAACGAATATCACAACATCTGCCATCACAGTTGATTGTTGGATTGATGTAGCTGGTGCGGGCACGACTGCTTCAGTAGTCTATTTGGCTGATGATTTGAGCATTGCACCAAAAAGTAGCGTAGAGCTTATTCAAGGTGGTTCAAAAGTTGTCATTCAAAGCACGGATTTATTACGTGTGCAATCAGGAACTGCAGATTCATGCGCGGCATATGTGAGTTATATAGACGCAATTAGTTAAGGAGAAATAATATGGCTGAAACAAAAGATCAAAACGGAACTCTGTATATTGGTCAAGAAAGTGCTAAGGATGGATTCTTTACCCATCAGGCGAC
>Ga0187833_10007280_pt1 | contig 10027 bp, 10 predicted proteins | sample ETNtaG_37_FD_167968 | JGI IMG/M metagenome (GOLD analysis project Ga0187833, IMG submission 167968) | Marine microbial and viral communities from oxygen minimum zone, Eastern Pacific Ocean - ETNP2014_SV_400_PacBio MetaG (Illumina Assembly) | ecosystem: Environmental > Aquatic > Marine > Hypoxic... | reverse complement strand
AAATATATATAATGTTAATAATAACAAAATGCAAAAAAATCCAGGAAAAGTCGCCTGTATATTTGGAGCAAGCGGATTTATTGGAAGACATTTAATCAGGCGACTAACAAAAAAAGACTTTCGGATCATTGCTGCCACGCGATCGCCTTATTTACACGGGTACTTGAAGACATTAGGAAATCCAGGGCAAATAGATCTTGAAAAGGTAAATCTTTTTGATGAAGAAAGATTAAGAATTCTAGTAAAGAGTTCTGATGTAGTTATCAATCTTGTTGGAATTTTGTACGAAACTAAAAAACAAAAGTTTGAAGATATTCATGCAAAATTTCCTGACTTGCTATCCAAATTATGCAGTGAATTAAACATCAAAAAACTTGTTCATATCAGCGCCTTGGGAATTAACGAAACAGTCAGTTCTCAATATATGCAATCAAAATTAAAGGGTGAAAAAAATATTATAAATAATTTTAATCGTTCTGTAATTTTAAGACCATCGGTTATATTTGGTCCTGAAGATAAATTTTTTAATCAGTTTGCCTCAATAGCTGAATTTTTTCCTGCCCTTCCTTTAATTGGCGGAGGTCTAACTTATTTTCAACCCATTTATGTAGGAGATATAGCAAAATCTATTATGGCAATTTTAGAAAAGGAGGAAATTAATAATAATATTTTTGAATTAGGAGGGCCTCAAATTTTTACTTTTAAGGAATTGATGAAAATTTTATTAAAGGAAATAAATAAGAAAAGGTTTCTTGTTCCCATCCCATTTCTATTTGCAAAATTTCAAGCAAAGATTTTACAATTATTACCTAAACCTCCACTAACCACCGATCAAGTAGAGATGTTGAAATATGATAATATTGTTACCAATAAATATCCCACACTTAAGGATTTGAATATTAACCCCAAAACTATCAAGTCAGTATTACCAAATTACATTTGGCGTTTCAGAAAGGGTGGACAGTTCGCAAAGTTGTAACGAAAAATAAAAATTACAAACCTAAGCCACTAGGAATAATTATATAATGTATTGCTAATACTATCCCAACTGATACGCTTAAACCAAAGACCATTTTAATGAAGTCTTTACCGATAAGTGGAAACACGTATTTAAATTTATATTCTTTATTCATTGTAGAAATCGCCAGTTCCCTTCCGCATAACAATCCTACAAAAACCCATGTTGTTGACATAGGAAGATCGTTTAATTCTTTGAAATAATAGAGTACTAATGCATAAATTGTATTAATGATAGTAGCTGATCTTGCATATCTAGTTCCCGTTTTATCCAAAACAACTTTTTGTATAGGTCCCCCATGAATGTAAAAAATATAAAAAAGGAGAAATGAAAAATAAATAAGAACAATAGTTAATAACGAAATATTAAGTTGTCTTGGTAAATAAACTGCAATATTTGCAACATCGTGCATTAACCAGGTACCCCATAAAAAAGCTGAAGTTACCCAAACAGAATTACGCCAAAAAGTAATTTTCCATTTGTCGGTGATTTCATCGAATTTTTCATTAATGAATTTTGAAATAGCGATCCAACAAATATAAGCAACAACAGCTGCAATCCCATAACCTACGACGCTTTTTAAAAGCATTTTTTCAAGAACAATCGTTGAAGCAAATACTGACAATACTAAGAAAGTTGTTGAAACCGGAATTCCAATTCTTGTTAGTAATAATAATATTCCAGGAGCTACAGCGTGATACCATTGAATTTTTTGGTAAGGAATTCGTGTTAATCTTCCATATGAAATGTCGCCATCATATATCCACCATCCATAACTTACTGTAATGACCATAGCAAAAGAAGCAGCAGTAGCTAATGTGTACCACTTAAACCATTTCTGCTTGGAAGCAATAAATGTACCCAAAGTTTGAATAGAGTCATTCGCTATTACTGACCAACCAGCAAGAGCAAAACCGATGATTGTGTATATTAATGTTAGCTCCATATAGTCATTTTGTAACTGCCATTATATAGCTTATGTTGATAACTAATTCAGTAAAAAATTATATTATTTTACTAATCGTTGGTGCGAAACTTCTGCGTATACAATATCTTAAACTATGAAACAATTAAAAAAATTAAAGAAAAAACACAAGGGAGATTAGGCTGACTTAATTTTTTTTTTGATAAATGGAGAAACCTCATTATCTTTTTCAATCAAATCTTCTTTTTTGTTCTTCGGTTGAAATGCATATAAAACGTGTAGTTTGCAATAGGAAAAATCCTTCATTGACTTTCTTCCACAAAAATAAAAATCTGGTTCATTGGGATGTCCGATAGGCCATCTACAAATATCATCATGTAATTCTTCTAAGGATTTTGGTTTTTCTGGTTCAAAACTTTTATCTAGCAACAGTGATTTAAATCTACTCTTGCGTGTTTTTCTTTCAGGTTGTGGAGCATTTTCTTGATGTTGTGAAACTTGATTAAAGTCATTTTTTTTTTGAATAATTTTTACAGTAAGATTTAATCGGTATGCTTTTCCAATTACTGCATTTCTGGTTACCTCGCCTATAATGGATGCAATTTGACCTGCAGTATTACCCTTACCCCAAAGCTGCTTTAGTTTACCAACTTTTTCTAGTGTCCAGCTCATAAATTATTCAATCTATATATAGTGTTAACTTGTTATATATCTACAATATCAGGTTAAATACACACAAAAATTTAGAATTTTCAATGTATTTTTTCAGTTTTTTAACAATTTTTCAAAAAAAACTAATAAATATAATTAGTGATGGTTGTATTAGAAAAAAAATATGAAATAGGTGTAAAAAGATTTGGATTTGTAAATTGGATTGGATTTTTTTCGCTTATAAGTGCTTCAACGCAGAGATGGATTATTGTAATTGGTCAAACTATTTTTGGGCCAGCTTTAACAGCTTTGTTGTTCTATCTAATAATTAAAATTGCATTTGGTACTGAGAGATACTCTGCTCTTGAAGTTTCTTATGAACAATTTTTAATTAGTGGATTGTGTATAATGATTTGTGTTCAGCAGAGCTTCAGTCATAGTAGCAGTGAAATATTAATGAAAAAAGTTATGGGTACAATTTATGATTTATTATCTTGCCCATTGTCAGCCCTGGAGGTCACTCTAGCAATAAGTATAGCATCAGTCATAAGAGGAATGGCGTTGGTTGTTTTTACATTAATTATATTTTCATTCTTTAGTGAAATTGAAATATACAATTATTTTTATTTTATTTTAGCTCTGACATTAAGTTCGATTATTATGGGTGCCGCAGGAATAATAGCAGGTATTATTTCGGAAAAATTTGAACACATCGCAAATATTACTAACTTCATAGTCACACCATTATCCTTCTTAAGCTGTTCGTTTTACCCAATTACAAAGCTTCCAGAAATGCTGCAGAATATAACTTATCACAATCCCTTTTTCGTAATGATAGATTTTTTTAGATTTTCAGTTCTTGGAACACAGTCAGGGTCATTTGCTTATAGTTTAATATACCTAATTATTTTATCTTTTTTAGTTTGGTTTATATCTTTTTTACTTTACAAAAAAGGTTATAAGTTAAAGAGTTAACAATGAGTGCATTAGCCAGAAACTATAATAGAAGAAAAATTGCATTTAAAAGAGGCAAAGGAAGCTATCTTTATGCAACAAATGGAAAAAAATATTTAGATTTTGTACAAGGAATAGCCGTTAATTCCCTCGGTCATGCTAACCCATATTTAATAAATGCTATTAAAAAGCAGTCAAAAAGAGTTTGGGCTGTATCTAATTCTTTCATTATTCCTGAGAGTGAAAGATTAGCTAGAATACTGACACAAAAAACTTTTGCAGACTATGTTATCTTCCAAAATTCAGGAACCGAATGCATAGAGGCCGCAATAAAAGTTGCCAGAAGATATTTTTACTCAATTGGTAAGCCAAATAAAAATAGAATTATTTGTATAAAAAATTCTTTTCACGGGAGAACTTTAGCAGCGATTTTTGCAAGCGGATCAAAAAAAATGACAGAGGGATTTGGACCAAAAGTTGAAGGATTTGATCATTTTGAATTTGAAGATCATAAATCTTTAAAGAAGCTGATTACAAGCAAAACAGCCGCAATTATGATAGAGGATTGTTTGGGAGAAGGAGGCTGTAAATCAATTCCCGATTGGAGTTTAAGAGAACTAAGAAAAATTTGTAATAAAAAAAAAATTTTATTAATAATTGATGCTATCCAGTCAGGAGTAGGTAGAGCAGGAAAATTTTTTGCATTTGAATATGCAAAAATAAAACCTGATATTGCCCTAATTGCCAAGGGTCTCGGTGGTGGTTTTCCAATTGGCGCTGTTTTAATGAGTAAAAAAGTTGCATTCTGTCTAGTTCCAGGTACGCACGGCTCAACTTTCGGTGGTAATCCTTTGGCAACTTTTATTAGTGCAGCTGTGTTACATCAGATATTTAAAAAGGGATTCCTTAATAATGTTCAAAAAATTTCTAAATATTTTCATTATGAACTAAATAAAATAAAAGATGACTATCCAAAGTTGATTAAAGAAGTAAGAGGCGTTGGTTTATTAGTTGGACTACAGCTTTTTAATGATCAAACAAAATTTATTCAAAAATTAACGAATAACAAATTGCTTACCATTCGAGCCGCAGAATATGTGGTCCGTCTACTTCCGCCGCTGAATGTGAAAAAGCAGGAGATAGATTTGGCTATAAAAATTATAAGAAAAGTTTGTAAGAAATTTAAATAATTCATGAAACATTTTATAAATTTAATTGATATTTCAACTAGGGATCTAAGAAAAATTTTTACTAATGCTAAAAAAAGAAAAGAAAGAAGAAAAAACCTAAGTAGTTTAGATGTGGACAAAGATGCACCATTAAAAGGAAAACTTCTTATTCAAATGTTTGAGAAATCTAGCTTAAGAACACGAATCTCTTTTTATCTTGCTATAAGACAATTAGGAGGCAGCGCTTTAACTTTAAGGCCCGATGAACTACACATAACAAAAGGAGGTGAGTCGATGCATGATACAGCAAAAATATTATCTAATTATGGCGATGTATTTATGTTAAGAACAGACGATGATGATAAATTAAAAGAATTTAAGAAACATTTGGATATTCCAATTATTAATGGCCTAAGCCCTTCTTCACATCCAACACAAATATGTTCAGATATATTTACGATTGAAGAAATAAAAAAAAAACAAATTTCAAATTTAAATATTTGTTGGATTGGAGATTGTAACAATGTGTTAAATTCACTATTTGAAATTGCAAAGAAATTTTTGTTTAATTTAAATATTGGTTGTCCGAAAAAATACCAATCAAAATTATTATTAAATTGGACAAAAAAAAATAAGGGAAAAATTAATCTATTTGATGATGCAAAAAAAGCAGCAATTAATGCTGATATAATATTTACAGATAAAGTTATATCAATGAATGACAAAGTTAATAAAACAAAGAAACTTAAAGATTTTGAAAATTTTCAAGTAAATTCAAAACTTATGAGTTATGCAAAAAAGAATTCTTGCTTATTTCATTGCCTACCTGCCTCGAGAGGAAAAGAAATATCTCAAGATGTGATTGATGGCAAACAATCAAGGGTTTGGCAACAAGCACAGAATAGAGTTCATGTTCAAAAAAGTATATTATTATATTGTTTGGGAAAATTAAGGTAATGGCAATGGGGAATCGCTTTGTTCATTTAAGTAAAGAATAAGGGAAGCTCTATCCTTTTCATTTGAAATTCCAGAAAATGCCATTTTGTTTTTTTTTATATAATCCTTTGGTTTAATTAAAAAATTATTCATTGCTTCAAAATCCCAATTCTTACCAAATCTACTCATTGCTTTTGAATATTTATAACCACTAATGGACCCAACTTTTCTTCCAATTACTCCCCATAAAGCAGGGCCAATTTTATTGCCTCCACCTTTCGATACTGAATGACATCCAATACATTTTTTAGCTACCGTCTTTCCATGATCGATGCTTCCTAGGTTCAAGAAAGCTTTAATATCGTTACCACTCTTAGCTTTTTCATTATCATCTTTGCTGATTTCTTTGGTTTCGGTGGCTTTGGCTACTTTATAGGTAGCATCTTCGGGAACTTTAACATTGTATACAACATCGGCCAATTTATCTACGCCAAGAACAATAACTACGGTTAGTATGATAGCCGTAATTATTTTATTTATTTCAAAACTATTCATAAATTTAGTACAACTCTTCTCCAAGATATATCATGACTTGTATCAAAAAAATGGACTTTTAGACGCATAATATTATTTATTATGAAAAATACCACAATAATTATCCCAGCACGACTAAAGGCAAAGAGATTCCCAAACAAACCTTTGGCAAAAATTCTTGGGAAAGAAATGATTCTTCACACTCTTAACAGGGGTTTAGAAAGTGGAATCGAAGTCTTTGTAGCTACTCCTGACAACGAAATTCTCGAAATTGTCAAGAAACATGGGGGCAATGCCATTTTAACTGGAGATCATCCAAATGGAACCTCGAGGACGTTGGAAGCTATTACAAAAATAAAAAATGATAATGTAGATTTGGTTATAAACCTTCAGGCAGATTTGCCTAACATAAATTCGAGTTCAATTTTAAAGTTAGAAAAATTAATGAGAAAAAGTAATAGTCCAATAGGGACACTAGCTTCTTTAATAACCAAAGATGAGATTGATGATGAAAATGTTGTGAAAGTTGAAGTTGAAACAGATTTAAAAGAAGATAGCTTTTTAAAAGCAAAGGATTTTTTTCGCATAAAGAAAGATTTAAAAAATGAAAAGATTTATCATCATATAGGTATTTATGCCTTTACAAAGGATGCTTTAACGCAGTATGTAAAACTTCCAAGTTCTGCATTGGAAGTAAAAAGAAATTTAGAGCAGATGCGAATAATGAGTAATATAAAAGTAGGCTATTGCGACTCTAATCCATTGAGTGTAGATAATTTTTTAGATTTAAAGCGAGTAGAAAAGGAAATGCGTAAATGACACAACAAATTGCTATCCAAGGTGAAGCCGGTTCGTTCAGTCACATGGCAACTTTAAAAATATTTCCAAATTCACCGCAGATAAAATTTTGTGCAACTTTCGAGGAAGCGTTTCTATTGGCGACTCAAAAATCCAAAATAAATCTGGTATGTCCGTGCGAGAATACTGTTGCGGGTCGAGTCCCTGAATTTCATTCTCTTTTGAGAAGATATTCTCTTCAGATTTATTCCGAGCATTTTGAAAAAATTAGTCATAATTTACTTGCTGTTAAAGGTGCGACACTAGATTCTATAAAAAATATTCATTCGCACATACATGCGCTGGGACAATGTAGAAAAGTGATTTTAAATCATAAATTAAAAGAAGTAATTGAGTCCGATACAGCATACAGTGCTAAATATGTTAGTGCAAAGGGTGACAAAACCGAAGCAGCAATCGCAAGCAAACTTGCAGCCCAAACATATGGTCTTCAAATATTAAAATCGGATGTTGAAGATGAACCGGGCGCCAATGTAACTCGATTTCTTGTAATGGGAAAAGAATCTAGACACCCTGAATTTATTAAAGAAAAAAATTTCATAACGAGCTGTATCTTTCAACTTAAGTCTATACCTTCGGCTTTGTATAAATGTCTTGGAAGTTTTAGTGGTTATGGAATTAACCTATGTCGACTCGAATCATTCTCTCTAAAAAATACTTTTAAACAAGTTGCATTTTATATAGAGATCGAAAAACATATTGAAGATCACCTTTTAATCAAAGCTCTTGAAGAATTGAATTTTCATTGTGAAACGATGACGATTATAGGTTGTTACCCGGCGAGTTCTTACAGATTAAATAGTTAATTCACAACCTACAAGCATATTGTAGTTATTAATTTTATACTGATATAATAAAAAGGGGCTGAGTGGGAGGAGTTTGTAGAACAATCAGTTCAGAGTAGAAATACAGCAGACTTAACTACAAATTTCTGGTCGTTCAGCCCCTATGGTAATTATGGAAAAAAAAACAAATTTGCCTCTAGCTTTAAAATATAGACCAAAAAATTTTTCTGATTTAATTGGTAATTCAACCATGGTGGAAGCAATCACAAATTCGATAAAAATGGACAAGGTACCGAATGCTTTTCTTTTTTGCGGAATTCGTGGCTCCGGCAAGACATCTACTTCGAGGATACTAAGCAAAGCTCTGAACTGCAAAAATGGCATTGACAATTTATGTTCCGAGTCAATGTGTGAGCATTGTGAGGCTATTACAAATTCAAATCATCAAGATGTTTTGGAAATGGCAGCCGCAGTAAAGACGTCGGTTGATGATATTAGGGATCTTATAGATTTTGCTCGATATGGTCCCACTTCAGCAAAATATAAAATTTATATTTTAGATGAAGTCCACATGATTAGTACTAATGCTTTTAATGCTTTACTTAAAATTTTAGAAGAGCCCCCAGAATATTTAAAATTTATATTTGCAACGACAGAAGTTAGAAAAATACCTGTAACTATTTTATCTAGATGCACCAGATTCGATCTAACTAGAATAAAATCAGATTTGCTTTTAGATTTTTTAAAAAAAATATCTCTTTTAGAAAAAGGAAAAATTTCTGAAAATGCATTGAAGTTGATTGTAAAAATTTCCGAAGGTTCTGTTAGAGATGCTTTGTCACTTTTAGATCGAGCATTAATTACACAAAAAGTTGAACAAAAAGAATTAGATTTAAATTCGGCACAAAAAATATTTGCGTATTTCGATAAATCTCATTTAATTGAATTAACCAAATTAATTTTTCAGGGAAAAGAAGAACAGGCACTATTAAAATTCAGAAATATATCTGATCTAGGCATAGATCCAAGAATATTTTTAAATGATTTTTTAGAAATCCTCTATTTTATGAAAAATATTAAAATTTTCGGTAAAAACGAAATAAATTTTTCACTTTCTGATAATCAAACTAACGAAATCAAACAACTATCTAATCAAGTCGATGTAGAAACAATAATAATGTTTTGGACCCTCACAATTCGAATGTTAGACGAATTAAGCATCGTTTCCAACCAGCTTCTTTCGATAGAAATGTTTTTAATAAGGTTAATTTATTTGAAAAAGATTCCAAAATTAGAAGAATTGCTTAAAAATGTGGAAGTACCCCAGGATAAAATGGGTTCAAAAGAAATCGAAACGTTGCCCAATATAAAGAATGAAATTAAGAAAGATATAATTAAAGAAACAAACCAATCCACAGATCAGATTAAGAACGTTATCCAAGAAAAAAAAGAAATTTTGGATAATGATAAAATATTTAAATTACAAAATAAAAATTCCATTGAAATGGTTTCAAATTTTGATAACCTAATTAGTTTGTGCCTAAAGCATAAAGAAATGCAGCTAAAACATGACTTAGAAAGAAATGTAAGTTTGGTAAAATTTTCAAATGGAAAAATGGAATTTTCATTCAATGAAAATATTGATAAAAACTTTATAAAAAATTTATCCAAAAAACTGCTTGTTTGGACTGGAAAAAGGTGGATTATAACTTTATCAAAAGAAAAAGGTCAACCGATACATCAGGAGATTAAATTGGAAAAAAAACAAACTCAGCTGGATGAAGCAATTAAAACCAACGTTTATAAAAAAATGATAGAAGCATTTTCCGATGCTAAATTAATTACTGTAGAGGAAAACGAAGAAAAAGAGTGACTGATTTTTCAAAAGCGCTGGAACAAGCAAAAAATATGCAAAACAAAATGAAAGAAACTCAAGAGTCTATAAAAAAAATTGAGGTTGAAGGTATTGCTGGAGGAGGATCTATTAAAATTTATTTAAACGGGGATGGAGAATTAATTAAATTGCATATGGCACCGGAAATAATGAAAGAGAGTAAGGAAATATTAGAGGATTTGATTATAGCTGCGCATGGGGATGCAAAGAAAAAAATAAAAATAAAAGCATCTGAAGAATTGTCAAAGATTACGGGAGGCATTCCTTTGCCTCCAGGTTTTAAATGGCCTTTTTAAACTTTTA
>Ga0187833_10007279_pt1 | contig 10028 bp, 9 predicted proteins | sample ETNtaG_37_FD_167968 | JGI IMG/M metagenome (GOLD analysis project Ga0187833, IMG submission 167968) | Marine microbial and viral communities from oxygen minimum zone, Eastern Pacific Ocean - ETNP2014_SV_400_PacBio MetaG (Illumina Assembly) | ecosystem: Environmental > Aquatic > Marine > Hypoxic... | reverse complement strand
CTACTTTTGACCACAGTCTAAGAACTCTTGAAAATGCTTTAGATAGTGCAAAAGAAACAATTGAGCATTTCATTTTTTTATCTTCAAGTATGGTTTATGGCAATTTTAAATCCGACAAAGTAGATGAAAAAACTCATTGTGAACCGCTAGGAATTTACGGAGCATTAAAATACGCTGCCGAAAAAATTATCATTTCTTACAACCAAGTTTTCGATCTACCTTATACTATAGTCAGACCATCAGCACTCTATGGTGAACGCTGTATAAGTCGTCGCGTTGGACAAATATTCATTGAAAATGCATTACAAAATAAAGAAATAGAAATTCACGGTGATGGCTCTGAAAAACTTGATTTTACATATATTAAAGATTTAATTGATGGAATAACCAAAGTGATTGAAAACCCTAACTCAAAAAATGAAATTTTCAATTTGACTTTTGGACAAGGTAGATCAATTTTTGATTTATTAAATATTTTAAAAGAAAATTTTCCGTCTACCGCTATTAAAAAAATTCCAAGAGATAAATTAATGCCCAAACGCGGTACACTTTCAATAGAAAAGGCCAGGTCATTGATAAATTATAATCCGAACTGGCCAATAGATAAAGCATATCCAAAATATATAAAATGGTATTTAGACTTTTTTAAAAACAAATATAGTATGAATAAACAATCCTAATTATTGTAAATGTTAAATTTCGATAAATGGTTAAGTAGACAACTTTCTGTTCCATCGTATCATATAAATGAAATTACTTCATTGAGAAGAAAAGATATTCCTTCTGTCTCTATATTTATTGATGCTAAAGTAAAAACAAATGATCGTAAAAAAGCATTACATTTGCATAACTTAAACTTTAAGTTTATTACCACAAATATTCATTTTAAAAAAAAACAAAACAAATTTTATGAATTTAACAAAAAAAACCTTCGTAATTGCTGAAATTGGAAATAATCATGAGGGTAGATTTGACGTTGCAAAAAAATTAATTTTTAAAGCAAAACAATGTGGAGCGGATGCAGTTAAATTTCAGACCTTTATTCCAGAATATTTTGTGCCAAAATCTAATAAAAAAAGATACGAACAATTAAAAAATTTCAAATTAACTTTTAAACAATTTAAAAAACTAGCCGATTATTCTAAAAAAATTGGAATTATTTTTTTTTCAACACCCTTTGATATTAAAAGCGCTGAATTTTTAAATAAAATTCAGCAAATTTTCAAAATCTCATCTGGTGATAACAATTTTTTGCCTTTAATTAATATAATTGCTAAATTTAATAAGACTATTTTCTTATCAACTGGATTGGCCAACATTAAACAAATTACAAAAGTTAAAAACTTAATTCTAAATTTGTGGAAAAAAAAGGCAAAAAATTCAAAAAAATTAGCAATTCTACACTGCGTATCAAGTTATCCTGTTGTAGAATCTGAGGCAAATTTATTAGCAATAAAAACACTAAAAAGTAAATTTTCTGATTGTATCATTGGATATTCCGATCATACTCAGGGAATTTTAGCGCCAATTATAGCAGTTATTTTAGGAGCCAAAATAATCGAAAAACACTTCACTCTTGATAAATCTTTTTCAAGTTTTCGTGATCACCAAATATCAGCTAATCCAAAAGAAATGAGAGAAATGATAGACAAAATAAGAAAAGCAGAGCTAATGCTTGGAAGTGGAAAAAAAGAATTACAAATCTCAGAAAAAAAGAATATAAAATTCATGAGAAGATCTATAGTGGCCAAATTAGATATTCCAAAAGGAAAAAAAATAGAACTTCATGATTTAAATTGGGTTAGATTAAGCGGTGGACTCTCACCAGGAAATGAGAAAAAAATCATAAATAAGAAAAGTTTGTACAATATTAAACGAGGAACAAAAATAAAATTAGATCAGATCAAATAAAAAATGTGTGGTATTGCAGGTTATATTGGAAATTTGGACATTAAATCTTCTGACATTAACAAAACTCTAAATTTAATGAAAAATAGAGGTCCAGATTCTCAGGATTATTGTGTTGAAAAATTTGCTAACAAACAACTATTGCTTCTTCATAGTAGGTTAGAAATTCTTGATTTAAAACCAAGATCTAACCAGCCTTTTAAAAAAGAACATTTAAAGCTAATTTTTAATGGTGAGATTTATAACTTTAAAGAAATAAGAAATGATCTAATAAAAAAAGGGTACAAATTTTTTACAAAATCGGACACGGAAGTTCTTCTAAACACCTATATTGAATATGAAGAGAATTGTGTAAATTATTTTGAAGGAATGTGGTCGTTTGCTATATGGGATAGTAAAAATAAAAAACTTTTTTTATCTAGAGACAGATTTGGAGAAAAACCATTATTTTTTTTTAGAAATGAAAAAGGTTTTTTTTTTGGTTCTGAAATAAAATATATAAAATCACTATCTTCAAATATTTTCAAAATTAATGAGGATCAATTAATTAGAAATCTTATTTACGGATATAAATCAATTAACAAAAAAAATGAAACATTTTTTAAAAATATTTATCCCTTAGAAAGTGGAACTAATTTATCTATTGATTCTAGTTTAAATATTAAAAAATCTAAATATTGGAATCCAATTTTTCAAAGGAAAGAATCGATGTCTTTTAATGAAGCTTGTGAAGGCGTAAAATACTATCTTTCTAATAGTGTAAAAATTAGATTAAGATCAGATGTTCCTTTAGCTTTTTGTTTAAGCGGAGGTGTCGATTCCTCCTTATTAGCTTCAATTGCATCTAAAAATTATAATTTTAATGTAAACTCTTTTTCAATAATTGATAAAGATGAAAGGTATAATGAAAAAGATAATATTTCAGAGACTATAAATGATATTAATTGTCAAAGTAAATTTATTGATCTTAATTATGATCACTTCATAAATAGAATAGAGAAACTAATTCATTATCATGAATGTCCCATAGCAACTATTTCTTATTATGTTCATTCATTTTTATCAGAGGCAATATCATCAAATAATTTTAAAGTAGCTATTTCAGGAACTGGTGCGGATGAACAATTTACAGGTTATTATGAACATTATCTTTTTCATCTTAATTCGGTTAAAAATGATAACAATTTCAACCAGTATTTAAATGATTGGAAAAAACATGCACTTCCTTTTATAAGGAATCCGTCATTAAAAAATCCAAATTTGTATTTGAATAATCCAAATTATAGAGAAAATATTTATGATAATTACAAAATACTTAATTCCTACCTTAATGTTAAATTTGAAGAAAAATTTTTAGAGAAAAAATTTTGTGATGAGCTTTTAAGAAATAGAATGCTTAACGAAATGTTTTATGAGGTTGTTCCCGTTATCTTGCACCATGATGACTTAAATTCTATGTCTTATTCAATAGAAAATAGAAGTCCGTATTTAGATAAAAATTTATTTGAATTTACAAGCTCAATACCTAGTAAATTTTTGATAATGAATGGCTATCAAAAAATGATTTTGCGTCAATCTGCCAAAGAAGTTCTTAATGATAAGGTGCGGTTAGATAGAAGAAAAAGAGGATTCAATGCCTCTATTAATTCTATAGTTAATTTTAAAGACATTAAAATAAAAAATTATTTTTTTGATAAGAAATCTAAAATAAATGAATATATAAACATAAAAAAAATAGAGGAGATAACGGAAAAAGAAAACATTGACAATTATCTATCTAAGTTCCTTTTTTCAATATTAAATACTAAAATTTTTTTAGATCAGTTTGGTTAAATATGGCTAATATAAATATCGTCGATGTAGGAGTTGGTAACCTAGCTTCTTTGTGCTCTGCGCTAGAAAGATTAAATATTTCCTTTAAACTGTGTAAGAGAACAAATGATTTTCAGGATAACAGCAAAATAATTTTACCAGGAGTTGGAGCCTTTGGTAATTTTATGAAAAAACTACATGAAAGAAAAATAGATAAATTAATTATAGAAAAAGTAGACAAAAAAAAATCATTATTAGGTATTTGTTTAGGTTTTCAAATTTTATTTTCTGATAGCACCGAATATGGCAATCATAAAGGACTTGGTTTGATAAAAGGTAGAATCAAAAAAATTGATTCATCAAAGAGAGTACCTCATGTTGGGTGGAATGAGTGTGTTTTTAACAAAAAAAGTGAGATCTTCTATAATGTAAAAAATAATTCTGATTTCTATTTTTTACACTCTTATTTTTTGGAAACTTATAATAAAGAAGAAGTAATTACATATACTAATTATGGATTAAAATTTCCATCTTCAATTCAAAAACAAAATGTATTTGGAGTGCAATTTCATCCAGAAAAAAGTCAATATAATGGATTGCAAATAATTAAAAATTTTGTTGAAAGGTGCTAGTTGTTAAAAAAAAGATTAATTATAAGTTTAACTTTTAATGATGGAATTTTATTTAGAACAAAAAAATTTCATCCCGATTATAGATATACAAAAAATTTTGTTGACTTTTGGACTGCTGATGAAATTATATTATTAGATGTTTCAAAAAAAAATAAATTAAGTAAAAAGTTTTTAGAAATTGTAAAATACTTTTCGCTTAATTGCTTTGTACCAATTTCAGCTGGAGGAGGCATAAAATCGATGAAAGACGTTAGTTTATTATTTAAAACTGGTACAGACAAAGTGATAATTAATTCATCAACATATAAGAACCCAAATTTAGTGAAAAAGATTTCTAAAAGTTATGGAAGCCAAGCAATAATTCATTCCATTGATTGTAAAAAAAAACCAGATGGAAATTATACGGTCATGGTAAATAATGGACACATAGATACAAATTATTCACCTATTGATTGGGCAAACATTGCCACAGAAAATGGCTGTGGTGAATTACTAATCAATAACATAGATAACGACGGTAGTTTACTTGGTTATGACTTAGATTTGATTTGCAATATTACAAATAGATTTGATTGTCCTGTATTAGGACTTGGCGGAGCGGGAAACTGGGAACACATATATCAACTCTTTAAAGTAACTAACGTTTCTGGAGCTTGTACACAAAATATTTATCATTTTACAAATGAAAGTTTGAAATCAGCCAAAAGTTATTTAAAAAGTAAACAAATTTTAATCAGAGAATAATTTTATTTATGATCTTATTTTGTAAAAAATGTATTATGCCCAACACAAGACCACGTATTGGTTTCGATTCTAATAACATTTGCAATGCTTGCTTAAATAGTGAATACAAAAAAAAAATTAATTGGAATCAACGTAAAAAAGAATTCACACAATTAATTCAAGATATTAAAAACAGAGATATTTCTTTTAATAAAAATTACGATTGTATAGTTCCTTGGTCCGGAGGAAAAGATTCAAGTTCTATTGCTTTAAAATTAAAATTTGAATTTGGTCTTAATCCTCTTTTAGTTACTTTTTCACCATTAATAATCAATGAATGTGGAACACATAACAGAGAGGAAGTTTTGAAAAAAGGATTCGACAGTATATTTGTTAGGCCAAATCAAAAAGTAGCCAAAGAACTTGCCAGAAGATTTTTTATTGAGAGAGGAAATCCAAAGGTAGCCTGGGATGCAGGAGTAAATACTGCTCCAATGCTAATTGCTGAAAAAATGAAAATACCAATCGTGATGTATGCTGAACATGGTGAAAGCGAATATGGTGGCTTAGTATTATCTAAAGAGAGTTATAAAATTCGAGATACAAGAGAGGTTATAGAACATCAAATTGGTGACTATCCTGAAAATTGGGTTAATAAAGATATTTCAATAAAAGATCTTGCACCATATATTTATCCAAATTTAGAACAAATAAATCAAAGTAAAATTCGACCTTTTTACTTTAGTTATTTTTTTAAGTGGAGCATGATGGAAAATTTTAAATATATAGAAAAAATACTACCAAATTTTATGACAAATCCAAATGGAAGAACTGAAGGTACTTTTACAAATTTTGATAGTTTAGATGATAAAATTGATAGTCTCTACTATTATATGCAATATATCAAATTTGGGTTTGGAAGAGCTACTCGTGATGCATGTCGACTAATACAAAACAAACAAATGAAAAGGGAAGAAGCAATAAAGTTAGCAAGAAAATATGATGATGAATTTCCAAAAACTGATTTAAAAGAAATCCTAAAATACTTGAATTTATCAGAATTTGATTTTGAGGAAATTATTAACAAGCATAGAAATAGTGAAATTTGGAAACAGCAAGGCAATAGTTGGAAATTAATAAATTCAATTTAAATTAATTATATTTTGGTTTAAAAAAATTAAAAATGAAGAGAATTGACAAATTTGGTTTGTGTTTAGACGAATATGAAAATAACAAAAATAACGCAAACATTTATTTTAAAAGAGCTACCGGACATTTGCCTGAAATGGAAGTTTCTAAGGCTCTTGCAAAAATAGTAAAAAAAAAAGTATTGAAAAATGATCAAATACTTGATGTTGGTTGTGGTTGTGGCCACTACTATAGGTCATTTAAAAAAACTATAAAAAAAAACTTTTTTTACACAGGTGTTGATCCTTATAAAATTTTTTTAGACAAAGCTTTGATAGCTTGGAAAAATGATAAAAATGTATCTTTTAAAAAAGGCAATATATTCAATCTGCCTTTTAAAAAAAATCAATTTGATATAGTTGTTTGTAGCAATGTGTTTGTACATTTGCATAAAATTGTAAAACCATTAAAAGAATTATTACGAGTATCACAAAGAACGATTATTATCAGAACGGTTGTTTACGATGTATCCTATAAAGTGCAGCTGGTTTACAACAACAAATGGTGGAAATATACAGATATCAAACCCCTAGATGAATTTAATAAAAATGGTAATCCAAGAGCATTTTCATATTTTAATATTTTATCAAAGAACTATTTAGAAGCAATAATTAAAAGTATTAACAGAAAAGTAAAAATTTCTTTTGTAAAAGATAATTTTTTTAGCAAAAAAAATATAAACGAAAGTATTAAAAAAGAAAAAAGATCACTGGCAACAAGAATTATTGGAAATGAGCAAGTTTCTGGATGTCTATTGCAACCTCATCATTTTATAATAATTCAAAAAAAATAATTTGATCAATGATTCACGGAATAACTTTCGTTGTTCAAATAAATATACTTAAATTAATATAATTGGTATATATTTTTCGCTATGAAAGTTTTTATAACTGGTTGTTGTGGATTTATCGGGTTTAATTTTGCAAATTTTCTAGCTAAAACAAATAAAAAAATACGCGTCGTAGGAATAGATAATTTTAGTGACTATTATTCCGTAAGCTATAAAAAAAAAAGACTAAAAGAATTAGCTCAGAATCGTAATTTTAAATTTTATAAAATTGATATTAATCAAAATAAAAAATTAATAAAACTTTATAAAAAATATCATTTTGATTATGTTTTTCATTTTGCAGCTCAAGCGGGAGTGAGATATTCTTTAATAAATCCAAGATCTTATGTTGAAAATAATATATCCGGTTTTTTTAATGTTTTAAGCCTGTCTATCAAATTTAAAGTTAAAAGATTATTTTACGCCTCATCAAGTTCAGCTTATGGAGACCTTACTAAGTTTCCCGTTAAAGAAAATTATAACTTGAGACCAAAAAATATTTATGGATTGAGTAAAAAAATTAATGAGGAAATGGCAAATATTTTACTACAAAAAAATAAAACTATATGCGTTGGTTTAAGATTTTTTACAGTTTATGGAGAATGGGGAAGGCCCGATATGTTTATGATGAAATATTTAAAAGCAATTTATGATAAGTCAAAAGTTTTTTATTTAAATAATTATGGAAATCATTTCAGAGATTTTACTTACATAAATGACGTATGTAAAATTTTGAAAAAATTAATTTACTCAAAATTAAAATATAAACATTTAATTATAAATATTTGTTCTAATAAATCTTTAAAACTTACAAGTATAATTAATAAAATTAATCAGTTAACATTAAACAAACCTAAAATAAAAAAAAGATCATTACAAAAAGCTGATATTTTCAAAACTCATGGAGATAACAGTTTGGTTAAAAAAATAACTGGCATAAAAAAATTTACAGATATTTCAATGGGGTTAAAAAATACCGTGAAATGGTATATAAAAAATAAAGATACGATTAATTTTTAATTCACAATTTATTAAATAAATTTTCATAACCCATGATATTTTTTCTTAAGGTAAATCTTTTAATGTTTTTTTTTGCTAAATAGTTTGCAATCAAATACAAATTTTTTTCAACACCACCGTTCTCTATAGAGGGAATAAATATCAGGAGAGATTTTAATTTTTTCATATCAATAAAATTCTGGACCAATAATTAAGAATAATAATTAAATGGATCTAGAATTTTATTTCTATTTTTTGAAGATACAATATTTTGAAAAATTTTTTTAAAATAATCATGATGAGAAAGAAATAAGATAACATCGTATTTTATATTTTTATTTATTTTATTATAAATTCCATAAGATACTTTGGTCTTTTCTTCAACAAATGGGTCACATCCATCGGTTTTATTATTATATTTTTTTATTTTATTAAATATTTTAAAATTTAACGAATTTCTCATATCTGCAACACCGCCTTTATAGGTTAATCCTACAATCATAATTTTAGAATTTTTTAATGATTTATTTCTTTTATTTAAAAAATTACTTAATTCATCAATTATGTAATTTAACATTTTATCATTAACTTTTCTTCCAGCTAAAGTAACTTCTGTTTTAAAATTTTTTTTTGCCATCATGCTTGATAAGTAGTATGGATCAACCGGCAGACAGTGTCCTCCTACTAGTCCTGGTCTAAAATTTATAAAATTCCACTTGGATTTAGCTAAATTTATTACTTCGTTAAAATTTATTTTTAATTTTTTGCATATTAATAAAATTTCATTCATAAGAGCAATATTAATATCTCTTTGAATATTTTCTATCACTTTGGCTGTTTCTGCTGTCCTAATATTATTAGATCTTAATAATTTTTTCGATATTTTATTATAAATTTTAAAAATTCTTTTAAGTATTTTTTTATTTTTTGTCTTAATTGCTACAATTTTTGTAATATTTTGTAGTGTATGCATTTTATCCCCTGGATTTACTCTTTCTGGACTATAACCAATATAAAAATCTTTATTATTTTTTAAATTAGTTTTTTTTTCTAAATAATTTTTACATTTCTCAGTCATACCTGGAAAAACAGTTGACTCAATAAAAATAATATCATTCTTCTTTAAAATTTTTGAAACTGTTTTAATAGCATCATTTAAATTTCCTAAATCAGGTGTTCTATCTTTATGTATTGGCGTTGGTACACAAAGAATAAAAAAATTGCATTTTTTTATATCTTCTATTTTATTTGTAAATATAATTTTTTTTAAGTTGCAAAATTTTTGAAATCTAAACTCATTGTTAATATCTATCTTTTTTTTTAAACTTTCTATTCTTTCTTTATTGATATCAAATCCGTAAGTTAAAAATTTTTTTGAAAGATTTAATGTAATTGGCAAACCTACATATCCTAATCCAATAATACATGGAATAATTTTCATTATCTAAATAAGTATACTTAAATTAAAATAATTGATATACATTTTCTCTATAAAAATTTTAACAACTAATTGTTATGGGTGTATTGATTTAATTCATTGGTATTTGAATTGCCATTTTGATGGTGCTGCTGATAATGGAAAAGCGCTAGTTGAGAAAATCTTGAACATAAAATTTCAAAAGTACATTTAGAATTGGTAAAAAAAAAATCAAATCATCTTTTCATTAAAGCCAAAAGACTCCATCAATTCGTTCCATTCTCTTTTAGATAATCCAGAATCCTCAAACTTACATTTCTCTCCCTTGATCATTTTTTTCACAACAGATTTGCTTTTTAAAGAAAGTTCTGTAACTCCAACTCTGTAATCCATAAAGGCTTCATACGTTATTGGAACCCATTTTTTTAAAGAATCTATCATCACATCTGCGTAGGCTCTAATTTCATATTGTGCATGACTATCTGCTCTTAAGGCTAAGAAGTTAAGAAGATTTAACAGA
>Ga0187833_10007276_pt1 | contig 10033 bp, 9 predicted proteins | sample ETNtaG_37_FD_167968 | JGI IMG/M metagenome (GOLD analysis project Ga0187833, IMG submission 167968) | Marine microbial and viral communities from oxygen minimum zone, Eastern Pacific Ocean - ETNP2014_SV_400_PacBio MetaG (Illumina Assembly) | ecosystem: Environmental > Aquatic > Marine > Hypoxic... | reverse complement strand
TTTTCTTCAGTTTTAATCAATGAATCGAATATTTTTTTTTCTGAAGTACTATCAAATATTAGCGATGGATGATTTTCAATTTGTGTAATGGAAGAAAAATTTGTATTAGATTCTAAAGTTTTAATATTATCATAATCAAAACCATTTTTTATAATTTCATTTGTCTTTATCCATGTGTCCGACGTACCTTTATACTGAGCACATCTTTTGAAATCTTTAATGGCCTGTATAAAAAGATTTTTATTCATTTTTGCTTTATTTAAGAATGCCATCTAAAGATTTTAAAATTTGAGTTTTATTGATTGCTCATCAGTTGCTGTGTTAAAAACTTTGGATGTTTTCTTTGGAGATCCATTAGTTATTTTTCCGTTTATAAAATGTTCAATTAAATACATTTCTGCCTAGATGATTTAATTAAGCTTCTACTTCATTGCAAGTACTTTTTTTATCGATTCAATAGCTTTTGCCGGATTTAGATCTTTTGGACAATAACTTGTGCAGTTCATAATTGTATGGCACCTGTATAATTTAAATTTATCAGCAATAATGATCTCGTCTTGTTATATAAGCTTCCAATCTGCATCCGATTTCCATACAGTCTTTTTAATAGGTGCAGCTCGCAGATTGATTAGTGAGATTTATGGTATATACTTTGTATTGACTGCTTTTGTGCTAGGCACTTTTACATTTACTGTATGTTGATCTAATAAAGTTTTATTTTTTAATCGAACTGATACATCTTGCAGCTCTTCTTTAAATATGCGTCTACCGACTAATGCTAACAAAGTTCTTATCTCTTTATTTTTACTTATTTTACTAAACCACCTTTTTTTATTTGTTCCAATTGTTTATGCAATTTTTTTGAAATTTTCATGTATTTTTGATTATTTGTTTCTATCATTTTTCATAAATAAACAATAAGTGCTATTTTAATTGGTAGTGGGAAGTGGGATCGAACAACTTATTTAATAAAATCACAATAATTATTCTTACAAAATACAAAATTAATGAACAGATAAATACAATCTATCCATATTTGCTCTTAATAAAATACGACCAAGTCCGATTAAAGAGGTTCCATACTGTGTTTCATAAGTTCTTATTAATCCTATTTGGTTTTCTGAGTGACTTAACGATATCTCAACACCTTTTGGTATATGAACGTCAAATGGATTCATATCAAAATGATTATCCCATAGTTTTTTAAAGTCATAATGAAAAACTTTATTTCTTTTTATATTTGTATTTAAACAATCGCTTTTTCTAAGAATACTAAAATCAAATAATTCTTCTAAATAATTTTGAACTTTCTCGCTAAACATATTATTTTTATCTAATAAATATTTTGCAGCCTCATATGCTATTTCATGTAATTCTTTCATATGATGAAATACGGCGATAGCTCTAAATTTATACAATTCATTAGTTCCATAAATTCCATCTATATATTTTTCAATTATCCCTGGTTTTTTAGTAAACTTCTCTAAAGCTTCAGGAGCGTCAGAAAGATTATCTTTTTCCTCTTTATTAAATTTATCATAAAATTTACTAAAAGTATTGTGCTTCAAACTTAGCTCGTGTATTTTTAATAATAGTTCTGAACGTTTAATATTGTTTAATCTTAAAAAATTCATCAAATCAGCCAAAATAGAATCGTTATTAAATATTTCTACAGTTAAATCGAATTTTCGACAGTCTTGATAATTTGTATAAGGCATGGTCGTGTTTCCAACGCAGATTTCTTCAATTTCAGCTATTGGGAATTTCTGATCTCTAAATCTATAAGTTCCAAAACATCTTGGCAAAACTCTATATTTACAAATATACTGCCATTTTTTTCTCGTCTCTTTTGTTGTCGACTGAGTACCTGGTAGCATCATAAATTGATATAAACGAATAAATTTCATATCAGCGTCCAACATATCAGTCACAGTTTTAAAATGTTTTTCTTTTGTATCACCCTCGATACATAAAATTATTTCTGCTTCACTCTGACCTCCTTCTTTTTCAATGCCTTTTGAAAAATTTATTAAAACATCTTGTGATACATTTTTTCTTTTAATATTTGCTAATACTTCTATATCAGTAGACTGTACAGCGGCTGTGGCCGGTAGAGTTGTACCTAAAATCTTAACAATTTCTATAGTTCGTTCTTTTCCAGTTTTAGCAGTTGCTGCTAAGACAGTTTCTGGATATCCATTAAATTTTTCTTGGATAGCTTTAATTGACTTGGCTGTATCTATATCTTTTGGGAACATTCCAAAATTTGCATCAGTTATCTGCAAATCTTTTGTCTTTACTCTCTCTGCAATATAATTAAGTTCTGCAACTATTCTATCTTGTGGATATCTTGGAGTTTTAGTAAAATAAGAACCACCCTCCCAACAAAAAGTACATGTGAAAGGACAACCTCTTGTTGATTGCATCATAGGAATTAATGTGTCATCAAAAAATTTGTCTAACATACCCGTTAAATAAGGCGAAGGAAGTGCTTCTAGGTGCAAAAATTTATCACCCAATTCTCCTCTAATAATTTCATCACCATCTAAATATCTAATATTATGAACTAAAGGTTTAATTTTAATAAATTTTTCTTTATCAAAATTAAGTTTCTTTAGCTCGTTATAAAGCTCGACGAAACATTTTTCACCTTCATATTCAAGATAGAAGTCAATAGCCGGGTATTGTTTTAAAAATTCTTTTTGTTGCTCAGCTTTATCAGGAAAGTTAGGCCCACCAAAAACAGTTATGGTATTAGGGGAAAATTCTTTAATTCTTTTTGCAAACTCATGGCTTAATTTTATATTCCAAGAAAAATTTGAAAAGCAAGCTAATTGTGGAATATCTTTATCTAAATAATTACTTAGATCATCTGGGTATCTAAAAATTTCAACATCTATATCATCTTTAATTTTGTCTTTTGCGTAAGTTGCGACGTAAGCAATGCCCAAAGGTATAGTATTGGCAGCAACTATTTGCCCTGTGTGGGATAAATCAGCAAATGATATTTTTGTAGCCATATGTAAGTTTAAAATCATTTTTATCATCTATTATTTTCATGTCAAACTTGATTTTTTAATACGTATTAATCACAGTTAAATAATATTATTAGGAATTCCAAAATCTTTTTTGCTTAATATGTTTATTTAGTTTTTTTAAAATTATCATACAGATAAAAAATTATTTATCTTAATTGTCATTAGTTTTTATAAGAATTTAAGATTTTAATTACTTTTAAAATTTCTTTTTTATCATAACCTGGTCCACAAGGTAGTCTGACTAGATGCTTTGATAAATATGTTGAGTTAGTAAAATTTGATAATGATCCTTTTTTTATGATATGTGTCTCATGTATACATCTTGTGCCTAGATGAATTCCAATTTTATTTTTTTTACAAAACTTAGTAAAATTGTTTCTATTTTTTATAAATACAGAGACATATAAAGAGGGATAGTTAATAGGATTAATTTCTAATAATTTGATGTTCATATTGTTAAGTTTTTTCTTATATAAAAAAAAAATTTCATTTACCTTTGATAATATATTATTCTTTTTACTTAAATTTAGTAATCCTATGTAAGAATGTAAATCACTTGGTTTAAGGTTTAATCCTGGTTGACTAGCCAACTCTAGCTTTGCATTTTCTGGCTCTGCATTAACACCATTATTTCGAATAGAGATAAGTTTTTTTGCTAAATTATCAGAATTTGTTACACAAAAACCACCATAAACCATATTAATAATTTTTGTAATACTTAAGGAAAAACATCCAATTTCATAATTTGTTCCAATAAATTTTTTATTTTTATCTTTTACCAAAAAAGATTGAGCAGCATCTTCAATTACTCTAAATTTAAATCTTTTTTTGAGCACATTGAATTCTTTATTATAAACAGGTTCGCCACTTAGATGAACTAAGACGACTAAATCAGGTCTAACTTTTTTAATTAGATTATTTAACTTTATAAAATCTACTTTTTGAGATTCTTTAATTGTGTCTACTAAATGTACATCAGCACAACAAATTAAAGAAGGATTTATACTCGCAATCCATGTCATATTAGTACAAATAACTTTAGTTTTACTTTTCACTCCAAGAGCTAGAGTTGCCATCATTAATGCACTTGTGCCGCTTGTTGTTAGTATGGCATGTTTAACTTTTAATATTTTTTTTAATTTTTTTTCTAATTCAAAAGAATAATTACTCATCGTATTTTTATTTCTTTTCAAAAAAATAGGAATTTTTCTAGTAAGCTCTAACGTACTGTTAAACGGTTTAAACCAGGGGTAATTCATTTTTTTAATTTTATAACTTCTAATTTTGGAATTGGGGTAACTACTAAGGTTTCTAAATTCATTCTTTTCAATTTTTGTATGATTTGTTTTTTATACCTCCATGCTAAAATAACTATAATATTAGGTTTATTAATTTTCAGTTTTTTGTTGCTATAAACGGGTATATGAAATCCTGGACTAAAGGTGTTTATTTTTCCTGGGTTTTCATCAACAAGGTATTTAAATCTTTTGTTAAGTTTAAAATGAGAAATAAGAGTAGTAGTGGTTGCAGAAGCTCCATAACCTACGATATTTAAATTTTTATTTTTTGATAAATAATTAATCAATTCTTTATTAATTATGCTAATCTTTTTGTTGAAATTGACAAAGGTTTTTTTTGATACATTGAATTTTTTTTCGATTTTTTTAAGAGTAACAACGCTTTTGTCTACTTTCCACTTAGAGTTTTTTCTTGCTATAAAATATCGTAATGAACCGCCTTTTGTACCAACTTTCTGAATTCTAATTAATCTTAATCCAAATTTTTTGAAGAAAATTTCTAATGGAAATATAGATAAATAAGATAAATGTTCATGATAAATAAAATCAAAAACCATATTATTAATCATATTCAATAAATAAGATGACTCTATAGCTATAACGCCATCCGGTGCAAGAATGAGCTCAAGGTTTTTTGTAAATGTATTTAGATCTTCAACATTGGCAAATAAATTATTAATAGAAATAAAATCAGCAAATCTGTGATTATTAATAATTTTTTTAGCAATTTTATCATCAAAGAATTCATTAATTGAATCTATTCCATTTTTTTTAGCTTCAATAACAGAACGATAAGATGGTTCTACACCTAAAACTTTATGTTTTTTCTTTTTGAAATAACTCAAAAGAGTTCCGTCGTTACTACCAATATCTATTATAAATTTTTTATTTTTAAACTTAAGAGCTTTACAAATATCATTTGCATAATTTTTGAAATGATTAATTAAACCAAGAGAGCTGGTTGTTACATATATATAATCTCGGTAAATAATCTTAGGATCAACAACGGTATCTATTTGAACAAATTTACATAAATTACATAAACAAAGTTTTAAATCATAAAATTGCTGTTTTCTTTTATTTTTAAGATAAGCATCACATAATGGACTTTTATTTAATGGCAAAACAATACTTAATTTTTTACTCCCACATAGTCTACATTCTTTAATGTTTTTATAATTTTTATTAGTCATAAATATGATTAAGCCAGTTTAGCTATTCTTTTCAACTTTAATAAGTATTTTTTTACTTTGTCATTATTTTGTTCTTTGGGAGACCATTTTGCATAAATAGTTTTATTTTTTACAAAGGGCCCGCTAGTTACTTCATGAAAAAGTACATCTTTTTCAATAAGCACAGTATGAAAAAAAGATTTAAAAATTTTGTAATAAAAAGTTTTACCAGATTGATAACCTCCCATCTTTATTACTTTTTTAGGTTTACCATTATTGTCAAAAAAAATTATTGTAGCTATTCCACTAATTAAGTAAAAAGACTCTAATTTATTAATATGTTTATGAGGACGAACATAAGCCCCTTTTTTATGAAAAATAAACATTTCATGAATTTTGTCTTTACTACTAGTGTGTGAACAAATTCTACTTTTTAAATTTATTAAATTTTTTTCTTTTTTAATAAATTCAGTTTTTTTTTTTGATAACGATAAAAATTGATCTATTTTTTTTGGGAAATAAACAGAAGTGCTTTTAGAAAATTTTTTCCAATTTTTCATAACTATTCAAAATATATAAATTCGTAATCACCTTGATAATCATTTTTTTTAAAAAACCAAACTCAATTGTTTGAGTTTAAAAAGGTTTTACATGTAAGCGCCCAACACTGAAAATTAAACAATTCTTTCTCATTTCTATAGCTTTCAACCATAATATAGGATTGTCTACTTACTCTTGTAATTTCTTTCTTTGAATTATCAATTGCATACTGCGATATATCAAATCCTGCTATTTTTAATTTAGGTTCAATTAATAGCATTTCATAAAGTAAAAAACCCTTTCCACATCCAACAGCGTTTACCAAACCATCTTGCGGGAATATATTTATATCCTCCGTAGCCATATTTTCGATCACTATCCCAATAGTCTTTTCCATAATTTCTTGCAATTTCGCTGCAGTTCACTTTTTCGTTCATCATTCGTTCAAGATAGTTCCGTTTCGTCTGCTGATGTAAAGGATTTACAAAATTTCTAAGAACACCCATAGATATTATTCAAAATATATAAATTCGTAATCACCTGTATATCCAAATTTTTTATAAATCCATATCCATTCTTCTTGATCAAAAAATGACTCACAAGTTAAAGCCCAACATTGAAGATTGAACAATTCTTTTTCGTTTCTATAGCTTTCTAACATAATATAACCTTCTTTACCAACTCGCTCTATTTCATTTAGTGCTATCTTAAGTTCAAAAATTCTCAAGTTATGCAAACATCCTAATGATATGACCAAATCAAATTGGTTATCTTCATAAGGATAAACTTCCTGTGCTCGGTGATTAAATAAATCTTTTTTTATTTCCTCTTTTGCTTGTGATAATCCATGTTTTGAAATATCAAATCCTGATACTTTCAATTGTGGCAATAATAACTTCATTTCATAAAGCAGAAAGGCTTTACCGCAGCCTACGTCTAGCACGCTAGAACTATTTGTTAGATTGTATTTTTTTATGAGTTTTTCAGCCACGGGTTTCCATCGACCAGAAATGTATTTATAACCTCCGTAACCAAAACGTCGATTACCATCCCAATAATCAAATTCATATTTTTTTGCTTTAAGCATGCAATTTACTTTGTCATCAATCATCCGATCAAGATATGCACGACTCGTAGCCTGGTGTAATGCTGTTACATAATTTACTAGATTTCCCATAATTTTACCCGTTTATTTTTAATTTATACTTTTGGTAAGTTATTTTTTTATCCATTCATTTTTATAATAATGCGTCCTGCTTTTCCACTGCGTAATAAATCTATTGCACTATTTATTTCTTTTAAATTAAATTCATGAGTAATAATATTTTCTAGAGTCATTTTTTTTTGATTTATAAGGCGAATATAACGTGGAATATCAATATTCGGAATAGCGTCTCCACCGTGAGAGCCTGTTAAAATTTTTTCAAAATGAAGAGGTAAAGAATATATTGAAATTTTATCATTTGGAACACCTACAAGAATAGTTTTACCGTCAGATGCAGTCAATTCATAAGCTTGTTCAATAACTTTAGGAATACCAGTTGTTTCAATAGATATATCTGCACCTTTAGATCCAATAATATTATAAATTTTGTTATTTAAATCATTCGAGTCTGCGATTAAACCATGAGTCAAACCAAATTTCTTACCCATATTTATTTTATTTTCATGAAGATCTATTCCAATAATAGGATAAGCTGAAACCATAGAAGCTGCTTGAATAATATTAAGACCCACTCCACCAATGCCAAAAACTAAAACAGATTGGCCAATCTTAATTTTTGCATCATTATTTACAACTCCAAAAGCGGAGGTTACCGAACAACCAAATAATGGTGCAATACGCATATCGAAATCCGTTGGTATTGCTGTTAACCTATTTTCAGATACTATAGCTTTCTCATTAAATGTTGTTACCCATCCAGCGTTTACTTTTTTTCCTTTCCACAAGTACTTTGGTGTAACACTTTCTATACCTGAACTTTTTCGCCAATGAAGAACAACATGATCACCAGTTTTTACAGTCGTTACTCCTTCTCCAATTTTTTCAACAATTCCTGATCCCTCATGTCCCAAAAGATGAGGTAAAAACTTATCAGGTCCTTTTACAGCGTCAATCTCATTTATTTGAGCTCCACAAATGCCGCTGTAAATAATTTTTACCAAAACCTGTCCAAATTCTAGCGATGATGGCATATCTATATCTGTTATTATTAAAGGTTTTTTGCTTTCAATTAATATTGCTGATTTCATTTTATATTTTTAATAATGCCTTTATAAATTTTTTTATCTTCCAATGTTAAAAAATTGAATTTGTTATTCTTTTATCAAAGATATCATTTTTTTACATAATGTTTGTTGATTTATATGATATTTATTTAATAATGAATTTTGATCACCATAATCATCTACAAACTCATCTTTTAAACCTATTCTTGAAATTTTATTCACATGTTCTTTAAGATTTTCATTACAAAATTCTAATATACTACTTCCAAAGCCTCCTGCTAAAACATTTTCCTCAACTGTAATAATGTTTTTGACTTTTTTTACCCATTTTAAAAGCACTTTAGCATCAAGAGGTTTAATTGTGGGAAAATGGATTACTCCACATTTTATGTTATTTTCACTTTCTAGTTTCCTTGATGCATGAAGGGCTATTTGAGTTGTAATACCCGTTGTTAAAAATAAATATTCCCCCGGTTTTTTAATCATTACCGATTTTCCAATTATAAATTTTTTATTCTTTTTTGTTATTATTTGATCTCCTCCTTTCGCTAACCTAATATAAATAGGATGTGGCCATTTTAATGTTGCAGGAACTAAATTTCTCATCTCAAATGCATCGCATGGAGCTAAAATTGTCATGTTTGGCAAAGTTCTTAAAATTGAAATGTCTTCAATAGCTTGATGTGTGGGCCCCAAAGCAGCATAAACTAAACCTCCTCCATTACCTATAAGTTTTACGGGCAAATCATGTAAACATAAATCTATAACCAATTGTTCAAAACACCTTCTTGTTAAAAAAGTAGCTATGGTATTCACGTAGGGTAAATATCCCTCTATTGCTAAGCCAGCGGCTATCCCAACAATTGATTGTTCCGAAACACCTTCCATGAAGAATCTTTCTGGAATATTTTCTTTAAATTCTTTCAAAACTCCTGGTCCAAGATCAGATCCAATAAATATAACTCTCTTATCTCTCTTAGCTAATTTATAAACAGATTCTAAACAGGTTTTTCTCATTATAAAATTACTGTAAGCAATAATTTAACTCTTTAATTTCTTTTTCGGTAAGGTTATTTTTATGATGCCAATTTGGATTATTTTCTGCAAAATAGAATCCCTTTCCTTTTATTGTATGACAAATAGTTATAGAAGGTTTGTTAATTTTTTTTTTATTAAATTGGGTTATATTTCTTCTTAATTGTAATATGTCATGACCATTAATTTCAGAAACATCAAAACCAAAACTTTTCCATTTGTCATATAATGGCTCAAGATTAACTACTTCTTTGATAAATCCATATGACTGAATTTTATTATAATCAATAAAGATTTTTAAATTTGATAAATTATGTTTTGAGGCATATAAAGCAGCTTCCCAAATTGAACCTTCATTTGTTTCTCCATCTCCAATAATCACATATATTTTGTGTTTCTTTTTTTTTAATTTTGCAGCTAATGACAAGCCTACTGCAATTGGCAAACCATGCCCAAGGGCTCCTGTTGATATTTCAACACCTGGGATTTTTTGCTCTGGATGTCCACCGAAAATTGAGCCAGTTTTACTTGTTCTGTTTAATAATTTTTTTGGAAAAAAACCTTTATCTGCTAAAATAGAATATAAAGCCAAACAGCCATGGCCTTTGCTTAAGATTAACCTGTCTCTATTTTCTTCCTTTGGATTTTTAGGGTCAATGTTAATAAATTCATCATACAATACTCTAAGTATTTCAACTAAAGACATTGCCGACCCCATACG
>Ga0187833_10007273_pt1 | contig 10036 bp, 12 predicted proteins | sample ETNtaG_37_FD_167968 | JGI IMG/M metagenome (GOLD analysis project Ga0187833, IMG submission 167968) | Marine microbial and viral communities from oxygen minimum zone, Eastern Pacific Ocean - ETNP2014_SV_400_PacBio MetaG (Illumina Assembly) | ecosystem: Environmental > Aquatic > Marine > Hypoxic... | reverse complement strand
GATTGATTCAAGTTTGATAATTCAATCTCTGATTTGTAATGTTAAGACTTGTCACCCGTATGTTCAGTTATTCATTGGCAAATACATTGGTAAGAGTTTCCTAAAACTTTGCAGCAGTGTACTGCTCGATTAAAATTATTATTTAATCTCTGATTTATAAAACATATAATTATAATATATGCCAAGAATTGCAGCCATATCGCTAGCTAGACTATCGCTAAGAAATTTTCCCAAAAAAACACTTCTTCGATTAATAAATATCGTAATTTTTATATCCATCTTTGCAGTATCCGCATCGATTATTTCATTAGTGTTTGAAAGAAAAATTGAAGAACAAAATAAACAGTTATCAAATGAACATGGTAATAAAATTATATACGATCATTGGTTGGCTACAGCACCAAAAAATATAAGCAATATAGAAAATATATTATCTCGAGTTTCTACAGAATATAATTATTTAATTTACATTAAGGGATTAAATGAGGAACTAATTACTGAAAGACATTTAGCTCATAATCCAGTTCTAGATCTTGTAAGATTTAATAGATCTGGTTTAAAATCTATTAGTTACAGCTTAAATGATGCTCTTCTTATTTCTTCTTCTTCAAAAGATTTGCTTAATATTTTGGAATTGAGAAAAAAGCAACAACAAATTTCAAATAAATTTTGGGAAATTTATAAGGACAACAATCTGATGATTTTAAATTTTACTAATCTAATGAAAAACTGGAGCAAAGAGAGAAGAAAAAAATTATATAAAAAAGCATTATTAGCAATAGAAGAACTTAAAATTACTTTAAATGAAATTAAAGACCTTAATGTAAAATTAAACATAAATTATTATTCCCAAAAGAAAATTGAAAGCCAAAAAAAAACTTCACGTATTAAAGAAAATATTAAAAAATATTCACAAAACGAATCCAGGTCTATATTTATAGCTTTTTTTATTCAGTTAGTGATTTTTTTTATAATCCAGTTTTTTGAATTTGGTTTTGAAATAATTCAGGGGAGAGAAAAACAAAAAAAATAAAAATCATGAGAAGAGGTATAAAATTTTCTAAAAAAGCTTACACGTTTCTTACAATTACTGCTTTTTTTACCTTGCTGTCTATTATTTTTGATCAACTTGTCGTTCAGCAGGAAGATAAAATAAGAGCTTTTGATAAAGAGATTAGTGGGCATAAAATAGAAGTTAATTCATTGTTATACGCCCATAAAGTTTTTGATGAACTAATGTTTAAAGTCCATTTTAGCGCAGCTAACTTAGTCGGCGATTTAAATTATTTAACAAGAACCATTAATTACTTAAATTCAAATTTACCAAAAAAATTAGAGAGTGATAAAATAGATGGCATTAAAGAAGTTTATATTGATAAAACCAAAGATATAGTTGAACGATTTCGTATTACGAAAAAAGATACAAAAATAATATTTAATAAAATTGTTGAAGATCCTGTTTTTATAAAATCAGTTAATAAAAAAAGAACATCGGACTCGCCATTCAAACCTTATAGAGAGATCCAAAGAGCTGAAATTACATTAGATAAAGAATATAAATTTGATGATTTTTTGACCAATTATAATTTTAATGCCCAAACAACAGAAGAGCAAACCGCCAATTACCCAATCTATGAAAATTTTTATAATGCAATGCTTGAGTATAATCGATTGAAAAATAAATTTAACTATCTTGCGCAAGACTTTAAAGAAGAGTTTAGTAGAAGCTACTCAGAATACTATATTTTACTTGATGAGTTTGCTGAACAACAAAATAAAAAAAACTATCTAATCCTGTTCAGTATATTATTTCAAATCATGGGTTTGGTCTCTTTGGTTTTCTTATTCAGAATATTAATTTTGGAAAACAAATGACTTTATTAAAAAAAACAATATTTATTACTTTTTTAATTTTTGCACTATCAAGCAGAAGTGAAATTGCTTATGCCAATGCAGAATTTAATCCAGATGTTTATTGGAATATACCACTTAGATCATCTAATATTCCTAGCGATGTAATAATAACAAAAGTAGATATGGATGGTCCCGCATATAACGCTGGCATGAAAATAAATGATAAAATTGTTTCAATCGATGAAAAAAAAATAAAAAGCGCATTAAACGCTGTGGAGTTTATTGAAAATTCAAAATCTGAAATAATAGAAATTGTCGTCTTAAGAAATAATCAAGAAGTAAAATTAAAAGTTAAACCCAAACTAGTAGTTTGGGAAAAAATTAAAACAAGAAAGATCGGAGTATATTTGTCATCAGCTTGTTCAGATATTGAAGATTTGCAAAAAAATAATAAAGAAAAATGGAGAGAATGTCATCAAGATCATACCTTAAGGCAACTAGATTATTTAAATAAACTAACTAAATCCTCTCAATATTATATTAAGAATATTCCTTATAAAGTTCAAGCTTTACAAATGTTGGGATATTACGAAACGAAAAAAAAAAATTTTTCAAATGCAATCAATTATTATGAGGGAGCATATAATCTGGGTGTTGAAATTGATAATATTATAGAATCTTCAAAAATTACTAGTTCTTTAAGTTGGTATAGAGGAAAAGAAAGAAGCGCATATAAATTAGGAAATCTACATTTAAATTCTGTTGGCGCAATAGACTATGATAAAGCAATAAAATATTTAACTATTGCCTCAGAAGATATGTACAAAGCCTGGAGAGAATTGGGGTTAATGCATCTAGAAGGTCGTGGCATAAAACTAGATGAAAAAAAAGCATTTGAATTTCTCAAAAAATCAAGCTTTCATGGGAGCGGTTTTGAACATGTTTATGTTGCAGATTTTTATCTATTAGGATTAGGCAGACAAAAGAAAAATTTTTCTAAAGCATTAAGACATTTTAAATTAGCTGAATTAGGAAGCAGAGGAACCATTAATTTTTCAAATATTGAAGTTTTATACAAATATAAAAGATTACCAAAAGATGCTAATGAATTTTACGGCTGGCTATTAGAAAATATAAAAAAAAATTCTAGCTCTATACCTTCAATAGAACGCTTGGGTTATTTTTCGAATACTATCCTAAAAAATTATTCGGAAGCTTATAAATGGTATTATATTTGTTCTAAAACAGAATTTGATGAAAAAGAAAAACTTATTGGGCAAGCTAATATAGAAGTTCCAGAGATAAAAGAAAGGTGCTTTAATAAATTGGAAATTTTGAAAACCGAATACTTACCGAATCATAAAGTAGATCAAGCTAAAATTGCTGCAGATAAATGGATAAAAGAGTTTTGGAACAATATTTAATTTGCAATTATTTTTTTGGTTTAGGTCCAAAAGTATTTTTTCCCTTTGTTCCGTCGCCTATAAGCATGATCAAAAGTATAAAAACTCCAATAAAAGGTATCGAGCCCCACAAAACGTTCCATCCAGATTTATTCATATCATGAAATCTTCTAACGGCTGCAGATAACAACGGCAGGTTATTAAAGAACCACAGGAATATAAGAACTTTAACAAAACTGTGGTTTCCATAATAACTGTGATCTACATAATGAAATGTTAAAATTGCAAATAAAGTAAAATATAATTGAAACCACCAAAATTCAGACTTTGATGCTCTTTCTCTATAATTAAAAATTTTTTTGTAACAGGTTTGAAGAGATTCTAAAAAATTCATATTACAATATTCTAACCTACTATACCTGTTTGATGATTTATACTTTTTTTATTTCTTCTTCTTTTTTGAATAAAATCTCAATTGAAACGTTAGATATATATAAACAACAAAACAAAGGAAATAAAATGAGAAAAATAGCAATGATAGTAAGTGTGTTGGCAGTATTAGGAACAAGTGCTCAAGCAGGTTACTTCCATAATGGTAAATATTGTAGCATGCACTATAACGTTTTAATTTGCCGTTAATTTAAAATAATAACAATTATAAAAACGCCCCTTCTCACTGGGCGTTTTTTTTTTTGAATAAAATCTAAGTTGAAACGTTAATTAAATATAAATAACAAAAAAAAGGAGAAAAATGAGAAAAATAGCAATGTTAATAGGTATAGTGTCTATCTTAAGCTTAGGTTCTGCTGCTAATGCAGGATATTGGAAACATACACCAAGTTTTGGTAGCAATGGTTATACAAGCACTTATTACCCTACATTTAATGTGTGGACTGGTAAATTTGATTAATATTTTCCCACATTTGTAGAAAATAACGCCCCTTTTTAGGGGCGTTTTTTTTTGAATAAAGCTCAAATCCAAACGTTATTTAGATATGAATATTAAAAATAGTTTTAAAATAACATGTCCGCACTGCACAAAATCATTTTCTGCAGATGATTTTCTAAAAAATCATATAGAAGAACATGAAAAAAATACCGAAAAAAGAATTAGAGAACTTAATAATAAGGTTGAAAGTGAAAAGAAAAAAGTTCGAGATGATTACAATAAAAAACTAGAAAAAGAAAAAACGCTTTTATCTAGTGAAATATCTAAAAAATTAGAAAAAGATAACAAAATACAATTAAGCAAACTTAATAATAGATTGTTAAAAGCTGAAAATGAAAAGAAAAAAATTGAAGGAGAATACACAAAAAAACTAGAAAAAGAAAAAACACTAATAGAAAAAGATCTAACTAATCGAATATCTGAAAAATTAAAAACACAAATAGCATCCAAGCATCAAATGGACCTGGAAAGAAAGGATAAAGAAATGGAAATCCTTACAAAAAGACAGCAAAAAAAGATTTCAGCAATGGAAAAAGAATTGAAACAAAAATCTGTTGAGGTGCAAGGAGAAATTCAAGAGGAATTGTTGGAAGATTTTCTTAGAAGAAAATTTCCCCAAGACCATGTTGAAGCTGTTAACAAAGGGGTTAAGGGCGGAGATTGTATTTTAAGCATCAACAATCAAGCTGCGAAAGATTGTGCAAAGATATATTTCGAAAGCAAGGATCACAAAAATTTTAAGGAAGATTGGGTTGATAAGTTATTAAAGGATATGAAAGAAAAAAATATTAATTACGGGATAATTGTAACTCGTGTTCTTCCCAAGAATTTTGGTAAAAATACTGGAATAGATGGAAGACATGGAAATAGAATTTTAATTATGCCTATGAATTATGAAATTATTCATACCGCAATTAAATTTATTAGAGAAAGAATTCTGAATAACCTCATAAACAAAAAAGAAGATGTTAACGTTCCGAAAGAAATGAAAAGGTTGTGGGATCATATGACTGGACCAGGTTTTCAACTACCTATTAGAAGTATTTATGGGGGTATGAAAAAAATGGAATCTATAATTTTGAAAAATAAAAAATTCCTTGAAACAAATCTGGCAAAAGAGGAACGCGTACTTTCGGATATGATACAAGATCTTAGAGAATTATTACTATCGTTTACAAAAAAGGTTGGCGATGGAATTCCAACAAATCTTTTGGAAACTGATAATGAAATTGATGAGCTGTCTGTTAAAAATAATAATAATAGTGATAAGGAGACCGATGATAACAAATAATCCTGTTTTATTAATAGATGATCTTGTTTTATTAAAGCCAGACCCTGTTTTATTAAAGTTAGATTGTGTAAGATGGGAAAAGGAAAATTCTTATGTTGGAAAAAATAGACGAGAATTTTATAAAAAGATTAAGAGGAATAGCCCGAGGAATATCCCGAGGCAACTGCGATCCGGACGAGCTGGTCAACGAATCTCTGGAGTACCTCTTGAAAAACAAAAATAAATATAAAAATCATCCTAATCCAATAGCTCTAGCTGTTTTAAAAATGAAAGGTTTACATATTGATTTCATTAGAAAAAATAAAAATTTAACTTCTTTAACTGACCAGGAGGAAAAAGGAATGGATATGGATGAAAAAATGGAAATTAGTTTAGAATGTAAAAAAGTTTTAGAAGTTATTAAAACAATGGGAGAAAAATGTCAGGAAATTTTAATGCTGGCTGCAGACGGTATGTCCATGAAAGAAATGAAAGAGATTATAGATGTTAAAAGTTTAGGAACAGTTTTGAGCAGACTCTCAAATTGTCGTAAAGAATTAAAAGGATTAATGAACGCATGATTGATGAAATTAAAATAATGCAGTATGCAGATGGAACTTTGCCTGAAGAAGAAAAAGAAACGGTAAAGAAGGCCATCGAAAATGACCCTCAGCTTCAAAAACTGCTAAAAGATTATCAAGAAACAGGTGAAATTTTATTTAATTTAGGCAAGGAAATTAAATCACAACCATTACCAAGTTCATTACAAAAGAAATTAAAAATAATTAATAAAGAAAGAGAAAAATCAAGCGATTCTAAAAAATCTTTTATCTTTTTTAAAATTCCTAAAATTGCATATGCTGGGATTGCGGCTGCTTTTGCTTTTATATTATATTACACCTTTCAAACAAGTGCGCCTTTAATAGTTGATAACATTAACGATGGAAGAGTTCTAAGAACTGGCGCAATATTTAAAAAATTTGAAATTACTGAAAACGTTTCAGATTCAGGTGAAGGAATGTTGAATACAGAAAATTTTAAAAATTTCTACGATGAGTATTTAATGTTATATAATTTTGAAAAAAAAATTGATGAAAAAAATTCAAAAAATAAATTTATAAAAAAAATAAAAAAAATGACTAAAGCTGCATTTGGAGCAAAAGATGCGAAAGGCATCTATGCAACATGGAAAAATAGCGTGGTCTGGATCACCAACCCAACCCCTGAAATTATAGATGATGAAATAATGCTTGGTGGCGGCATTGGTTCGGGATCACTTATAGATAATAATGGATTAATCATAACTAATTGGCATGTAATTAAAAATACAAATCAAGTTTGGGTTTACCCTTTTCCAAAAAATCCTTCAAAAGGATTGAAAATGAATAAGGTAACTAATGCAGAAAAGTTTCTAGCAAGAGTGGTTGCAAAAAATAAAAAAACCGATCTTGCTCTAGTCCAAATCACTGGTTTTTCAAAAAGAATAGTGCCAGTCCGGCTAGGTATTAATGATAATGTTGTGCCGGGTGAAAAAGTATTTACAATAGGACACCCCGCTTTTTATGGCTGGTCTGTAAACGATGGAATCGTAAATCAGATAAGGGTAAATGATCAATGGGTTTATGACAAAAAACTCGAAGAAGGTGAAGAGCCTGATCATGAAGCAACAGTAATTCAACATTCGGCAAGCATAACAGGAGGAAACTCGGGCGGACCTTTATTTAATGAAAAAGGAAATATGATTGCAATTAATAATATGGGCTATCCCGGTGAAATTAGCCTTAATTTTGCAATAGTAGTTAAACATGCTCAAGAGCTAATACAAAATAAAGAACAACCTGGAATTAAAGCAACCGCAACTGTTGAACCTTTAACCGAAAAAATACTAAGACAACAATATCCTAATCTCCTGTCTGAAGATTGGAATAAAAATGGAACAATTGATACTTGGTATGTTGATACCGATAATAATGGAATAGGTGACGTCATATATGCAGATGACAATGAGGATGGTCTTATAGAGTCAATATTCATAGATAAAGATGAAGATAATTCGCCGGAAATTTGGTTATTAGACAAAGACTTGGATGGCCGTCCCGACGAAAAACTGATTGATCGCGATGATCAAAATGACGATATTAAATGGGACGCCATTGCAGTTGATATAAACCAAGATGGAACTTGGGATAAGGTTCAAAATTTTCCCAAGAGTTAAATGAGAATTTTAAGACTTGCTGTATTAAGAAGTTATTTAATTTTATCTAAAAACGTTAAAAAAAGTTTAGTAGCAATCAATATAGGTATTTTTCTATCTGTATTTGCCGCAACAGCAGCGATCATCTCTCTCTATATTGAAAATAAAATAAGTGAAGCAGAATTTCTCCTAATTGAAAATCAACAGGAAAAAATAAACCAAGATTTAATGATAAAGGAAATACCAGCTTACATTGATAAATTTGATCAAGCGATACTAGGAGCAAATTCACATAATCAAAAGAATGAATTTCTTAAGTTCACAGATTTTGGAAATAAAATAGTTTCGGTCCAGGATATGTATTTGCCTTATTTGTACGATTTAGAATTGATACGCGAGATTCTGCTTATGCCACAGATAAAAGGAATGAATGATATAATAAAAGAGGAGTTATCTTCAAATCCTGAAGCATACGACGAAGATGTATTGAAAGAATATTTAAATTTAATTTCAGAATTAGAAAAACATATAGAGAACCCATTAGACACTAAAAATATTACAAAATATAAAAAAAGACTATTTCATGCATCATTTTCAGATTTGATGGAGGAGATTCAGTATGCAAATAAACACTTGAAAGGCGCTGATGATTATTTCTATGAAAACATCATCACGAGCCAATTTATAGAAACTTATAACATTATGCTTTTTTTAAAAGAATATTTTCTAATGCTTGAAGATATGATGAGAGGTTGGGGGAAAGGTTATTCTGAAATTACTCAAGAAATAAATGATAAAATTATCAAATTATCAGAACATGAAAAAAATTTAATATTCATTGCTTTTTTTCTTCAATTGATAATATTTATTATAATTCAATTTTTTGAAATATCTTCTGTAGTTTCTCATAATATTAAAAAAAAGGCTAAAAAATGAGAAGAGGAAAAATCTCCAATATCAATTTTATAATAATAATTATGGTAGCAATATTTACCTTAATATCTTATTTAGCCGACCAGCTGGTAATAAGAAATGAAGATAGTTTAAGAAACTTAAATATTGAATATAACAATACGAAAACAGAATTACGAACTAACGAGTCGATATCCCATTCAATAACATCGATACAAATGAGGAGCTCAACTATTATAGATGATTACTTATATAAAAGAAACATTTGGATAAAAAGTTTATTATTAATAGTAGTTGACAAAAATTATCAAAATTTTTTTACAAACAGAGAACTAAATTACAAACAGGATTTAAAATATAATTTAGTTGATGATTTTTTAAGTATTACTGTTGATACAAATTCGATCCGAGAGGAATTTCAAGATATTATACTGTGGTTAGACGATACTCATTATAAAAAAATTACAGGACCTCCCATTGCCCCCAAACCCATAGGCATTAAAGAATATAATCCCTTCGACCTTTTTCACAATACAGAAGATTTTGGTCTAAATAACTATGAATTTTTCAACAAGGATAGAAGTTCTTATATAGATCTGCTTGTAAAAAAAGGAGCTGCGCGCAAAACATTAATGGATAGTTTTAGTATTAAAAATTGGTTTGATATATATAAATTTACAATATTACGTACGGAAGGCTTATATCAAGATATGAATCGTTTGGATATCTATACAGAATATTTCGATAATTTAATTTTGGACAATGAAACGTCTCTTAATAATATTTTGAAAAAACAAAAAAAAGTATCACTTGAAAAAAATAGTTTAATTCTCATTAGTATATTAACTCAAATTATTGCCCTGTTAGTTTTGCTATTTCTTTTTAGAAATATGATAAAAAGTAGATAAAGTATTTACCTATCACGCTAAAATTTAGGTCTTGCTCCTATTTCACCTTGTTGAGGTCTGATTGTGACAAATGTATTTCCTTTCCGAGAAGGAGGTTTGACATCTGGTTTGGCTAAATTAAGTATTCTTGTACCTTCACCTTGGCTATTTATTGTTACCAATAAAGCATCGATCCACCCGTGCCTAACTGTTATTTCCTTTTTGTAATCTACACATTCAACTACTATACTTCCGCCTGAATCAAAAATGAATTTAGCTACACTAACTTTTCCAATAGCTGGGGATGGTGTTTCGTATTTGTCTAATTTAAATTTAATATCTAAAATTTCTGATATTTGACTAACTGCTTCATTTTGTTTTATTTTGCATATTTCGTATTTGTTTTCAAAATACCTTATCCCAGTTATGCTTTTAATTTTAGTAGTGTCAGCTAAATAGCTGACTTGAACCGTATCATAGATTTCAAATTTATCGTCTGAAACACTAACTTCTTTCAAAGTCTTGGTCTTCTTGGTCTCAGCTTTAGCCGCATAAGTTCCTCCGCAT
>Ga0187833_10007271_pt1 | contig 10037 bp, 8 predicted proteins | sample ETNtaG_37_FD_167968 | JGI IMG/M metagenome (GOLD analysis project Ga0187833, IMG submission 167968) | Marine microbial and viral communities from oxygen minimum zone, Eastern Pacific Ocean - ETNP2014_SV_400_PacBio MetaG (Illumina Assembly) | ecosystem: Environmental > Aquatic > Marine > Hypoxic... | reverse complement strand
GATGACGGGGATGAGGCGTGGCGAGATCGCGGCGCTCCGCTGGGCGAACATCAACCTTGATGACGGCTTTCTCAAGGTTGTTGAAGCTGTCGAAGAAATTACTGGGAGCCCCATCCGCATCAAGGGTGTGAAGACTGACAGTGGCCGGCGCCGCATTTCCCTGCCCCCGCTTGCCATTGATTACCTCAAGCGGCACAAGGCCAATGAAGCTGGAAAACGGCTCCGCTTGGGCCTCGGTAAAGATGATGATGGGTTTGTCTTTACGTCTGAGGAATGCCAGATGCGGAAGCCTAATAAGATAACCAGTTCGTTTAAGAAACTGGTACGGAATTTGGAAGGAAAGATAGACCTGTGTCACAAATTCCATGATTTAAGGCATACGCATGTATCGCAGTTATTGGACGATGGGCACCCAATCACCACCATCAGCCGCCGCATTGGTCATGCTAATCCAGCCATCACCCTTAAAATATACGCCCATCTGATGCCCGGTAGTGATGAAACGATGATGGAAGAGTTTGGAATAGCGTTTGAAGCAGCCATAGAACAGGGGAAGCACAAAAAGCCCCAAATCGTGTGACCATTCGTGTGACCGGAAGGGCTTTTTACGCCCTAAGTTATTGAAAATGATGGGGTGGCTGAGGGGATTTGAACCCCCGGCCTCCGGGATCACAACCCGGCGCTCTAACCAACTGAGCTACAGCCACCATCATTTCAGGGCGACGCGCCTGCCTAGCAAGGCGGCAGCGCAACTGTGTAGACATATGCGCCGGGACGGTCAAGCGCCACCCCCATCGACCTTTTGGATCCGGCCCCAGTTCCGGCGGGGGGCCTGAGGTTGTTGCGTTGACGGCCTTGCATGGCATAGAGTCGAAAATCAATCCTTGGGGGACTGTAGCCCTTACTTTGCCATCCCGATTGGAGACATGATTATGCGCAACATTTCAAATCTTTATCGCCGATTTGTGGCCGTTTCCGGGGCGGTTTTGTTGATCTTTTCGCTAAACGTTGGCGGCGCCCAAGCGGCGGAAACCTATTCCCAAAATGAAATCCTGGCCGCCGCCGAAAATTTATTCGGCGCCACCACCAAGGGCTTGGCCACCGTTATCGAAAAGGTCTTTCAGGACCTCGGCCAACCCAATGGCTTTATCGCCGGCGATGAAATCTCAGGCGCCTTCGTTTTCGGATTGCGCTACGGCCGTGGCGAGTTGAATCTTAAGGGCAAAGGCAAACGGGAGATCTTCTGGCAGGGTCCCTCGGTCGGTTTTGATTTCGGCGGCAATGCATCGAAGACCTTCGTGCTGATCTATAACTTGAATTCCGCTGACGACCTTTACGGGCGTTACCCCGGGGTCGACGGCAGTTTTTATTTCGTAGCCGGTGTCGGGGTTAATTATCAGCGCGGCCAAACAACGACCCTGGCTCCTATCCGCACCGGCGTCGGGCTCAGGGCCGGCGCCAATATCGGATATCTGAACTACACCAGGGATTCCTCCTGGTTCCCGCTCTAAAAACACTTAAATAAAGACCTGAAACACCATGACAATGATTGCTGCCGCGATGGCGCGGCTGGGAACGGAAACTGCGTTCGAGGTTCTAGCCCGTGCTAAGGCGCTGGAAAGTCAGGGCCGGGACATCATCAACCTCGGCATTGGCCAGCCCGATTTTAAAACCCCGGACCACATCGTCGAAGCCGCCATTAAGGCGCTTAAAGACGGTCATCACGGATATACCCCCGCCGACGGCATCCCCGAACTGCGCCATGCCGTCGCCGCCGACATTAAGCAGCGCCGGGGGGTTGAGGTCGATCCGGCCAACGTCCTAATCGTTCCCGGCGGCAAGGTGACGATGTTCTTCGCCATGTTGATGTTCGGCGAAGCCGGGGCCGAGATCATCTACCCCAATCCCGGCTTTCCGATCTATCAATCGGCGATTGAGTTTTCAGGCGCCAAGGCGGTAGCCATGCCGCTGCATGAGGAAACCGGTTTTTCGTTCAACGCCGAAGAGGTGCTGGACCTGATCACGCCCCGCACCAGGCTAATCATTCTCAACAGCCCCGCCAACCCGACCGGCGGCGTCACCCCCAGGGATGAAATCGAACGCCTGGTCAATGGCCTGGACGCCCACCCGGACGTTTATATCATGTCCGACGAAATATACGCGCGTATGCTCTATGACGGACGCGAGCATGTCAGCCTGCTGGAGTTCGAGGCCATCCGCGACCGGGTGATCCTGCTCGACGGCTGGTCGAAAACCTACGCCATGACCGGCTGGCGGCTGGGCTATGGGGTTTGGCCCAAGACCCTGATCGAGGGGGCGACAAAGCTTGCCATCAATTGCCATTCCTGTGTCAGCGCGGCCAACCAGTTTGCCGGCATTGCCGCCCTGGAAGGGCCACAAACACCCGTCGATGACATGGTGCGAGCCTTTGATCGGCGGCGCGGCATCATTGTCGAGGCGTTGAACCAAATTCCCGGCATCACCTGCGCCGGGTCCGGCGGCGCGTTTTACGCCTTCGCTAATATTTCCGGCACCGGCATCGGGTCCATGACGCTTCAGGATAAATTTCTAAATGAGGCCGGCGTCGCAACGCTTTCGGGCACCAGCTTCGGCCAAATGGGCGAAGGCTATATACGCTTTTCCTACGCCAATTCGGCCGAAAACATCAAAACCGCCATCCAGCGAATCCGGGAATGCCTTTAACCCGTGGTTTTTCGTGGTATGATCGCCACCAATTCACCAGCAGCATAAATGCTGGGCAACTGCTTAAAATTTAAGCACAGAGGGGAAATTAGGCCGGCCACTCAAGACTGGCTTCGTGACAATAACTCATTGAAATTAATAGCAATTATGTCCTAGCGCCATTTGTTTTAGGGTTGGCATGTTCTATGCGTTTACATGGCGTCCCTCAACGGGAGAAAAAATCGAAAGCCCATGAAGAAAATCGAAGCCATTATCAAGCCCTTCAAGCTGGATGAAGTGAAGGAAGCCCTTCACGAAATAGGCCTACAGGGTATTACCGTTCTTGAAGCCAAAGGGTTCGGCCGCCAAAAGGGCCATACCGAGTTATACCGCGGCGCCGAATATGTCGTCGATTTCCTGCCGAAGGTGAAAATCGAACTGGTCCTCGACGACGATATGCTTGATCGAGCGGTAGACGCGATCTTGCAGGCGGCCCATACGGGACGTATCGGCGACGGCAAAGTTTTCATATCCACGGTCGAGGACGTGATCCGCGTCCGCACCGGGGAAAGAGGAAAGGACGCGATCTAGCGTCCCATCTAAACAGTTAACATTAACCATCATTCGTTCATCGACCAAAAATTATAAGGGAATAGGAGCCCACACCATCATGTCTCTGAATTGCAAAAAACCCGAGGATGTCCTCAAAATTCTTAAGGACGACGAGATCAATTTCGTCGATCTTCGCTTCACCGATCCGCGCGGCAAGTGGCAGCACCTGACGATGACGGCTGAATTCATTGATGAGGATTCATTTACCGACGGCATTATGTTCGACGGATCGTCCATCGCCGGTTGGAAAGCCATCCATGAATCCGACATGTCGCTGGTCCCCGACGCAACCACCGCGGTCATGGACCCGTTCGCCGCCCAGCCGCAGATGATTCTGGTCTGCGACGTCATGGAACCGACCACCGGCCAGCCCTATGGCCGCGACCCCCGTTCGCTTGCCAAAAAGGCCGAGGCTTATCTGGGCTCCACCGGAGTCGGTGACACCGCTTACTTCGGTCCCGAAGCCGAATTCTTCATCTTCGACGATGTTCGTTTCGATGTGTCGATGAATTCGTGTTTCTACGAGTTTGATTCCGACGAAGGCCCCTATGTGTCGGGCAAGATCATGGATGAAGGCAATATCGGTCACCGTCCGCCGGTCAAGGGCGGCTATTTCCCGGTGCCGCCGGTCGATTCCGGGCACGACCTGCGCGCCGAAATGGTTACGGTGATGAAGGAAATGGGCCTCAACATGGACAAGCATCACCATGAAGTGGCGCCCAGCCAGGCCGAACTGGGCCTGACCTTCGCGCCGCTGGTGCGTTGTGCCGATAACCTGCAAATCTATAAATACGTCACCCACATGGTCGCCCATACCTACGGCAAGACCGCGACCTTCATGCCGAAGCCGGTGGCCGGCGACAACGGATCCGGCATGCATGTCCACCAATCGATCTGGAAAGACGGCAAACCGACCTTTGCCGGTTCCGGTTATGCCGACCTTTCTGACACGGCGTTGCACTACATCGGCGGTATCATGAAGCACGCGAAGGCATTCAATGCCTTCGTCAACCCGAGCACCAACAGCTATAAACGGCTGATCCCTGGTTTCGAGGCGCCGGTGCTGTTGGCTTATTCGGCCCGCAACCGCTCGGCCGGGTGCCGCATCCCGTTCGTCACTTCCGCAGCCGGTAAAAGGGTCGAGGTCCGCTTCCCGGATCCGACCAGCAATCCTTACCTCGGTTTTACGGCGATGCTAATGGCGGGGCTAGACGGCATCCAGAACAAGATCGATCCCGGCGACGCCATCGACAAGGATCTCTATGACCTGCCGCCCGAGGAACTGGCCAATGTTCCGACCGTCTGCGGGTCCTTGCGAGAAGCCTTGGAGGCCTTGGACGCCGACCGCGACTTCCTCAAGAAGGGCGATGTTTTCACGGATGATCAGATCGACGCCTACATGGAGCTGAAATGGGAAGAGGTCTACAACTTCGAGCACACGCCGCACCCGGTCGAGTTTATGATGTATTACTCGTCTTAGATCGCGATCGTTTCAAACGAAAGGGCCACTCCCGAAGGGGGGTGGCCTTTTTTGTTCCCCGCCCTCTTATTAACGCCCGGGCAGCTTGACGGTGAAGGTCTTGTCCCCCGCCTTGTGGACGCTGTCCCAGGCGCGAACGATGACGCTGGTGATGCCGGGCGGGATGCTGATAACGGAACTGCCGCGGGTGAAGGGCTGCTCATCGACGTGGGGGTGAAACAGCACGCGCGTCCCCAGTACCTTGTCGTCGGGTGAAAGAATCTCGAACTTGTTGGCGTAATGATCCCAGCCGGTATCGGCGTGAGCGACGGTGACCGTAAAGTAATAACCGCCGCCGCTGGAATTCGCCTTGACCTTGACCACCGAGGCCTTGCCGGCAGCGGCGATGCCGGGCCAGCCCAAACCGGCGACCAACAGGGCGGCTAAGGTGGCGGATGAAGCTGTTCGTTTCATGGCACGCGGCCTCCGGTACAGTTTATTCCAGGCGATGCCTCAGCGTGACCAAATATTTTCGTAAAATCAAGGGAGTAACGAAAATTTGAAGATAATGGTTGCATTGTCAATCTAAATGTGTTCTTGTTTTGTTCACATAAATAATAACCGTTTCCCAAGGAGGAACCAAACCATGCACAACAAAGCATTCATGCAGGAATTCCTGGCCCTGGCGGCGATGTTCATCGCCGGCTACGCCTTCATGCTAGTGGCCTAAGTCTGGGCCATAGGGGTATCTGCCCTACCCGTTTATTCCGGCGGCACTGGGCGTGGGTTGCCGTCTTCATCGAGGGCAACGAAGGTGAAAACCCCTTCAGTAACCTTAATTCGGGCTTTGGTATCATCGCGATGCAGCGCCCAGGCCTCAAGGCCAATTGTAATGGATGTGTTGCCGACTTTCTGGATATCGGCGTAACAGCAAACGACGTCACCGATTTTGACCGGCTTGTGAAAGGTAAACCCGGTGACGGCAACGGTCGCCACCCGGCCGTGGGCGCGGGCCGACGCGGTAACGCCGCCGGCGATATCCATTTGCGAGATCACCCAGCCGCCGAAAATGTCGCCGGCCGGGTTGACATCCGCCGGCATCGCCAGCGTCCGTATGGCTAATTCACCCTTTGGTTCAGGCATGTTTTCCTTCTCCAAAACCACAATATCTTGTAAGAATTTTAATGTCATATACTCTATCATGCTTGCACGATGGCAACAGGCTTTATTAGGATGTCGCCGACGCAGGGAAATGGAGAGGCCATGACGGGCGACCTATTCGATCAAGACGGGCAAGCCGGGGCGAAGAAAAACAAACCGGCAAAGGCTAAGTCCAAGGCTAAGGGGAAAAAGCCCGCGGCCAAGGCGAAGGTCGGGCCCGTGGCTAAAGCCGCGAAAAAATCAAAAAAGAAATCGTCTACCGCCGTCAAGACCGCCACTTCCGGCCCATCCAAGGGTGACAAGAGGCGTGGAGCAGCGGAAGCCACGACAGGGACGAAAAATAACTATTCGGCCAAGGATATCGAGGTCCTGGAAGGACTGGAACCGATCCGCCGCCGGCCAGGCATGTACATCGGCGGCACCGACGAACGCGCCCTGCATCACTTGGCCGCGGAAATCATCGACAATTCCATGGACGAGGCAGTGGCCGGCCACGCCAGCTACATCGACATTCATCTGGCCGAGGACCAGACCCTCACCGTCACCGATAACGGGCGCGGCATTCCGGTCGACCCGCACCCCAAATTCAAGGATAAATCGGCGCTGGAAGTGATCCTGACGACGTTGCATTCGGGCGGTAAGTTCTCGGGCGACGCCTACGAAACATCGGGCGGACTGCATGGAGTCGGCTTGTCCGTGGTCAACGCGCTGTCGGATAGACTCCGGGTCGAAGTCGCCAGGGACAAAAAGCTGTGGTCGCAATCATTCATCCGGGGGGTGCCGGAATCGCCGCTGAAAAAAGAAGGCGCCGTTAATAACCGCCGCGGCACCACCGTCATATTCCACCCGGATTCCAAGATTTTTAGTGCCCAAACCCACTTCCGTCCGGCCGTGCTGTACCGGATGGCGCGCTCCAAGGCCTATCTTTTCCGGGGCGTTGAAATCCGCTGGTCTTGCGACCCCAAGCTGATCGCCGCCGATGACCAGACCCCGGCCGAAGCGAAAATGCACTTTCCCGGCGGTTTGGAAGACTTCCTGGTCTCCAAGCTGGACGGGCGCAAGGCGCTGACGCCGGTGCCCTTCGCCGGACGCAGCAAGCTCAACGGCGGTTCGGGCAAAATTGAATGGGCCGTCGCCTGGCCGCTGGACGAGGACGGATTCTTCAATTCCTACTGCAACACCGTCCCTACCCCCCAGGGCGGCACCCACGAACTAGGCCTGCGTAGCGCCCTGGCCAGGGGGTTGCGCGGTTATGGGGCGCTCACCAACAACAAACAGGCCGCCAAGATCACCGCCGACGACACCGTCGGCGATGCCTGCATCATGCTATCGGTGTTCATCAATGATCCGCAGTTCCAGGGCCAGACCAAGGATCGCCTTTCCACCCCGGAGGCCCAGAAACTGGTCGACTCCTCTATTGGCGACCATTTTGACCACTGGCTTTCGGCGACGCCGGACATCGCCAACGCCATCCTGGAACACGTGATCGAACGCGCCGAGTTGCGCCTCAAGCGCCGCCACGACAAAAAAATGAAACGTCAATCGGCGACCAAACGCCTACGGCTGCCCGGCAAACTCACCGATTGCACGGCCGATACCGCCGAAGGCACGGAAATCTTCCTGGTCGAAGGCGACAGCGCCGGCGGCTCGGCGAAGTCCGCCCGCGAGCGTAAAAACCAAGCCGTGCTGCCGTTGCGCGGCAAGATTCTCAACGTCGCCAGCGCGTCGGTCGATAAAATCCAGGCCAACCAGGAAATCAACGATTTGATCGAGGCCTTGGGCTGCGGTATCGGCGATAAATTCATGGCCGACGACCTGCGTTATGAGCGTGTCATTATCATGACCGACGCCGATGTGGATGGCGCCCATATTGCCTCTTTATTGATGACATTCTTCTTTAAAGAAATGCCAGAACTTATTGAAAATGGTAATCTTTATCTTGCCTTGCCACCGCTTTTCCGAATCGCCCAGGGCGCCAAGACGGCCTATGCACGCGACGATTCCCACAAGGACGAATTGCTGAAAAAGACCTTCACCGGCAATGACAAAATCGAAATCAGCCGCTTCAAGGGCCTAGGCGAAATGCCGCCCAAACAATTGAAGGAAACGACCATGGACCCGGCGACCCGGACGCTATTGCGCGTCACCGTGCCGCCCCGTCATTCCGACGAGGACATCCTCGAAGCCCGCGAAACGTCGAAGCTGGTCGACAGCCTGATGGGCAAGAAGCCGGAACTGCGCTACCAATTCATCACCGAACACGCGCAATTCGTCGACCAAATCGACGTTTAGGCCCCTGCCCCGCAAAAACAACCTCCCTTTGGGTCCTGATCCCGGCCCCCCTGCATACGCCAATAACCAATTGCGGGGGGTTATTTCACAATACTTTCAAACCCTTCGATAAATGTGCTTAAATTCAGTAGGTTCTTGTAGCTGGGAAAAGAACGAATGCCCGAATTTATCTCATCGAGAACGTTTGCCGCCGGCGAGGAAATTTTCCGGATCGGAAGCCGTGGGCGTCACGCTTATTTTATCGAAAGCGGCAGCGTCGAGGTCTCGATCCCCAAAAACGGCGATGTCGTTGTCATTGCAGAGCTCGGCGTCGAAGAGATTTTCGGCGAAATGTCGATGATAGACGACGCGCCGCGATCGGCGACCGTTACCACAACGGTCGAAACGGAAGTCATCGAAATCCAGCGATCCCGGTTTATTCAACCGCTGAAATCCTCCGATCCGATGATGGATCTATTGTTAAGGGTTATTCTGGCGCGGTTTCGCGACGCCCAGCGGCAATTATCCGGCATCAAACTCCAACCGGGTGAAGTGGACAAATCCCTGGAAGAAATCCGCGCCCTGGCGATCAAGAGGATTCACAACGAACAGGACTTGCGCCGGGGGTTGGATGCCGACGAGTTCGAGATGCATTACCAACCCATCGTCGCCCTGAACGGCGGCCACATCGCCGGTTTCGAGGCGCTGATGCGGTGGAAAAAAGAAGACGGCTATATTTCGCCGATCGATTTTATTCCGCTGGCCGAAACGACGGGCCTGATTATTGAACTCGGCCGGGTCGCCCTGGAAACCGGGCTTAAAGACCAAAAACGCTTTAACGACGACTTCGCCAAGACCTTTCCCGATTTGGCGCCGCCGTTCATGAGCGTCAACGTCTCGGGCCTGCAACTCTCCGAACTGTCTGAAATCGATCTGTTGGCCGACATCATCGTTAAAAGCGGCACCGACCCGGCGACCGTCAAACTTGAAATCACCGAAACGCTGATGATGGAAGACCCGGACCACGCCGCCGAAGCCCTGAAAAAGCTGAAAGCCGTTGGCGTTATGATTGCCATTGATGATTTCGGCACCGGGTATTCGAGCCTCAGCTACCTGCACCAATTCCCCCTCGATACGCTCAAGATCGACCGCGCCTTCGTCACCAACATGGACAAGTCTGAAAGCAGTAACCGCATCGTCCGTTCCATTGCCCAACTGGCACTGGCGCTGGAAATGGATATCGTTGCCGAAGGTATCGAGGAAAAACAGCAAATGGACACGTTGAATGGATTAGGATGCCAATACGGCCAGGGCTTTTACATGTCCAAGCCCCTGCCGGCCAGTGAAATCCTCGAATTAATTGAAACCAAGCCTTCCTGGTAGCACGATCCCTCGGCGCTTTCGGATTCCGAGGCTATTTTCACATAATCATCAACCACTTGTGAGCAGGAGTTGATTACCAATTCCGGCTGTTCAGGCTTATTTTAAATACGTATTCCATTTTTATCTCTTAAGGAGAATTACGCATGCGCCTGGCGTTACACTATCTGGCGGCCCTGATCATCATCCCGGTTTACGGGATTCAGGTCTGCCCCTTTCTCGATAGCCTCACGCCCGTGCAGGTCGCCCTCCCGGTCATCATCGCCCTTGCCCTGCAATTCGCGTCCAGGGGGCCACTAATGAGCGTCTTCGTGACGCCCAAGCCGCTATGCGAACAAAGCACCCGTTCCTTCAAGCTTGACCTGGCCTTGTTTCTCCTTACCGCCACGGCGCTCATGTTTTACAACATGATCACTTACGACTTCCCCATGGTCAGCGGCCTCAAGATCATGGTCGGCCTGGGATCGCTGGG
>Ga0187833_10007269_pt1 | contig 10039 bp, 10 predicted proteins | sample ETNtaG_37_FD_167968 | JGI IMG/M metagenome (GOLD analysis project Ga0187833, IMG submission 167968) | Marine microbial and viral communities from oxygen minimum zone, Eastern Pacific Ocean - ETNP2014_SV_400_PacBio MetaG (Illumina Assembly) | ecosystem: Environmental > Aquatic > Marine > Hypoxic... | reverse complement strand
AATTGGAACACAACAAATAGAACTAAAACTTCAAATTTTTATTGAAACAATAATATTTGGACTCATTGCTTGTCCATTAGGATCTTTGTTGGGTATTGGTTTTGCAAAATGGGCGGAAGGACACGATTTTATGGATATAGTTGGAGGCAAGGTAGAGGATATGAGTGTAGGAGGATTTGGAATGGATACAATCATTACACCTTTGTTTTCCGTTTCTCTAATTTTACAAATTAGCTTTTTTTTCTTTTTAGCGATTCAACTGCTAAGTATTTTACCAATATATTTAATATCACGTGTTTCAATTACTGATGAATTGAGGTCTACATGAATACAAAAAAAGAAATTGTATCATTGCGCAATGTTATAAAAGATTACGGTCATGGGAAAATTATAACAAAGGCTTTGCGAGGGATTGAATTAAAAATATTTGAAGGTGATTTCTCAGCAATGATGGGTCCTTCAGGCTGTGGGAAAAGTACTCTACTAAATATTATTGGCGGCCTAGATAGAGCAACAAGTGGCGAAGTAAAATTTAATGGTAAAGATTTTAATGCTTTATCGAATAAAGCTTTAAGCATCATACGTCGCAATCAAATTGGCTTTGTATTCCAAAATTATAATTTACTTCCCGTTTTGACCGCCTATGAAAATGCAGAATATGTACTGATGTTACAAGAGGTGCCGATTTCCCAACGAAAAGAAAAAGTTATGTATTTTTTTAAAGAAATGGGTTTAGAGGGTCTTGAACACAGGTTTCCCCGCGAACTAAGTGGAGGTCAACAACAGCGGGTTGCTATAGCTCGAGCAGTTGTTTCCGATCCTTTGTTGATATTGGCTGACGAAATAACAGCCAATGTTGATTCTGAAACGGCTCAATCTCTTTTGGAATTAATGAAGAAATTAAACGAAAATAACAAAACAACTTTTCTGTTTTCGACTCATGACCCCGCGGCAATAAAATTTGCAAAAAAAACCCTTATATTGAAGGACGGCAAAATTGCTAATGAAAAAATATCTTCAGAAAATAAAGAAAAATATACGCAGAAATAGTTCATGCAATTAATGTTTTTGGATAAATACATAAAAATTCTATTAATCGTGCTAGTATTTTTTCCATTCAAATCATTTGCGCAAGATTCTTCGATAGATGTTAGCGGAAGTATTCAAACTGGTTATAATCTTCATGATAATTATAGTTTTGCACCTCATTTTGACAAAAACATTACACAAGACTTTTCATCAGTGGCCCGTATTATTATTGAAGGAAATAATCGTAAAAAATATTCATATGAACTACATGCAGTACAAGCGTATAATTACTCCAACATTAATACCGGAATTACTGACAGAGATACATCGATGTCAGTTGTTGATTATGGTGATAATTGGATAAAAAAATCAGATCAATCTGCCCATTATTATCTTGACCGAGCCAACGTTAAATTCGCAGTAGAAGATTTAGATATCTATTTTGGCAGGCTTGCAGTTAGTTTTGGCAAACCTACATTTTGGAATCTTTTCGATTATTATGGGAGCTCATATCTTAATCAAGAATATAAAGCTGGGATTGATGCTCTAAGATTAGATAAAGCAATCAGCAATTTTAGTGGTGTAAATATTGTTATTAATAAACAGCAAGTGCTAAATCAATCTGGAAGTTATTTAGAGAACAATGCCGTTCAAACCTATCAATGGTTGGGATTAGAAAAAGAAGTAGGTTTACTGTTAAGGGGGTATACGACCGTTAAAGATACGGACTATGCATTGTTATATAAAAAGGAACCAGAAGGGCACCGCATTGGAATGGAGGTTGATGGTGAAATAGGCTCCGTTAATTTTTATGATGAAATTACTTATTTATGGGAATCGGAAAAAATTTCAATGCCAGGATCGTACCAAGGAAATTTACTTAAAAATTATTTGATGAATGTTTTAGGAGTTAATTACCGTTTCAACAATAGTCTGCAAATTACAGCGGAACATTTATTTAATGGAATAGGCGATTCTAATAATCTAGATGTCTCAAATGTTCGTTATAAAAATGGAGTGAGTACATCACTAAACGAGCATCTGAGCGGAGTGTCTTTAAGTTATGAATTCAATCCATTACTAGTGGGCCAGTATGATGCTAAATTAGCTTGGGCTGATTCTTCTCATCAACATAATTTCTCATTTGCTCAATCAATGACTGACAATGTAGATTTCATAGCGGGTGGTCAGATAAATATAGGTGACAGACCTGATGGTGTTAACTGGCAAAATCCAAATATACAAAGTGAGTTTGGTAGATTAACAAATACGTATTATTTAGAATTGAAATGTTATTTTTAAAAAAATATCAAAGAGTATTGATTTGAATAATTAATAAACAATGATCCGGATCAATAAAAGGAGTTGATTTATATCAATGAAGTAAATAACTTAAGTCTTATTATTAATAAAAATGAAGGATTTAGATAAGTTTCAAAAAGTTTTAGAATCTCTCAAAGGAGATGGAAAATATAGAGTTTTTAATAGTATTTTAAGAGAACGTGGCAATTATCCCAGAGCTATTTGGTATTCAAAATATGGAGTAAAGAAGATAGTAAATTGGTGTTCAAACGATTACCTAGGTATGGGCCAACACCAATTTGTCATTGACGCTATGAAAACAGCATTGGATGCTGTAGGAGCAGGTTCTGGTGGTACGAGAAATATATCAGGAACAACTAAATATCATGTTGTGCTAGAAGGCGAATTAGGAAAGTTACACAAAAAAGAATCTGCATTAATTTTTACATCTGCTTATGTTGCAAATTTAACTACGCTTGAAACTATTCCAAAAGTTTTGCCTGAAATTACTTACATAAGTGATAGCCAAAATCATTCATCGATTATTGAAGGTATTCGACATAGCAAAGCAAAAAAAGAAATATGGAAACATAATGATCTAAATCATCTAGAAGAACTGCTAAATAAAATACCCGATCCAAAATGTGTAGTTTTTGAATCTGTTTATTCAATGGATGGCGACATAAGCCCAATAAAACAAATTGTTGAATTATGTAAAAAATATAACGCTATAACGTATTTAGACGAAGTACATGCTGTTGGTTTATACGGATTGACAGGAGGAGGCATAACCGAAAGAGAAGGTTTGCAAGATGATATCGATATTATTAATGGCACTTTAGGCAAAGCATTTGGAGTTCAAGGAGGATATATTGCAGGCAAGAAAGATTTTTTAGATGCTATCCGTAGTTTAGCACCAGGATTTATATTTACAACAAGCTTAAGCCCAGTAATTTGTGCTGGTGCCCTGACCTCGATCAAATATGTTAGAGAGCATAACGATTTAAGAAACCAATTACGGGAAAGATCAACAAAAACAAAACAAGAATTAGCGAAGTCGGGAATAAAAGTGTTAGAAAATAATTCACATATTGTTCCTGTGATTATTGGAGATGCCGTTAAATGTAAAAGAATAAGCGATGACTTGTTATATAAAGAGAATATTTACGTACAACCAATAAATTATCCAACAGTTTCTGTAGGCACAGAAAGATTGCGTTTTACTCCTGGTCCGCTTCATACGGATACTATGATTTTTGATATGATCGCCAAACTTAAGGAGACCATGACTAGAAATCTTGTATTAAAAAAGACTAATGTAATTAATATTAAAACCAAAGTATCTTAAAATTTATATTCCAAAACTGCATCTGTTAGTTTTTAACTCAAAGTATTAATCGAAAACGGAGCATATCAAAACAAGATCATTGGATAATCAGAGTTTTTTAAATCAAGTTGAAATATAAAATAAACTGGGATATGATCGTAGGACATGAATATAAAATGTTTATTTCTAAAGCTAGCAGTTAGTTTGATTCTGTCACCAATAATCATCTATGTGATTCTAATAATAGCTAAGGCCTTTCGACATGGAGAATCTTACGGTATGTCATCTGGTCAATCATTTATTGTTTGGTTATTAATGGCTATCTTGATTTCTAGTTGTTGGCGTTGCTGCAGCTGTAAAAAAAAATAAATATATACACACAATGAAAAAAATGATCGAGACATACAAAATATGTATTATATTTTGTAAAAAATGAATTTATTCATATTAGGTATTATAATTTTTTTTAGTATTCATTTAGTCCCAATTTTTCCTCTAAAAAACATTTTGATTAATCGACTTGGTGAAAATAAATATAAAGGACTATTCTCATTAATTGCTTTGGTTGGGCTTTTAATTATCATTTATGGTTTTAGACATGCAGATTTTTATCTCATATGGGACTCTTTACCTTATAACAAAGAAATAGCGCTAACGTTGATGCCAATTTCAATAATCTTACTTGTTGCTGCAAATATGGAAACAAACATTAAAAGATTTATTAAACATCCAATGCTTATTGGTATACTCATTTGGTCTTTTGTTCACCTGATCGCTAACGGAGATTTACGATCTATCATACTGTTTGCCTCTTTTGGAGCGTACGCCTTAATTGACATTATTTTTTCCAAAAAAATTTTAACGACTAACAACACTACAAATTATACCTTAACTAAAGATATCACAGTTATTATTATTGGTTTGCTTTTCTTTGCTATCACTGTTCATTTTCATCAATATATTGCTGGAGTATCAATTTTTTAATTTACGAAAAAGCTTTTAAGGGGCGTTCTGTAGAACGACCTTAATTTTATTATATACAGAAAATATAGGTTTTTGGAAACTTCTTCGTAGAAACTTCGTAGTAAGTTTTCGTTATTTGTTGGATTTCTTGTTTTGGTTCTTCGTAGTCTGTTTTTCTAGTTTTTGGATAAAATCAGAACTTTCAGGAAATATCTTCTCGTGGTCTAAAGCAGTCTGATATTCACTTTGAGATTTATAATACTTTCTAATCATCTCTACATCTGTATTTGAGTGAAGTGATACTATATTCGCAGGAACATTTTTTCTCTCTCTTTGGTTTATAAATGTATGTCTGAATGTGTATAATGGTCTAGGTGTATCTGTTGCTAGATATAGTCCTAATTCTCGACTAATTCTTACAAAGTCTTTTCTAATCTTATCGTAAATACTTTGTCTGTTTTTTAATTTAGGAAAAAATAGATAATCAAAGTCATTATATTTTGGATATCTATTCTTAATTCTTTTTTCATAAATGTTGTAAGTAAAATAGTCGTTAATTGATTGAGTATGAACTTTACTTAAATCGCCTTTACTATTTTTCTTATGTTCAATTAACTTAATCTGTAAAATAGGATAATTAGGATTACTCGGTCTTGGAATATACTTTAATTGATTTCTTTTAACTTTTAACAATTCTGTTCCTGGTCTAAACCCAGCAGACCTTAACATTTCTAGATAGTCAGCAACTTCATCGTAATATGGATTTTCTTTTTGTTTTGATAACTCTAAAAATCTATCAATAATTTTTCTTTGTTCTTTAGGTTCATAACTATCTCGTCTAGTTTTAAAGTTTCTATCTAGTTTTGGAAAGTCTGGTATTTGATTAAAAGGAACATCATTATTGTTTAATGCCTTTTTAAACATCTGATTTAAGATATCTTTATACTTTAATTGAGTTGCGTGAGATAAACTTTGATTATCTAAATCAAAAAATAAATCTTCAACTGCTGTATTCATACTATCTTTATTTCTGTAATCGACATCTTCAAAATATGGTTTGATACTATTGGTGTATCTGTTTAAAGTTTTTCTATAGTATTGTGGTTTGCCGTCTTGTTCATATCTCTTTTTAATTCTATCAAGATAGGGTTTAGCAATATCTTTATGAAAATCTATGTCATAGATAAATTCTTCTGTAGAATAGTTTTTAAAAAACTCTCTCCATATCTCTTTTGATTTTTGTTCTGCTTCTCTTAAAGTTGAAATTCTTTTTCCTAAACTTTTCTCATAACAACCATTTCGACCATACTTCTTATCTACATAAAATCGTAAATAATAATTTTTACTATTGTCATATTTAAAAATGACAATCGGTGGTTTGTTGTATTCTTTTTTAAAATTTATCTTCGGCATTATTGATAATCAATGGTAGATGGATTTTTTAAGCATTCAAGACTAATGCCTAAAAAACCTCTAGTTCATTTAGACATCTTCTCATATCTGGAAACTTTGAATTTACTATCAAATCCAACTCTTTCTTTGAGATGTCTTTCTTTTCCTTTCTAATAATTGTTTTAAGTCTTTTGGTTAATGATTGTTTAACTTCATCTTTTTCGTTTTTGTTTAAATTAAAATCGAATTCTAAACATCTAGACTTGATTGGTTCGATTACTTTGTCATCGTAGTTAAATGTAAAGATAATCGAACATAGATGACTAAACTCTTCCAATGGTCGTCTTAATGAAGTCTGTGCGTTTTCAGTTAATCTATCACTCTCATCAAGAATAATAATTCGTTTCTGTCCAAATAGAGAAATACCTCTCATAACTTTTGAAACATAATTGTTTATGAAGTTGTCATCGTTATCTTTAGACGCATTAACGATTATGTAATCATCTGGTGCTAGTTCTTTCGCAAGTGCTATCGCAGTCGATGTTTTTCCAACTCCTGCGTTTCCATAAAATATTAAGTGATTAGGTTGTTTTTGTTTCCATTTTTCTAATCTCTTACTAATTCTTAATGGTAATACACATTCAGTTAATTTACTTGGTCGATACTTTTCAGTTAATGGAATTTCATTGAAGTAAGTCATCATTATCCTCCTTTTCTATTTTTTTCACAAAATTTTGATGTAAATTTTTGTAGTCATCTATGGTCATTGTTGGGTCTTGAAATTCAGCAATCAATTTTATTGGTAAATCTTTTAAATATTTTTCAAGACCACGATAGTAGTCTGACTTTTTCATTAGTTCGAAAAGACATTCTTCACTTGCTTGTTTGACAACAGGATTTTTATTAACATTCCATACTGCTGATTGAGTGTCTTGTTCATCATTTACAAAGTCATATCTAATCAACTCAACATTGTTTGGGTCAGCAAATATTTCACTCTCACTATTTAAAACATCAAATTTAATAATATGTTTTTTCTTTATTCTGAAAGTACCAACACATCTTCTAGTGCCTACATCTAGATAATTTTGATTGTAATTAGCACCTAAAACCTTTTTGTAATCTCTTTTTAAATTTTTGAGTATTTTATTGTAAGACATTGAACCAAACATAGTTGGTAAGTTTCTTCTAAACTCAAAATCAGTTTTAAAGTGATATCTACTAGCAAAACGAACTGCTTGTTCTTTATCTAGTGTATAACTGAAACCTCTACCTTCGTCTTGAATATGTGCCGTAGGATTATTTAATTTTTTAATTCCTTTTCTAACATATCGATGTGGTTTAACTAAAAATCCTCTATACATCGTAATGTATTCATTAAGATTAGTTTCTTTAAAATAATTTTTAGAATGTTTAGCAACGATATCGCCATTTATTTTTCTACATCTTTCAGCATAGTATTCATCGTTAGATAATCTGTCATATCTTGAAAGAACTCTTTCCCAATCTTGTAAATTAAATTCATTAAAATTTGAGTAAGAATAAACAACATCGAATACTATCCAAAATAACTTGTCTGAAGTTATTAGACTTTCACAACTAAAGAAGTATTTTACAAAGTTTCTATCTCTAACTGATGTTGTTAAATCGTGATTATCTAAATCTATTTTAAAAATCTTCTTAACAAGTATCTGAAGAATTTGTTTATTGACATAAGTGTTATCTGAAAAATTTAAATTATTTAAAACCACATCGTTTAAACTTCTTATTTGTCTTGATACTTCATTACTTCTTCCAACTGAAAATTCTTCTTCATCTTGATTTGTCATTAAATGATTTTGACTTTTCATAATGAATTCTTTGATGTCATCTCCATAATCCATTGTGTGATGATTTTTGAATAGATGTCTTTGATTGAAATACATATTCCAAACATACTCATCAACTTCACCAGTATCTTGATTTATCAGACGATAATATTTGAAGTAGTTTCCGTCTTTATCTCTCTCATCTAATCTTCTACCTATACCTAATGCTCTACCTTTTCTCTCAAACATTTTTGTAGCAAATTCTAACTCTTGTTTAGGGAGTGTAATACTCAACTCCCTAAACTTGTTATCAACGAAATCTAAATTAGTTTGATTTAGTTTCATCGATTTTCTCTTTCTTTATCAGACCGAAAGTGACCGAATTGTCTGATAGAAGTTTCACACATTCATAGTCAATATCTTGTCTTTTCAATTGACGATTTAATTGTTCGATAACAATATTTTCTTTTTCAGTTAATGAAGAATTATCTTTTCCCCACCAAATATATGGATTGCTATCTTTTTTCTGAATTTCTGTTTTGATGTAATCAGAAACAGACATTTTGTTAGATGAAGTTTCAATGCTATCTTCACTAACAAAAATATTACCATCGTCATCTTCGTTATCTGCGTGAATAGTATAAGTGTCATAAAATCTGTCTTCTACAGCACTTCTAACTTCTTCATAATCAACAGGTTCTTTTTTGAAATCTTCGACACTTTTTTCTGCGTCTTTTTCATTTAAGAACACTTTGTTATCAGATACTTCATACTCATCTTCATCACTATGAACTTCCCAATAAACTTTCTTTTTCATTGATGTTGGGTAGAAATCGAAGATAATTTCACTATCTGCTTTCACATCTGAAACCACATAGTGATTTTTGATTGTTTCTGAACTAGTATTCGTATTATCGACTACTTGTTCATTTTCTTGATTTATCATTGTCATTGACCTCCTAAGCAACTTTTTTGTTAATGTTAGACAAGTTAATTGAAGTAGTTGCTTGTTTGATTTCTTTAACTTCAATTGAACTTGCGTCTTTATAAAGTTGTCTTGCTTTTGTTAGACAATCTTTAAAATTTTCAGCAAACATAATCATTACAAAAGAATTCTTGTCTGATTTCTTGATGTAGTTTTTGTTTAGATGAATATTTGATTTAAACATCGATTGAGAATTGTCATTTACTACAATCTCTTGTGTGTTTAATTTAACTTTAAAGTATTTCATTATTGAGAACTCGCTGTGTGAATTGTTATTAACTTGATAGCAACAGGAACTAATTTCTTTGCTACATCGATTGTGAAATTTTCTTTTATTTGTTTTTCTAGATAATCAACATAATCAACTTTATCTGAATATTCTCTTTCAAGTCTTGCTTGTTCATCTATTCTTTCATCATCATCTTCAATGTCGTGTGTATCTTCAAGTTCTTCTTGTAATTGAAGAACATTCTCTTTTTCAAGTTCTAGTTCTTTTAAGTTTTTTTTTGTTTCATTTAAAAACTCAATTGTTTCTTTGTTCATTTTTTTTCTCACTTTCTTTTTTAATTTTCATTATAAGTATATTTTATATTATTATTTTATTAGTGTGAATTCTGCGTACTGATGGACACCACCCATAGTTCGTAAAGAAAAATATTACTCATTTTTTCTCTTTCTTTTTTAGTTTTTATTAAAAATTTTTCTTTTTTAATCATATAAAAATTATACCACATTTTTTATATTAATGACCAGACCGTGTACTGATGGACACCACCCATAGTTCGTAAAGAAAAATAATACGAAGTAATACGAATATACGAACTATGGAGTGTGTTTTCATAGTTCGTATTAGAGAAATACTACTTGTTTCCTATGTAGGTAGTGATACCAATTTGTTATTGTTTCATCTGAAACTATAACAAAGGAGAAAAAAATGAGTAATATTGCGTATTTAAGAGTTTCACATACTGAATCTCTCAATGGAACATCTTTGTCAGTACAAGAAACAAGATGTAAAGCATTTGCCGAATTACATAATTTTTCTATTGATAAAGTTTATACAGAAGTAGTTTCTGGTGCTGTTGAGTTCAGAAAAAGACCTGTATTTCAAAAGGTTTTATCTGAATTGAAGTCTAATTCTAAATTAGTTGTCAGTAGATTAGATAGATTATCTCGTAAAGTAGTTGATACATTGAATCTAGTTGACGATTTTAAGAAAGAACATAAAGAAAT
>Ga0187833_10007267_pt1 | contig 10040 bp, 10 predicted proteins | sample ETNtaG_37_FD_167968 | JGI IMG/M metagenome (GOLD analysis project Ga0187833, IMG submission 167968) | Marine microbial and viral communities from oxygen minimum zone, Eastern Pacific Ocean - ETNP2014_SV_400_PacBio MetaG (Illumina Assembly) | ecosystem: Environmental > Aquatic > Marine > Hypoxic... | reverse complement strand
CCCCAATTTTAAACTTGATAATCTCTATGTAATAATTGACAAAAATAATTTTCAACAAACCGGTTCAAATAAAGAAATAATGAATGTTGAAAAATTAAAAGATAAGTGGACAAGTTTTGGTTGGCATACTACTGAGCTTGATGGTCATAATATTCAAGATCTCCGCAATTTTTTTAACGAAAGTAAAGACATCAAAAAACCCAAAGCAATAATTGCCAATACGATTAAAGGAAAAGGATTTTCTTTCTCAGAAAATAATAACGAATGGCATCATTCCATTTTGAGTAAATCATTTCATGAAAAAGCACTAAAAGAATTGATAGAAAAATAAAAATTTTATGAATATTAATGACAGAAATATTAAAATTTGGTCTACTATAGGTGCCAGAGCCACATTAGGTATTGCTGCTTTAGAGTTAGCAAAAGAAATTGACAATTTAATGATTCTAACTTGCGATGTTTCAACTTCAGCAGGACTCGACAGGTTTAGAAAAACCTATCCCGAAAAGTATCTTGATCTGGGTATTGCTGAACAAAACATGATAGGCGTCGCCGCTGGATTAGCAAGCGAAAATTTTAATGTAGTTACAACTACTTTTGCTCCATTTCAAACAATGAGGTGTTGTGAACAAATTAAAGTAAATTTAGGATATATGGAGCAAAAGATATGCATGGTAGGAATTGCAAGCGGTTTGGCTTTAGGAACATTGGGATATACACATTGTTGTATTGAGGATGTTGGAATTCTTAGATCAATACCAGGAATAACAATAATTTCACCCGCAGACTCCTTGGAAACAGCAAAAGCTTTGGAGGCGGCAATAAAATCAGAAAGCCCATCTTACTTAAGGCTAACGGGAACTTCGAACAATCCTATTATTTATAATAAAGATTACGAATATGAAATTGGGAAATCTATTACTCTTAGGGAAGGGAAAGACATAACGATTTTTTGTGCAGGCGCAATGGTTTATCAAAGTTTAGAGGCTGCTAAAATTTTGGAATCAAAAAAAATATATAGCAAGGTAGTAAATATGCACACAATAAAACCCATCGATAAAATAGCGATAGAAAAAGCCTGCAATTCAAAATTAATAGTTTCTATAGAAGAACATAATGTAATTGGTGGTCTAGGAAGCGCAATTGCAGAATATAAATCAAGCTTAAATAAGTCTCCGAAGCAATTATTTTTAGGAATTAAAGATACTTACGGTAAAGGAGGAAATTACAAATTTCTTCAAGAAAAACATAGACTAACGGCAGATAAAATTGCAGAGGATATTCTTTTAAATAGATAAATAGTTTAAAATGAATAGTGAAAATAATAAAGATAAACTTTTTATACAAATTAAATTTATTTTTTTTGATTTATATCAAAACAAATTTCTAAACTTTTGATAAAATGGGAAGAGCGAGATGAACAATGAAAATAAAAAAAAATATCAGGATACTTTTATTAAATCATTATCTATTGATGGCAAAAAATTTAATGAGAAAATTAAATACAATGAAATTTCAGAGTGGGATTCTATTGGACATATGACACTGATGTCGGAATTAGAAGGGGCATTTAACATTACTATAGATACCGATGATATAGTGGATTTTAGCTCATTTAATAAAGGATTTGAAATACTTGAAAAATATGGAGTAAAATTTTAGCTATTCTTAAATAATTCATGTTTATAACAAAATGATAAAAACAGATAATCTTTTGTCACAAACACAATGATAGAAAAAACTATTTCTGATAAATTTTTTGGAGGAGGACTTATAATAAATCCTTCGGATAGTGAAAATGTGCGAAAATTAAATTATGATGTAATTGTCAAACTTTTTGAAAAAAACGGTGTAATTCTATTCAGAAATTTTAATTTAAAACCCGAAGAAATTACCGAAATAACAGATTTATATACCGAGCATTATGCAACTGATGCGCTTAGAAGAGCAAGTAGAATGGGGCAAAAATTAGTACGTACCGTGGACTACGATAGTCATGACGCCCTGTTGAGGGCTCACAGAATTACTCAGGCGGATATGATAAAGAAAAAAGACGAAGACTGGAAAGTGGACTACGATAATTATGAAGAAATGTCACTACATAGCGAGGCCAGTTATGCTCCAGATTATCCAGAAATAATTTGGTTTTTTTGTAACGAATTTTTTACAAACGGAAGAGGATGTACCACCCTATGTGATGGAATAAAACTTTGGGACAATTTAAGTTATGAAACAAAAAACTTTTTTTTACTTAATCCAATTAGATATAAACTAAAAATACCTATTGCAGAAAAAAAAATTGGTAATGGAACAAAAAAGTGGCTTATAAACCAACAAGGAGCAGGCAACGGTTTGCTCGACCTATCTAACGGTTTACTTAACATTACACAAATTAGGTTTGCCGTTCATTCAAGCCGTTTGCCAAATAAAATGTGTTTTTCTAACCATGTTTTATACAGAGATACTGATCCTAATATATTAGAATGGGGCACAATTGATGGTAACAAAATACCTCAAAATATTTTAGATGAAGTTAAAGAAAAATCTAAGGAGCTAACATATGATTTGGATTGGAAAAAAAATGATTTTGTTATGTTAGATAATAAGCGTTTTACTCATGGTCGTAGAGCATTCAAAAAGGGCGACAAAAGAGATATATTGATTGTCGAATCTTCGTCAGCAAACTTTGGTTACGGCTCCACAACTAGAAGAAAAATAAATCGAAATAAAATAAATTAATTTTTTTGTAAGGATAAATATATTAATATTATATACTAATATTAATGAGCAATATCAATTTTGGTAAACTTTATCCTCACGAAATAAAAAAGTTTCAAAAATTTATTAGTAAATATTGGATAAAAAAAAACCATATATTTGCTAAAGATGACAAAATATTTAACTGGCAATATAGAAAAAATAGTAGTTATAATTTTTTTACTGCTAAAAAAAATAACAATTTAATTGGTGTTCAAGGCTTTATCCCCTTGAAACATTTTGACAAAAGTTTAAATAACAATCAAATTTTTTTAGCTTTTAGAAGAGTAATTGAGGGCAAACATATTGGCGTAGGTTTAAAATTGCATAAAGAAGTTTTTGAAGAATGTAAACCCAAATTTGCAGGCATAATAGTTGTTGATAAAGAAACACACAATTTTCTCAGATGGCAAGGTTTCAAAGTAGAAAAAATGGATCATCATGTTATTTTATCACAATTTGTAAATAAATTTAAAATTGCAAAAGTAAATAAATTAAAAATATTTTATAAAAAAAAAAATAAAGAAGTTTCATTTGTTAAATTAAACACTAAAAACATAAAACTTTTACTAGATAGTAAATTTTATGACGTTCAAATACCCCTCAAATCAAATAATTACATTATAAATCGGTACCTAAAACATCCTTTTTATAAATATCTAGTGTTATTAATTATGAATAAGAAAATACCCAAAGCCTTAATGGTTATAAGACCTATAAAAATAAATGATAATTTAATTTTAAGATTTGTTGATTTTATTGGTACGAGTCAATCTTTTTTACTAACTTACGATGTATCAATTAAACTTTTGCAACAATATAAAGCCGAGTATATTGACATTTGCTCTTATGGAATTTCAAAGAATACATTTAAGAAAGCAGGTTTTATCAATAGATATGAAAAACAAAGTTTAGTTATACCCAGTCATTTTGAACCCTTTCAACGAAAAAATATTGATATTTTTTGTGCCTTTAAATCAAATTATAAAAATAAAATTATAAGATTATTTAAAGGAGACGGAGATGGAGATAGACCAAGTACTTTAAAAACTAATAAATAATAATCATTTGTTTATGTGAAATTTTTAAACTTAATAAGTTTATTTAATTGGGAAAAAAAATTAAATAAATTTTTTATTAGCAAATAATTAATTTAATGAAAAATAAAATATTATGTTTAATACCTGCAAGAAGTGGATCTAAAGGAATAAGGTATAAAAATTTAGCTAAGTTAAAAGGTAAACCACTTTTATACTGGACAATTAAAATAGCAAAAAAAATAAAATATTTTGATAAAATTATTGTATCAACTGATTCTAATAAATTTCAAAAATATGCCATAAAAAATAAAGTTTGTGCACCTTTTTTAAGGCCTAAGATGATTTCAAAAGACGATACTCCAATGAAAGATGTTGTGAAGCATACATTGGAATATTTCAAAAAGAATAATTACATTCCATCTGCTGTAGCATTGCTTCAACCCACATCTCCAATGAGAAAAAAGTCTACATTGAATAAAGCTTGTCGTGTTTTTATTAGAAAAAAGTTAGATTATATTGTGACAGTTGAAAAAATTAGACATAATTATCACCCCGAATTTGTTTTTAGAAACAAAAATGAATTAATTAAAAATAAAATAAAAAATTTACAAAAAAAAAGAATTAGACAAAAAATTAACGATTTATTTGGAGTAGATGGAGGAGTAATCTCAATCACTAAAACTAAATATGTTTCAAAATCTTTAGTAGGCGCAAGGTTAGATTATCTGATTATAAATAGACCCGAAAGTTATGATATTGATAGTGTTGAAGATCTAAAATTATGTGAAAAAACAAAAATTAAATTGTAATATTTTTTTAAAATTTCACGTTCTTCTATTTTTAATAAATTTTTCAAACATATATTGTTAATTAGTTTACTTTAAAAAGTATGTGAGCTTCACTAGATAGTTTTTTTTTATCAATTCCTAGCTGCATGCTATCTAAAATTTTTAGGAACATTTTATTAAAAATGCTTTTTCCATCATCTATTTCTTTTTTCGGAAAAATTGTTAAAATAAAATTTCTATATAGATCAACAATATCTCCTCCAAACCACCACTCAGAAATAATCTTAAATTTAAGTTTTTTTGCTAAATATTTTATCGATTTTTCTGAATATAAATGTGTATGCTGTGGAGCTAAAACTCTTTGGAAATTTTTATCAAAAACAAGTTCTATAAATGAGCTAGGTGAGAAGCAGGGAACACTTGTGAATAAATATTTGATATTTTTTTTCTTTTTAATTTCTTTTAAAATTTCATTTTGGTTATAAATATGTTCCATACTACCAATCATTGATACGCAAACTGGACCTGAGCTATCAAGGTTTTTAATTATATTTATAGTTTTATCATGCTCAACAAAGTTTAGATTATTAAACTTATTTATTTTATTACCGTAAACTACCATTTCTTTTGATGGGTCATAACCAGAAAAATTTTTAATTTTTAATTTTTTGAGTGATGAAATAAAGTAACCTGCACCACATCCAATATCTACATATCTAAATTTATTAAAAATTTTATTTCTATTCTTTTCTTTTTTTAAAAGATTATCCAATAAAAATTTAGCTTTTGGTATGTAAATTTTTTTTAATCTTTTACTATAATCTTTTTTTTCATTTTCCACGTATATTATTTTTATTTTAGAATAATTTTTCTGACCATATGCTTGATAAAATTTTTTAGACAAAATTTTAGTGTCATCATGCTCTCCATTTAAATGACCACAATGTTTACATAAAATATAAGATATATTAAGTTTCTTAAACTTTAGACCTGTAATTTTTTTCTCACAATTTTTGCATTTTTTTCTTTTTGGCTGTTGAGAATAAATTTTATAAAGTTCTTTTTGCCACTCACAAAGTTTTGCATTTTCAGTAATAAAGCTGCTCTTAATATCAAGGATGTCTTCTGATTTTTTTCCAAATTTAATCATTTTAAAGTTTTAACTGTTCAATGATTGAACACTAAATGATTTTCTTCGAATTGTAAACCTCTTGCGTGATGCAACTAACAAAATATGCCTAATTAGATAATGCATACTTAACAAAACAAAATTTTCACCAAACTCAATAGATTTTCTAGATAAACTATATTTCATAATTTTGTTTATTTGAAAAATTCTCAAAATACTTTTATCGTTTGAAAAAAAAATTTAATAAAGTTGTTCATTGACCATTTTATAAATAATTTTTTTAAAAGTTGTTTTTGCTTTCCATTTTAATATTTTTTTGGCAAGTCTTGGATCTGCTCGATAAGCCTTTATATCCCTTTTTCTCATTAGTTTTTTTGTTTTTGTTTTTAATCTATTTTTTGGAATTTCTAATAATCTGAATACTTCATACACAAAGCTCCTGAGGCTGTGTTTCTTACCAGAGCCAATTACCAAATCTTTTGGATATTTTTGTCCGAGCATTAAATACATTGCGTTGACATATTCAGGGGCCCATCCCCAATCTCTATAAATATCAATATCTCCCAAATATAAATATTTTAATTTCCCTTTTTTAATTAACTTGCAATGATTAATAATTTTTTTTGTTACAAATTCGTCAGATCGCAATGGAGATTCATGGTTAAAGAGTATACCGCTGCAACATTTAACCCCATACCACTCCCTAAATATTTTAGTTAGCCAGTAGCTACTAGCTTTACTTACTCCGTACGGGCTTTGAGGATCAATAGAAGATTTTTCATTATAAACATTATTTTTTCTATTTCCATAAAACTGCCCAGATACCGCATTAAAAACTTTAATTTTTTTATTGGTTTTCTTTACTGTTTCTAAAATATTTAATAAACCGAACGTGTTACTTGTAAAAGCTTCTACGGGATAAATGTATGATTTTGTTACAGAGGATTGACCACATAAATAATAAATTTTTTGAGGTTTAATTTTGTTTATTAATTTTTTAACTGTAAGAAAATTTGTAACATCACATTTAATTATTTTTACTTTATTTAAAATTCCTAATCTAACAAGATTTTTGAGATTTTTTTTGTTATTATTTCTAGTGGTACCATAGACTTCATTTTTTTTACTAAGTAAAAAATGAGCTAGATACGATCCGTCTTGCCCAGATATACCAAAAATAAGAACTTTTAATCTTTTTTTCATCTTATTAAATTATATTTTTCTACATTTTGTATATTTCTGAAAAATTTCACATTCATAAGAAATTTTTTTTTATCGTCATATATCTTTTATTTTTAAAATTTTTGATTCTGAATTAGATAAATTAACTACTTCACAATTTTCTATTAATTTTAATCTATCTTTTCCTGAAACATAATTTAATTTTCCATATTTATCTCTACTTTCTCTAATATTAGAGTCAGTATGTAATTCAAAGTTGTGTTTTTCGGGCAAAATGGTTCTAATATTATCTAAATAATTTTTTAAAACGAAAAAAGCATTACAACGCACATAATTTGTACCGACAAAAACAAAATTTTTGGATTCCATCAATTTAACTAATGCTTTTAAAGATGCGCCCCAACATAAATTTGAGTAGTGGTAGGCCGTTCTGTTAAATTCTTTAATATTAGGAACTGAAATTTCAAGATTTGGTCCAAAAACACTATTATATTCGATAACTGCAATTTTTGAAAAATTTTCGGGCAAACTTTTTAAAATCCAATAATCTATTCCATCAATATCTAGACTAAATAAATCTAAATTATTATCAAAACCGTTTTTATTTAAAATTTCCCGAATATTTTGACTATTGATGAAACCTTCTACTATTGTTAAGTCTCCCTTCCACAATTTAATATTTTTACTTACTTGTGCTTTTAAATTTTGTAAACAATCTATAATCATTCCCTTACATGACGTTCTTTCAAAAAAAAATCTAGTATTGGATTCACTATAATCTCCGACTCCGATTTCAACAAATTTTGGTTTTGCAATATTAAGTCTAGATAACAAATAGTCTATTATTCCATCTTCACCATTTTGTGAAAAAACTTTATAATCTAAATCATTCAATTTATTAATATTATTATAAGACTGTCTAATATTTAAAATATGGGAACAGCCAATCATAAAAATTTTCTTGTCAAAATATTTCTTGAATAAACGATTAATTAAATAAATTATTTTGTTATTGATTTTCTTTAAAAATTTTTCCATAATTTTTTTATATTGAATGAGGGCATGGTTTTCAAAATTTTTAGCAATTTGGTCTATTTAAATACAATTACTTTGTTTATTAAATATCTCATATATTTTAATATAAAAATTATCGAAACCAATAATACATTTTGCCCATTGTCCAATCTAATTTTAATAGTTTCACGCAAATAGTCCATAAAAGATATTTTTGAAGATAATCCGCCGGGTCTAAACTTTCCAAATATTTCATTTTTTTTTGTGGCCATGCCTTTCAACTTGTATTTTACAATCATCCTATAAAATAAATCATAGTCTGCTGAGTATTTGTATTTAGTATTATAATAACCAACTTTTTTTTGTGCTTTTTTTCTTATAAAAAAACCTATCGAGTGCGTACTATAAAAACCAAAACTCCAATGTATTTTCCAAGGCCTATATCCATATAAAAGTTTATATTTAATTACACTTCCAAAAAGAAAATCTATGTGTTTATATCGATTAAAATAATTTGTAGCTAATTTAAGCGCTTTTTTATAATAAATATCATCTGAATTAAGGATAGATATTATTGAACCTCGGCTTACTTTTATTCCTTTATTCATTGCGTCATAAATGCCCTTATCTTTTTCTGATATCCAAAAATCTATTTTTGAATTGTTTCTTTTTAGAATATCCAATGTTCCGTCAGTTGATTTTCCATCAATAATTATAAGTTCATAATTTTTGTAGCTTTGATTTAAAACACTTTTTATTGATTGTTCTAAATATTTTTTATTATTTAGCACCACTGTAATTACCGAAACTAGAGGTAAATATTTTTTATCTCTTTTCAAATAACCTTTTTTTCTTAGTCCACCTGAAATTATTTTCCGCTTCATATTTTTAAAAATATTTAGATATTATTTGAAAATATTTTTTACAGTTATTTTTGTAATCAAATCTATTAAGGCTTTTATGTCCCTGATTAATTTTTAACTGTATTTTTTTGGATTTGTTACTATAATTTTTTAATAATTTAAATAATTGATTATAATCTTTAACTTTAAATAAACTTCCATACCGACCATTGTTTAATATTTCTTTGGGTCCGGTCGGACAATCTGAAGAAATAACATATTTTTTTAGATATAGAGCTTCAATCAAAACGTTTGGCAACCCTTCATAAATTGAGGACAAAACAAACACATCTGAAATTTTTATATAAGACTCAGGGTTTTTCTTATAGCCAACTAATTTAACAATTTTTTGTAATTTACTTTCTAATATATATTTCTTTAAAGCGCTTTCTTTATAACCTCTACCTATGATTATTAGTTTACATTTTTTATATTTTCTTAATTTTTTTATCGCTTTCAGTAGAGTCAAGTGGTCTTTTTGATCAGTTAATCTTGCAACATTAATTATTTTTAAAGATTTTTTATCATTAAAAAAATCAAAATTTATCTTTTTCACTTTTTTTCCAATAAAAGGATTATAAATAACCTTAGGTTTTAAAGAAAAAAGTTTCCTAAATCTTTTTTTAAATTCATAACTATTGACAATTATCTCATCGGGAAAGCAAAAAAAGAATTTGAAAATAATTTTATATAAAAAATTTTTTATATATTTATCGGGACTTGTGTTTGATCTAATGATAATTTTTTTTTTAAAAATTAATCCTAATATTATGGCAGCTATATTTGATTGAAATGATAAAATTAAAATATTTTCATTAATGCAATATCTTAAAAAAAGAATAATTGTAATAAAAGTCCTTACAAATCTTGATTTTATTATGTCATTTTTGCCTTTTAAAGAAATAATTTTTATTCTTTTATCAAATAATTTCCTTTTGTTATTTAGTGCAGTAAGAACTTTTACGCGAATATTTTTTTTTGCAAGATAATTTGCTATAAGATATAAATTTTTTTCCACACCACCATTTTCTATAGATGGAATGAATATAAGAAGAGATTTTGTATTTTCCATATTGGTCAAATTTTAGATTAATAACTAAGAGTAATAATTAAATGGATCTAAAACTTTGTTCCTATTTTTAGATGATAAAATGTCTTTAAAAATTTTTTTGAACGAATCATGATAAGAAAGAAATAAAATCACATCAAATTTTTTGTTTTTAAATAT
>Ga0187833_10007266_pt1 | contig 10040 bp, 9 predicted proteins | sample ETNtaG_37_FD_167968 | JGI IMG/M metagenome (GOLD analysis project Ga0187833, IMG submission 167968) | Marine microbial and viral communities from oxygen minimum zone, Eastern Pacific Ocean - ETNP2014_SV_400_PacBio MetaG (Illumina Assembly) | ecosystem: Environmental > Aquatic > Marine > Hypoxic... | reverse complement strand
ACACTAGCTTCATATAAATAAAAAAAATTATTTATATTTTCGTTGAAGTGTGTACGACAAATTTTGGTAACCTAACCGTCCACACTTCTCTTCTTCTTTTTTTACAATTTAAAAAAGCTGAAAACACTAAAACTAAAACCATATCTAGTAGCCAAGTCTTTAGCATCTTAATTAACAACTCCACAATTAAGCAATGAAAATCAAGCTTTTTTGGAGTTGGACTGACGGTTATAAGCTAATTAATGAATAAATCAAGACGAATATTAATTACAAATACAGGTAAAAATAAAGGCTTTTATAAAGAATTTATAATAATTTGATATATATAATTTACAAAATATAATACGCGTCAGAAACTAATCAAAAATTAACAATGTATCAAATTTTTAAAAAAAACAGGGATACAGCTAGATATTTTATACTATCTGGATTTATTATATTTTCATTACTTCTACTTACAGTTGTTTATAAAAGTGATGAAAAAGTTATAAAAAAATCTGAAAGTAATAGAAATTCATATGAAGTTTCTGACTTAAAAACATTAAAAAAATTTATACTAGATCAAATTAAATCTCCCTTCACTAATATAGATTATGAAATAAAAGAGGGAGATTCTATTCAGAAAATTTTACGACAATATAAAATTCAAAATAATGAAATTCAAACAGTTATCAAACAATATAAGAAATATGGTAACCCCAATCAACTTCTGGTAGGGAATAAAATTGATATTGTTATTGAAAAAAACTTACGCGCAAAAAAAAACTCTGTGCTGAAATTTTCTGTTCCAATTACCAAAAGTACAAGTATAGAAATAACTAAGGATGAGGAAAATAAAATTATATCAAAAAAGATTATTACCAAATTATACAAAAAAAAAATTCTATCTGAAAATATAATTATAAAAAATCTGTATTCATCAGCACGAGAAGCAAATATTAACCCCGATACTATTATAGAATTTGCTAGAATTTTTGGATTTGAAGTTGATTTTCAAAGAGATATACGAAAAAACGATTATTTTAAGATTCTTTATGAAAAATACTTTGATGAAAATGAAGAATTCATAAAAAGCGGATCCATACTTTATGCTCACATGACGGTTAACGGTAGAGAGATTTCGCTTTATAAATTTGGAAACGATAAAGAATATGGTTATTTTGATTTGAATGGAAAAAGCGTTGAGAAAGCTTTAATGAAAACACCTATCAATGGGTCAAGATTATCTTCATCTTTTGGTATGAGAAAACATCCTATACTTGGTTTTAGTAAATTGCATACAGGAACTGATTTTGCCGCACCAGCTAATACACCAATCATGGCTTCTGGAAGTGGAACTATTACTCGAGCCAAATGGTGTGGTGGGGGAGGAAATTGTATAAAAATAAAACATAATTCTACCTATGAAACTGTTTATGCTCATATGAGAAGTTTTGCTAAAGGTATAAAAGTTAATAAAAAAGTTAGACAAGGCCAAATTATTGGATATGTCGGATCAACGGGAATGTCAACTGGTCCTCACTTACATTATGAAGTAATTATAAATGGAAAAAAAGTAAACTCTCAAAAATTAAAACTTCCTTCAGGAAAAATATTAAAAAATAATGAACGAACTGAGTTTGAAATCCATAGAATTAAAACTGATGTATTAATTGCAGAATTATTTGAAAAAAAATATTAATACTAAGGAATTTATTCTTTATTTTTTGTTACATCTTCTCGCTTAATATTACTATCTTCCGATGGAAGTTTATCTTCTGCTGCCGTTTTATTAATAATGCTATCTTTACTTTGATCTTTATTTTTATTTTTATCCTCAATAATTCTCATAAAATGATCCGCATGCTGAAAATAATTTTCACCTAAAGTTTTATCGCCTGTGGACATAGCTTCTTTTGCTAAGGTGTTGTATTTTTCAAATAACCTTTCAGCACTTTGTGTTTGCTTAAAATTATTTCTTGTTTGAATGTTTGAAAATGAATTAGATCTTAGTCTTCCTTGCATATAACCATTCTCATGAGATAAATGGCCTCTGCCATTTGAACGACGTCTAAATTTTCTTGGTCTACGTTGAAACATAATATTTTATTGAAACGCTCTATCTATCTATATAATTTATATCAAAGAATTTATAATCTTATTCATTAATAATTTGATTTGTCAAAATAATTATTTTTTATGTTCAAAAAAACTTAACTTTCGTGCTTATTATGCAACGAACATTACGGTTATAATCGCATTCCTTACTTAATTCTCTGTATCCGTTATATCTTAATATATTCGAGATCCTTTTGTATCCCTTGTACCCAACTTCCAAGGCAAGCAGTCCTCCTCTTTTCAAAAGATGATTAGATTTATAAATAACTTTTTTTATTAGGTCAAGACCGTCAATTCCACCATCTAAAGCAATCAAGGGTTCAAAATTTGTTATATCTTTGCTCAAATTTTTTATGTCTCTTGATGGAATATATGGTGGATTGGATATAATTAAATCATATTTTCCTATATTAAATTTATCTAAATCAATAACTTTAAACTTAGATCTGTAAAACAATTTAAGATACTTAGAATTTGCCTCAGCCATCTGAATAGCTTTTGAAGAAATGTCTATGCCGATTCCTCTTGAGAAATTTATTTCTTTTAAAATTGAAAGCAATATACAGCCTGAACCTGTGCCAATATCCAAAATATTTATTCTTTTATTTTTAAAAAAATTTACGAGTTTATATATTAAGAGCTCCGTTTCTGGTCTAGGTATAAGTGTTCCATGACTAACTAAAAAATCTACGCTCCAAAATTCTTTTTTTCCAGTAATATAGGCAATTGGTTCTCTTTTGATTCTTCTCCTAACCGCAATATCATATTTTTCCATAATCTCTTCTGAAATAACCACTTCGCTATTTGTAATTAAAGATTCTCTTTTTACTTTCATAATGTCTGAAAGAATTAATTGAGCATCCAATTCGTGTGAACGAATGTTGTGATTTTTTAAAATTTTTGACGCTTGTTTAACTGCCTGTTCTAGTACCATTTTATTGATTTAAATTAGCTAATTTTATTTCTTGATCATGCATTCTTAAATTTTGACTTAATTCTTCAAAAACGTTGCCGTTCAAAAATTCTTCAAGTTTATGCAGCGTTACATTTATTCTATGATCAGTTACTCTTCCTTGTGGAAAATTGTATGTTCTAATTCTTTCTGATCTATCACCCGATCCTATTTGGTTTTTTCTATCTCTTGATCGTTCTTTATCCTTTTTTTCTCTTTCCGCCTCATAAACTCTTGATCTTAAAATTTTCATACCCTTTGCGCGATTTTTATGTTGGGATTTTTCATCTTGATTGGTAACAACAATTCCTGTCGGAATGTGAATAATTCTTACAGCTGAATCGGTTGTGTTAACACTCTGTCCACCTGCCCCCGTACTTCTAAAAACATCTATCCTTAAATCTTTTTCTTCAATTTTAACATCTACTTCTTCCGCCTCTGGAAGAACTGCAACCGTTGCCGCAGATGTATGCACCCTACCTTGAGTTTCTGTTTTGGGTACTCTTTGCACTCTGTGTACACCAGATTCAAATTTTAAAAAAGAATAAATGTTATTTCCTTTGATTAACAAAATTACTTCCTTAAAACCTCCAGCTTCACTTTTGGATATATTAATAATTTCTAGTGACCATTTTTTTTTGAAACAAACTTTTTCATACATCTTGTAAAGATCAGCAACAAATAAAGTGGCTTCTAACCCACCAGTACCTGCTCTTATTTCCAATATAGCATTTTTTGTGTCGGCTTCATCTTTTGGCAAAAGGTATATTTTTAGTTTTTTTTCATACTCTTTTTTTTTTTTTGATAGTTGAATTAGTTCATTTTCTGCCAATTTAACAATTTCTTTATCTCCGCCTTCTTCGTCTATAATTTTTTCTAACCCTTTTTTTTCTTTTTCAAGGCCCATATAACTTCTTGCTTCATTAATAATTTCTCCAATATTTGAATATTCTTTAGATTTTTCAACAAAACTCTTTTTGTCAATATCGCCTGATGCAAGTTCTTTTTCCAAAGTTTTGTATGTATCAACGATTAATTTGACTTTTTTAATGGGAATCATTTTTTGTAATTTAATTACTTTTAAGTTCTTTTGACTTACTTTCAACCAAACTAATAACTTCTTCAATTATTTTCTCACTTGCTACTTTATGATGAGGTAAACCAGAAAGATACATCATATGATCATCTTTCCCTCCACCTGTTAATCCGATTTCTGAAAAAATCGCCTCACCTGGACCATTAACAACACATCCTATTACTGACAATGTTATTGGCTCTTTAATATGTGAAAGTTTTTCTTCTAAAATTTTAACTGTATCAATCACAGGAAAACCTTGTCTCGAACAGCTCGGACAAGATATAATATTTACGCCTTTGCGTCTTAAATTTAAGGATTTTAAAATTTCATAACCAATTTTAACTTCTTTAACTGGATTTTCTGTTAGCGAACACCTTATTGTATCTCCTATTCCTTCCATTAATAACATGCCTATTCCAATAGATGATTTAACACTACCAGGTATAAGACTGCCGGCTTCTGTTACTCCCAGATGAATTGGATAATCACATTTTTTAGATAGTAATCTATATGCCTTTACCGACAAAAATACATCTGAAGATTTAACGCTTATTTTAAAATTAAAAAAATCTTTGTCTTCAAAAATTTTAACACTTCTAAGAGCGCTTTCATAAAGTGCCTCGGGACAAGGTTCTTTATATTTTTCTAATAAATCTTTTTCTAAAGATCCAGCATTTACTCCAATTCTTATGGAACAGTTGTTGTCTTTTGCAGCTCTAAGTATTTCATGCACGCGTTCAATTGATCCAATATTTCCAGGATTTATTCTCAAACAATTTGCTCCAGAATTTGCCGCTTCAATTGCCCTTTTGTAATGAAAATGAATATCTGCCACTATAGGTACCTCAACATATTTTAAAATTTTTTTTAATGCTAATGAAGAGTCTTGATCAGGACAAGACACCCTTACAATATCTGCGCCTGCCTCAGTTAGTTCATTGATTTGTTTAATTGTAGCTTCTATATCTGTTGTTAAAGTATTAGTCATAGACTGAACAGATATTGGAGCGTCGCCACCAATTTCAACTTTGCCGACTTTAATCTTTTTAGTTCTTCTTCTTTCAATATCTCGGAATGGTCTTATGCTCATTAACTTATTAGTTAAGTTTAAATGTTTTATGTAATGTTTTTACTGCTTTTTGAGTCAAATTCTCTCGAATTAAAACAGAAATTTTTATCTCTGAAGTCGAAATTGCTAAAATATTTATTTTTTCGTCCGCCAAAGATCTAAACATTTTATGTGTAACTCCACTATTAGCTTGCATACCTGCGCCAATTATAGACACTTTTGCAAGCTTATCATCGTGTATTAGTTTATTATAATCTAGTTTTTGTTTATTTTTTTCAATTAAACTCAATGTTTTCTTTAAATCTTCTCGTTTAATAGTAAAAGTTATATTTGCTTTTTTACCATCTAAAGAAGTGTTTTGAATTACCATATCAATATTAATATTATTTTTTCCTATTGGTTCAAATATATCTGCTGCAACACCAGGCTTATCTACAACTCCAACAACAGAAACTTTGGCATTGTTCTTAGAATAGGCTACACCTGTTACTACTTTATCATAATCAATTTCGCTGTCGGAAATTATTTTTGTTCCAGGTTTTTCTGAAAAAGTAGATCTTACATGAATTGGAATATTATCGATCATAGAAGTCTGAACTGCATTTGGTTGCATAACTTTTGCACCCAAAGAAGCCATCTCTAACATTTCTTCATAGGATATTTTGTCAATTTTTTTTGCTTTTTCATTTATAGAAGGATCTGCTGTGAAAACTCCCTCTACATCAGTATAAATTTCACAAGAATCTGTTTGAAAAAATTTTGCAATCGCAACGGCAGATAAGTCAGATCCACCACGACCTAAAGTAGTAATTCTAATGTCTTTTGAAATCCCTTGAAAACCCGCAATGACTGCCACACCTTTTTTTGAAATAAAATTTAAAATTTCATCTGTCTTTATTTTAATTATTTGTGATGAGGTATGATTGTTGTTTGTAACAATTGGAATTTGCCAGCCTAACCATGATCTCGCTTTGACCCCTAACTCTATAAGCGCTCCCGATAAAAGAGAACAAGAAGCTTGTTCACCTGAAGCAAGCAATACATCTAATTCTTTATCGTCAAAATTTTTACTAATTAAATCAGACTTTGCTTTAAGTTCATCTGTAACGCCATACATTGCAGATACAACAACTATAATCTGATTACCTTCGCTAAGTCTTTTTTTAACAATATTAGCTACTTTCCTAATTTTTTCTACATTTTCAACGGAGCTACCTCCGAACTTAAGGCATAATTTTTTCATGATAAAATAACTTATTTACTTTATATAATTTTTAATAATAAATACTCTTAATTATAAAAATGTACAAGCTTATCTAAATTATTATTATTTTGACCACAGTAGACAAAACAGAAATAGAAAAGTTTTCAAAATTAGCCAAAGATTGGTGGAATCCAAATGGCAAATTTAAGCCCTTACACCTTTTTAACCCAGTTAGAATTGAATTTATTAAAAAGAAATTAATTTCCTATTTCGATCTTAATCCAGATGAGCAAAGGCCATTGAAAAAACTAAAAATTTTAGACGTAGGATGTGGAGGAGGACTTTTATGTGAACCTCTTAGCAAATTAGGTGCAGAAATTACAGGAATTGATGCATCAAAAGATAACATTGAAATTGCAAAATTACATTCAAAAAAAACGGATTTAGATATTAATTATATACACTGTCCACCTGAAAATTTGAAACTGAAAAATGGATTATTCGATGCGATGTTAGTTTGTGAGGTCGTTGAGCACGTTTCAAATGTGGAGTTATTTATACAAAATTGCTTCAAACTAATTAATAAAAAAGGAATCATGTTCGTTGCTACGATTTCAAAAAATTTAAAATCATATATATTTGGAATAGTGGGTGCAGAATATATTTTGAGATGGTTGCCTATTGGTACTCATAACTGGGATAAGTTTTTAACACCACAAAACTTGGAAGATATAATGTGCAAAAATAATTTTCTAATCGACGAAACAGTTGGAATGAAATTCAATCTACTTTCCAACAAGTGGAGCATAAGCGAGGATACGTCAGTAAATTATATTTCAACTTTTTTAAAAAATTAATTTTCTGACCTGTTCACCCAAGGTATAGATATAATTTCTATTCCTTCCTCTATTAATTCTGATGCTTCTTCAGGTGTAGTTTTGCCGTATATACCTTTAGAAGTCTTTTTATCATAATGAATGCTTCTGGCTTCTCTAGAAAAATTTTCACCAACGTTTCTACAATTCTTTTCTATATATTTTCTAAAATCTAAAAGTCGTTTTTTTATATTTTTTTCTGATCTGTTTTTTTTAGATATTTTATTTGATTTACTGGGCAAATTGGGAGCCATCACTGATTTCTTTACCAAGGAAGATTCACAATAAATGCACTTAATAAGTTTCTTTTTACAAAGACAATCAAATTCAGATGAGCTCGAAAACCAACTCTCAAACGTTTCACCACACTTGCATATTAAATTATATTTTATCATCGATAATTGTATTATTAAATTTTATTCAAAAAAAACAAGTATTAATTTCTATAGTTAGCATTTATATCAATATAATCGTGAGTAAAGTCACACGTGTAAACAATAAATTCGCTGTTTCCAATATTTAAATCAACTTTAATATCAATTGAACTCCACTTCATATATTCCTTTATTTTGTTCTCATCATAATTTTTTGCAACTTTGCCTTGTTCAGCAACTAAATAATCTCCGATTTTTATTTGCATTTTATTTGCAATAATATTCTCTCCTGATTTTCCAGCTGCCATAACAATTCTTCCCCAATTTGGATCCTCTCCTGCTATTGCAGTTTTGAATAAAGGAGAATTTGCAATTGAGAAACCAATATTTTTTGCCATGGTTACCGATCTTGCTCCTGTTACATTTATTGTAATAAATTTTTTTGCACCTTCTCCATCTACAACAATTTGTTTAGCAAGATTTAAACATAATTTATGCAAAGCTTTTTCAAAATCTTGTAGTTTGGGATCTAATACATTGTATATTTTTGAATTTTTCGCTTTTCCTGTAGCAAATATACCAACCATATCATTTGTAGATGTATCGCTATCAACAGTTATAGAATTAAATGTCGTTGAAGTAATTTTTTTTAAAATCGCTTTTAAAAAAACGGAGGGTATGTTTGCGTCAGTAAATATAAACGCCAACATGGTCGCCATATTGGGAGCAATCATACCCGAACCTTTTGCAATTCCAGAAATTTTAATTGTTTTGTTTCCCATTTTACATTCTTCGTAGGCAACTTTTGGTCTTGTGTCCGTTGTCATTATCGCACTAGCTACCTTAAACCAAACATATTTATTCTGTTCATCTCTTAATTTTTTTACTAATACAGGAATTCTATTTTTTATTTTTAAATATGGAAAATCTCCACCAATCACTCCCGTTGATGCAAAAAGTAAGTCTGTGAGTTTAACAACTTCGTTAACTCCTTCGGGATTTTGAGATGATTTTAATGTGAGAGATTTTGATAAAGCGTGAGCAATTTCTTTTAAACCTTGTGCTCCTTTTACACCAGTAAAAGTATTAGCATTTTGTGTATTTATCATAAGTGCTTTTGCAAAATGTCTTTTTATTCTTAGATTCCAATTGATGCTTGCGGATGTAACTTTAGATGTTGTGTATACTGCAGCAAAATTAGCTCCTTCTCTAAAATAAAATAAAGTTAAATCATCTCTTCCATCACCATAAAGATCTGCTGATATTGCTGACAGTTCAAGGCCTTTAATAGGTTGTAATTCCTGAAATTCACCCATTTTTGATACTTTAACTTTGGGGTTAAGTAAATTTTTTAAATTCAAGGTCATTACTATTTAAAATCTCTTATCATTGATTATATAAGTCTTATATTAAAACAATACATTTATTTATGTTAAACATTGGTAAAATTATTGGCAAATTTATAAAAAACTCAAGTCAAAGAGATATTGATAAATTAAGGTCAATTGTCAAACAAATTAATGCCTGGGAATCTAAAATTAAAGATATTCCAGATGAAAAATTCCCATCAAAAACTCTTAAGTTTAAATCAGAAATTAAAAATGGAATAAACCTGGATAAACTTCTTCCAGAAGCTTTTGCGTACATCAGAGAAGCCGCAAGAAGAACCTTAAATGAGAGACATTTTGATGTACAAATAATGAGTGGAATTATTCTTCACCAAGGAAAGATTTCCGAGCAAAAAACGGGAGAAGGAAAAACTTTAGCAGCAACCATGCCAGTATATTTAAATGCCTTATTGGAAAAAGGTGTTCACGTTGTAACTGTAAATGATTTTTTAGCAAAAAGAGATGCCGCTTGGATGGGCAAAGTATACAATTTTTTAGGTTTATCAGTAGGATGTATAACAAATGACATGAATGATGTAGAGCGAAAAAAAAATTATAATTGTGATGTAACTTATGGAACTAATAACGAATTTGGTTTTGATTACTTAAGAGATAACATGAAATATAATATTGAAGAAATGGTACAACGAGACCATTTTTATTGTATCGTAGATGAAGTAGATAGTATTTTAATTGATGAGGCGAGAACACCTTTGGTGATTTCAGGTTCAACAGAAAATAAATCTGATCAGTACTTTGTATGTAATAAATTTGTTAAACAGCTAAATAAAGATGATTATGAATTAGATGAAAAAAATAAAAATGTTATGCTTTCTGAAAAAGGTATAGATAGTATTGAAAAAATATCAAAAACATATGGAATTCTTAAAAATAACAATTTTTATGATCCTCAAAACATTAATTTAGTCCATCATATTAATCAGGCTCTTAAAGCAAATTTATTATTTTTTAAAGATACCGATTATATTGTTAGAGATAACAA
>Ga0187833_10007264_pt1 | contig 10041 bp, 10 predicted proteins | sample ETNtaG_37_FD_167968 | JGI IMG/M metagenome (GOLD analysis project Ga0187833, IMG submission 167968) | Marine microbial and viral communities from oxygen minimum zone, Eastern Pacific Ocean - ETNP2014_SV_400_PacBio MetaG (Illumina Assembly) | ecosystem: Environmental > Aquatic > Marine > Hypoxic... | reverse complement strand
AATGTATGTAGACAAGTTTTATGTGGAGGTACAGGAGCGCTGCAATGATCTGGATGAATTCATTAGCAAAAAACAGGCCTCAGTCCAGAGTAAGGTTTTTGATATTTTCACCTTTGTGATGTCACCTTTCAACCTTGTTATTGGATTCTTAGGCGGTCGATACTTTACCAAGTTGAACAAAGATGTTCATCCGTTCCCATTCATTGATTCAGAAATACAGAGCGGTTGGACTATATTCCTAATCTATTCAATACTATTCTCTATAGTATTTTTAAGTGTCTGGATTGTTTACAAGTATAAGAGCTTTAAGGCATGAACGGCATTAATAATAATCAACGCCCATTACAAAGCATTTTTTGTAATTGACAGATTATGTTCAAGATAAGGTGAAAACTTTAATTGAATCCCTCTAAACTTTTTTCAGGAGAATAAACTATGAACCATACAGGACATGTGATTGGAGGCATGATCGCAGGTGGTGCTGTTTGTTTTTTAGCGTCTACAACCGGTGATGTTGAACTGGGTTGGGAAACCTTGAATGAAATGGCTGAATCACCATTATCTCCAACTCAGAACACTAAGACTCTGCTAGGTTTGTTCATGACGTCACTATTTATGGCTCTCTTTCCAGATCTCGACGTACAATCGGTATCTCAACGCTGGTTTTTCAGGATTGTGTTTGTACTAATGGCCATAATGCATTTTTCAGGTAGGCAGGACCTTTTTGTCATCGTGGCATTCTGCGCCATCTTACCATTACTGCACCAGCATCGTGGTTGGACGCATTGGAAGATCACCCCTTGGTTAATTGCGCTGTTTCTGGCAATTGTTCAGGAATATTTTCATGCACAACAAAGAAGCTATGGTGGGTTCGCATGGGGAAATGTGTTGGAACTCTTAGAACGCTACTGGATATTTGTAGTAGCATGTGTTGCAGGTCACTACATGCACCTTTTTCTTGATGCGCGCAGTATGCGCTGGCTCAAGTTCATAAGCAATGATGCTAATCATCACTAGAAGGATATTTTGTGATATCGACGATTCTCATCCGTTTGTTGATCCCAATCGCACTACTTACCTTTGGTTATTATGTGGGCCTGTGATTATTGTCTTTACAATCTGGATAGTTGGTGGCACTTGTAGCGGAAAAACATTTAGTTATACCAATCTTCTACCAAAGAATTTGTAAACCTAAAGAGGCTACTATGATGCATCAGGAAATAGCTGAAAAAGCTAAAGCCGCTCAAACAGAGACCAATCCTGGAGCACAACACAAGGCTCTTTTAGACTGGGGTGAGGCACTGCTGAACCTCTGTGTGGGCTTCCTGTTTGGAGAATACAAACGCTACCAGCAGATCATCGAACCAGTTGAGAGGGGTCTTTACTTGGCAGCTGAAAAAGTAAAGGATAAGTAAATAGAGACCTATTTTACTTGACTTTGGCTTGGGGAGCAGATTATAAAACGGATCAGTGGGAAGACGTGAAGAATTCGTGTGGGCAGGAATGCACGGAAATTTGACGCTTAATTTATAGGAACACAGAGGACACTATTATAAACAGGAAAGAAAATGGCTGAAGAAAGTTTAGAAGAACGTGAGGAGAGGGCACAAAATGCTACCACACTAGAGGAACTTGAAATACTTGTAAAAGATGATGAATCTTCTGTGCGGAATAATGTAGCCGCAAACGAGAATACCCCCCAATCGCTGCTGGAGAAACTGGTCGATGACGAAGATGTGGATGTGCGTATGGCAGTAGCAGAAAACAAGAACATACCCGTTTCGGTGATGGAGAAACTAGCTGAAGACGAGGATTATAATGTGCGCGAAAATTTAGCACGAAACGAGAACACACCCGTTTTATTGTTGGAAAAACTAGGGTCAGATACAGAATACGATAATTATCCAGTTCGCCAAGCATTAATTTCCAACAAGAACTCACCCTTGTCTCTACTGGAGAAACTGGCAAAGGACGTGGATTCGGGTGTGCGCAGCGCATTAAGCAGGCACCCAGAAACGCCGTTGTCTCTGCTTGAGCAGCTGGCGGAAGACGAGGATGATAGTGTGCGCGTAGGAGTGGTCGACAACAAGAACATACCCGTATCGCTCCTGGAGAAACTGGCAAAGGACGTGTATGAGGATGTGCGTGCAAGGGTAGCCGAAAATGAAAGAACACCGATGTCTTTGTTGGAGAAGTTGGTGGATGACGAAAACTCTTTTGTGCGCTATGAGGTAGCCTCTAATTTGAACTCACCCGTTTCATTGTTGGAAAAGCTTGCAGGTGATGATGATGATTTTGTGCGCAATGGGGTAGCCCAAAACAAGAGTACACCTTCTTCGCAGCTGAAGAAATTGGCAACTGACGAAGATGATGACGTGCGGACTGCAGCAAAGGAGAATTTAGCAGGTTAGGAGGAGCAAACTTGCACCTGTCTAGTTGTCAAGCAATGAGAGAAGAAATTAAAAGGAATGGACATAATGCAGTAATCGGAAGTGGGATGGTCGTTGGATTAATTACGAAGGAACAATAGACAGTACAGGTAAAAGAACATGGAGAATAAAATTATTTATAGGATCACTGGCGATGGTGGCGAACAAAAATTGGTTACTATCACAAAAAATCAATTCGAATATTTTTCTGACAAAGATGCTGAGTTTATAAGGGAAGACGCCTTATTTCAGTCCGTCGATGTTCCAAGTGAATTATCTTTGGAAGAGTGGAGTTCGGTTTTTGGTGAACTAGAAATCTCTGGTTTTACATTTGATTCTTCATACCTAGAAATAAATTACAATAGTGAATTTAAAAAAATTTTATTGAATAAAACAGAGCTTAAAAAAATTGGTGCCGCTTATGAAAATAAAAAAATTAATTTAAAGGATTTTGCAAAAAAAAATGAAACAAGGTATTTTTTACTTGGAGAATTAACGGAAACTGGCGAACTAAACTCAGAATTTCAAACGCAAGCAGTTTTTAATGTAAAAAAATTAAAAATTAGTACTACCTCTTTTAATGACTGGGAAATAATATCAGAGATATCATATGATGGTGAAATTATTGATTCAGTCTCTGAGGAAAATGAACCAAATGGTGAAGAATTTAAAATTTTAATGATATAACACATCATTTGATTGAGAAATTCTGGCTTCGCTCCTACTCGCCCAAATCCACTCAAACTTACAACCCTTCTCAGTCTTCCTTTAAGTGACACCATTCTGTCTAGCCCGGCCCAGACCTCAAACGCACCCTTGTGGCTATGTCAGAGCGTACTGGCATGAGCATCAGTCAGGTCACAGATGAAGTGCTGTACACCGGCTTGATTGAGATGCAGGAGCTCTGAGGAGGGACGGGGAGAGTCTGGGGTCCACCCATCATACATAAAGTAGTTTGACCCATGCCTGCAGTGCAGTGGTTTATGCTTGATTACCGATGGGGATTAGGTTATGTATAGGTTTGATGGGGAGGCGTTGGGGAATGCATGAAAATTTAACGCTTAATACAAATAACACACTGAAAAGGAAATATGGCAAAGCAAGGTTTTGAAGCAAGTGGGCGCAGTATTGTTTGCAATGGATTGAAATGAATGAATAATTACTAAAGTGGAGGAGATAATATGAAAAAAAGGTTTGAGATAGAATTTCAAAAGCATGAGCCATATAGAATAAAGTGGTTATCAGATGAAAAACGTTTGTCCGAATATAAAATTTCTTTAGACTTGTTTAAATTTTTTGATGAGAACAATGAGGATGATATTGAGTTATTTCCAATTGAATAAAGTCTTCAGTTCAGCATTCGGGACATGGGAAACAACATCTTTGATATTCTTCTTGGCGGCACGATTGAGCTAGATTTTGCAGATGAAATTTTAGATAAGCTAAAAAAAGTGGATTTCTCTGTAGACTATTCTTTAGATTTAATTGACGAAAACGGAGAATATGCCGAAATCGATGATCATTATGAATTTGTCGAAAATTATAACAGAGAGCTAATACCAATTGAGGATTAATGACCTGCCCCCCGCACTAAGGCGTTGAAGATTTGTGTTGGAATGAATAATTACTAAAGGGGAAAGAAAATGGCTAAAGAAAGTGTTGAAGAACGCAAAGATAGAGCGCAATACTCGGACTCTGCGGAGGAGCTAGAGATACTTGCGAGTGACAGAGCGAAGGATGTTCGTGAAGCTGTGGCAAAAAACTTAGGTGCTCCCGCTTCGGTGCTGCAAAAACTGGCTGGGGACAATAGTTTAGATGTGCGTATTAGTGTTGCTTTTCACGCGAACACCACTACCTCAGCGCTGGAGAAACTAGTTGGGGATGAGGATGTGACTGTGCGCACATGGGTTGCCAGGCACGCAAACACTCCAGTTTCACTGCTGGAGAAACTTGCAGGTGATGAGAATAAAGAGGATGTGCGCAGAAGGGTAGCCGAAAACGTAAACACACCAATATCACTGTTAGAGAAACTTGCGGAGGACGATGAGGCCTGGGTTCGCGCGGAAGTGGCTGAAAACGCAAACACACCCGTTACGGTTTTGGAGAAACTGGCGGGTGATAAGAATAATGAAGTGCGCCAAGCAGTAGGCAGAAACACAAACACCCCAGTTTCACTGCTGGAGAAACTGGCAGGTGATGAGGATGAGACTGTGCGCCGTTCTGTGTCCAAAAACACAAACACGCCCGTTACGTTGCTGGAGAAACTAGTTGGAGATGAGAATGAGTTTGTGCGCTTGGAGGTTGCCCAGCACGCGAACACCCCTACCTCAGCGCTGGAGAAACTAGTTGGGGATGATGAATTTGTGCGCACATTGGTTGCCAGGCACGCAAACACTCCAGTTTCACTGCTGGAGAAACTTGCGGGTGATGAGAATGAGGATGTGCGCCAAGCAGTAGCAGAAAACACAAACACACCAATATCACAGCTGGAGAAACTTGCGGGTGATGAGAATGAGACTGTGCGCCAAGCAGTAGGCGGAAACAAGAACACACCAATATCACTGTTAGAGAAACTTGCGGAGGACGATGAGGCCTGGGTTCGCGCGATAGTGGCTGAAAACGCAAACACCCCAGTTTCACTGCTGGAGAAACTGGCGGGGGATGAGGAATGGTCAGTGCGCGATTCTGTGTCCGAAAACACAAACAACCCTGTATCGATACTTAAGGAGTTGGCAAAGGATGAAGATGCACGCTCGGATCTGGCAAGAAACGAGAACACACCTATTTCTGTGGTGCGCCAAAGGCAGGAAGATTTTATAAGTTTAGAGTTAGAAGCATCAGACTGTAACATGTACTATGTAGATTATTTAATCGAAGAGATTAAAAATAGTTTAGATGTGGATTGGTGCAAAGGATTTATTGACGCAATGCAATCAGAGTCGTTGAGTAATTACGGAGAGGCTCCCCTCATTTCTTTTGATGGCAGCAGCATTAAAATTTCAAAAAATACTGAACCATTTAATCTTAAAAAAGGAGAAATTAGAATATTTGGTTTTTGGGAGTATGATAAACGAAGTACTGATTATGAGTGTTTAGAATGGGCAAGAAATTTAAAAATAATCAGTCATTCAATCGAAATTTATCCTGGCACATTTTTTGTGGAAAAGTTTACCGACTCTAACGGAGAGGAATTAAATTTTCAGCTAGAAGGAGCAGGTGGGGAAGCGTATTATAATCTGGGTGTTGCTGACCACGAAAGAAATTTAGAATTAGAGTGCACGTCTGAGCCAGAGGATCTATTACGAATGGTTTCAACCATATTGAAAAAATAGTGAACAGACAGCCAAAGTTGGACTTTTTTAATGAAAGGATTCTATGGAGAAAATTACTGATAAGCAGGTTAAGAAAGTTGAGGTGATATTCGATTGTAGTGAATTCAGCAGTGATACCTACATGGTTAAAGGCTATAGCGCAACATTTTATGCGGAACGGTGGGACGACAACAGATATTTAGCCCGTTACGATCGGTTTTCGGAAGCGGTGTCAGACATGCTTCAACACTTGTCCGTGGAGGATTGCGATCTAATCAAAGACTTGATTTGCGGACAAAATGAGGATTATGAGCTTTTGGAGGGGGAGGGATCTTCTGAAGAGTATGGATCCAGTGACGACGACGAATCCTTCGAGCAACTCCGGGAAAAACTTGATGATGAAGGCGAGGATTTGAATGACGCTTGGCTGGATGAACACGGTAAGGCAATTGAAGCTGTCTCGCAAATTTTGAGTCCATATGCGAAAAAGTTGGACATCGAATTCATTGAAGGAAATTCCGAAGTCATCGAGGGATATGACAACTTAATGGAATTCGTAAAGAGCAACCAGTGACAGTTTTGAACCACTGTTTCCCCAAGCCTTTTAGATGAGTGGACCACAACCGATCACACTGTCCCAAAAGTTCCTACCGTAGCTACTGGGTGTCGTGAGAGCTCAGGTGATAAAAGCATCTTCCAGCATCAACAACAGGCTCTCGGTATGGAGCAGAACGTTGGTGAGGAAGCCCTTCCCCCCCTCGACTGACGCACGCGCCATGCTCATCACAAGACCGTAGCTGAGCAGGTTCGCGCCAGGCAGGAACAGGAAGGCAAAGGGGAAACCGACTTTGCTCAGATCGCTCTGCTGCCAGTGGGTCTCACGCCAGGTCGAAGTGACGTGGTAGGCGACGGTGGCTCCCAGGATACCTGAAGCAATATCCTGGTAAATGGAGTCAACAAAGACTATAGCGACCATCACAACAACTGACAGTGTCGGGAAGAAGTAGGGTGATGAAAAGATCAGCCAGTTCCCGTCACCACGGAAGCTCATGTGCCCGCCTTCTTTCCAAGTGGTCTTCAGGGATGTCACAGGGTGAAAAGTTGCCAGCGCAAAGACCGAATGGGTGATCTCGTGCTCCAAGGTAGAAAGCACAGAGCCTGTTCCCGGCTTGCGAAAGAGCAGCAACCAGACCAACACGTAGCCCCCTACACCAATGAGAAAGTGCTGCATCTGATCGTGCGCCGCCGCAATTGATTTCAACTCATCATACAGGCTTAGCACCACCCCGGGCAGAGCCAACAGCGAAGCAAGTGCTATTGGCCACTTAATTATCTTCAGTAACGTGTTGATGAGTGTTTGCATCTCTATTGCTCAGAGCCCTGTTAATTGAATATCCAAAACCTACTTCTATATTTTCACAACGTAATTCAATATGAAAGTTGCTTGATGTGCGTTTTCATTTTGCTGGAATTATATGATTGAGTTGGTTTAGGTGAACCCAATGTCTACCAGAAAATATGGGATTTTGCAATTACGTGAGGATTTTACTTGGAGAGTGTCTGACTGCTTGGTCAATCTTCACATCCCTATTCATCAGTTACTATTTTTAGGTGCAAATTGTTTCCCATTTGATCAAATTCCAAAGCATAACCTTGAAATTTGCGATTGCTGTAAAAGGCATCATCCAGCGCCATCAATAAATCATCAGTTTCAGTGCCTTTGTAATTGATCCTCATTGTCATTTCTTTGCCTGCTTGGGACAACATTGTTACATTCACACCCTTAATCTTTTTTAACATTCTCATAAATGTTCTTAGTTGACTCTTCTTTCCGACAGAGAGCTGCATCATGACCGGCACACCACTCTCTGCATGTTCATATAGGATTCCGATGAGACTATTTGTCAGCTTGGGAGCAATCTGTTCGGCTGACTGTTTCAAAGCAGCACTAAGGTTTTGCATGATGTCTATACCTGAGTCAGTCTTTGGGAATACTTGCATTCCCTTGCTCTCTACTTTGGTTATCAACTTTCCAGTACCAACTTCTTCGAGGATAGCCTGAATCATAGCTCTGGCCTCAGAATTTTCTGTAGCCTCTACTATGCGAACTTGCGCTAGAAAGGTGGAAACATAATGAACATCCCCCTTTATCGATGCATTGGGATCAAGGACATTAAATCCTTTGTCGGTAAATGCCTTCTGAAAAGTATACATCGGGGTTTTGATCAATAAAGAATCAGCCTCATTTTTTGGATTGAGATATAGTTCCCCAGGGTTGGAATAGTAAATCACCGTTACATTCTTACTACGAATCAGATTCTGCACTGTTTCGGATACTTCGGTCCCCAATGCTGCTGTGGAAGTCATGCCTATCAGTAGCATTACAAGAAAAGCAGCAATGAAAAGGAGTAGTTTTTTACTTGAGGAAGTAAAGAGAAAGAGATTGATTTTTAGTAGATTTTTCATTTGATTTCCTATAAGTGGTTTAGGAGAACCATACTTGTACCATCATCTGTTGAATTATTCAAGGGGGGAGGGAGGTTGTGGATGGTGTCTGACTGGTGGACAATCTGATTGAACATCTAGGCAGAAAATACATATTTGCACATGCAGACAACTTTTTGTATCTAAGTGTCATCTGCTTAAACCAATAATAGAATCGCAGCAGAATCACAACTCAATCTTGCGGATTGCGTGACAAATATAATCCGCTATATAGAGGTTTGTTCCTTCAATCGTCATGCCTGCTGGATCAGCAAAACTTGCTACAGTCCCTGTACCGTCTGTACATCCGGCATCTCCTGTACCTGCGATAGTCGTCACCTCACCGCTGGCAATTACGATCTTGCGGATTTTGTCACTGCTCTCATCCGACACATATAGGTTTGAACCGTCAGACGTTATGGCGGTAGGAGTATCAAAACTTGCTGCAGTCCCTGTTCCGTCGACACTCCCGGGAAGTCCTGAACCAGCGAGAGTCGTCACCACACCACTAGCAATTACAATCTTGCGGATTTTTCCACACCACGCGTCCGCCACATAGAGGTTTGTGCCGTCATTCGTTATATCCATAGGAAATGTAAACCTTGCTGACGTCCCTGTACCGTCTGTACATCCGTCATCTCCTGTACCTGCGATAGTCGTCACCGCACCGCTAGAAATTACGATCTTGCGGATTGCGTGATTGTTTTTGTCCGCCACATAGAGGTTTGTACCGTCATTCGTTATGCCTTGCGGACTATTAAAACTTGCTGCAGTGCCATTGTCGTCGTCGGTACTACCGGAGTAACTCCTTGTACCTGCGAAAGTTGTCACAACTGCACTGGCAATCACGATCTTGCGGATTACATTTTCACCTGTAGTCACATAGAGGTTTGTACCGTCAGACGTCATGCCATTTAGTATTCCAAAACTTGCCCCAGTACCAGTGCCGTCGGCATAACCACCCCTTTCCCCTGAACCTGCGAAAGTTGTCACAACTGCACTGGCAATCACGATCTTGCGGATTAAGAAATTGGCATGATCCGCCACATAAAAGTTTGTACCGTCAGACGTTATGTCACTTGGTAAATTAAAACTTGCTGCAGTCCCTGTTCCGTCTGCAGAACCTTCGCTCCCCGAACCCGCAAAGGTTGTTACCTTGACGTTGTCCGATGGGATTGTTTCTTTTTTTTCGTCACTACTTTTGGAGCAGGCATTCATTACCGCAACAAGAACTCCAAAGAATAAGACAACTCCAATTTGTTTGATGGTATGTTTCATAACGGTCTCCTAGAACGAGATTAAAAATAACGTACACACCGCCTTACAGAACCACTGTTTTACTAAGCAAAAAGGCAATGAATATGATTCAGATTTACCGAAACCACACAAACGATTGTCTGTTCAATCCCTTCCATTTGCGAACAATAGACCTATGTTTACCATGTGTCAACACTTTTATACTCTTGGTGTTGAAGTGTATCTAAACAAGAATTGAGGTGGGTCGTGGTGGGCTGTCTGACCGGTGGCGCCATCTGAGGAAGTATCTAGGCATAAATGAGTCTAACTACTTTATGTATGGAACGTTGGGGTCAGTGCGCTCCCCCACCCCTCAGAGCTCCTGCATCTCAACCAAGCCGTGGGGCCGGGCTAGACAGGATGGTGTCACTTAAAGGAGGACTGAGAAGGGTTGTAATACAACAATTGAGGCTACTGGGTGTCGTGAGAGCTCAGGTGATAAAAGCATCTTCCAGCATCAACAACAGGCTCTCGGTATGGAGTAGAACGTTGGTGAGGAAGCCCTTCCCCCCCTCGACTGA
>Ga0187833_10007263_pt1 | contig 10043 bp, 6 predicted proteins | sample ETNtaG_37_FD_167968 | JGI IMG/M metagenome (GOLD analysis project Ga0187833, IMG submission 167968) | Marine microbial and viral communities from oxygen minimum zone, Eastern Pacific Ocean - ETNP2014_SV_400_PacBio MetaG (Illumina Assembly) | ecosystem: Environmental > Aquatic > Marine > Hypoxic... | reverse complement strand
CGCCAACGCCAAACCGGAAACCATCGCCAAAAAAGTAATCAAGACATAACCTTTGAATTGTTCTCTCTTCCTCAAAAAGCCGGATAAGATATAAGGAAAAATAAGAATACTAATCAAAGCTATCGCCTCAACCCACCTTGCAGCATGACGCGGCTCTTTTATAAACATAAAATAAATCAACAAACCGGCAGATATGCCCGAAATCACATAATATATATTAATTCCCCTATTCTCAAAATAATGCTTAACACCTTTAAAACGTAGCAAGATAAGCAACGTCAGCGAAAATTGGATAAAAGCGTCCCCATAAAATGGAATGAGCAATAAACCAAAAAAGCAGATAAACATATTTTCAAATTCATCCCTTTTCTTAAATGCCTCAATAAACAAAAAAGATAACAGGTAAAATTGGATCAAACTAGGATAAGAAAAAAAGGCAAGCAAATATAATTTACCAACTGCCTCAATATGCCAGATATCCCATAACAAACCTGTAATAACGCCGCCAGCAAGAGACACGACAAAAGCTATTTTTAATGATTCTATATGATCGTTTCTTTTCCTGTAATATTTTAATAGCAAAAAACAGCTTAGTATCATAAATACCAATCCAATTATCTCATTCCATTCCATGAAGTTTTCTAGCATATGGAACAGGGAACGCCCCCCAGGGCCTGCATGAAATGCGGAATATTGTGCCCATTCCGGCAGCCATGAAAAATCATATCTTTTATAAGTCGGCAATGTCATTAAAATTGCCGGGATACTAATAATTACAGGCAAAATAGACCTCTTGATTACAATAGAATAAAAATCTCTCTCCTTATAAAAATCAATGATAAGCAGCGCTAAAAGAACCAACCCCCAGGTATAAGCGGTCCGGATCCTGACATAAAAAAGTAAAGCGGAAAAAGCATAAGCAGTGATCTTTTTATCTTTAAGATAGAAATAGAATGATAATGCTACCATAGCCATTGATAAATGATTTGCATTAAGCTCATTATCATGATATTGATTCTGCATTAACGGCATCTCGAATCCAAAATAATAAATAAAGCAAGGGACCAAAGCGTATAATTTATCTCTAAAAAGTTCATACCCCGTTAGATATATACTTATAAAAAAAATGGAGGAAACAATAACATAAATTATCTCTTTCCAATATTCAGGAAAGTTTTTTTTCATAAATATTGTCGTTCTTGCAAAATTTTGACGGAGGAGATAAGGATTGTCAACCCATGCCTTGGGATATGAGATTTTATCTCTTGAAAAACTTTTTTTATTTTCATGATACTTTACAAAATTCAAGTCTGTCGGCTTTATTCGGAGAGGACTATGCATATACAAACTGACCATTAATAATCCGAATAAAGAAAAAACAACTATAATTAATTTTTTGTCCATGAAAACCATATTGTTTTTCCTTTCATTAATCCGCTTCTTTTCTATTTAAAGTGATTTAGGCCCTTTACTATTTTGCAAAAGTGGGCGGTTATAGGACAGCTAAACTTTTCCAACTACCCGCACCTCACAGTATCCTTAAATAGAGGTTTGCTCCTTATGCCAAAAATAAATGTCTCGACAAGCGCCAATCTTTGCTCCTGATTTCATAAAATACTTCAAAAGATTCTCGTAATTCTTCAATCTGCTCCGAGAATTAATCCAAAAAAAACTATGATGGAATAGAACAGAAAAAACTCCACCATAGGCAATTATTCTATTAAAATAACTATATAATTCGCTAAAAGCTTTATCGTCGGAAAGCCCTAAATACTTACCTTCAACCAGCGTAGTATCCATTAAGTTTAATGGAATTGTCATTATTTTGAATGTTTTTTTCTCATTGGGATTATATACATAATGAGGATAAGTAAAACCGGTACGGTAACCCATATCCTCCGCAAAAAGCAACGAACTGTCATAACAATAGTCGCTATTCTCCAGTTGTGAAAAAAGGTCATTTACTTCATATCGAAGAGTATGCACTCGTTCTCCATAAATCTTTTTCTCGTAATTTCTAAATCTTGCTCTATCCTCTTTAAGCAACCCTTCAAAAATACTTTTGTCGGAAATGTGGTGCCCTACTTCAAACCCGGAATCCTCAAGAGATCTAATAAATGAAGAAACAAATTCCTTATGTTCCGTATTATAATCTGAAAGAAAATAATTTGTAGATAAAACCCCATATTCTATTTCAATTTCTTTTAATTTATAAAAAATATCTTTTTTAAAACAACAATTCTTCGCAATATCAATAAAACAAGAAAAGGATTTATCAATTTCTCGCCTGTTAGCTCTAAGAGATTTTACATATTTAGAAAACGTCCAGTCCACATGATCAACATCATGTGATAAGGTTATAAATAAATTGCTATTTCCAGGCATTTTTTTATATTCTAATTGTTTCCCCCAGAGGCTTCTCGCATAATTTTCAAAAAGCTTGAGATATTCATTAACAATCGGCGTTCGTATTATTCCCAACTTCTGCTGTATAGCGCTTTTTAATTGAATTCTGCCTTTCCCGTCTCTCTCCTTTATAGCGTATTCCTGCCAGCAGGATAAAAAGAAGAAAGAGGCCGCAAAAAGATCAAAAGGAAGAAGCCTACAGGAAGACGATATTGAAATTTGCTTTTTTAAAGGAAATAAGCAGGGAATTTTTTTAACAAATAATACGTTACTTATATCATAAATAGAATGACAAGAGTAAAATTTGAGGGTACTATTTTCTAAAATAATGTAAAGACAGTTATCATATTTATTATTTTCATTTAATAACGGGGAACTTTCATGGCAATATATAATAACGTCTTTATAATTTTTGCAGTCTTCCCATTTATCAAAAACTGTAAATTCATCTTTATATGGGAAGAATAGGTTTTCAAAAGTATATACAACCTCTTGTCTAAAGCTTTCAGGGACATCAATACATATTGCGATATTGCTGCGAAATGACATATAGCTTTCCATAAAACTTTAAAACATATTTAACTCTGCATATGACTGCAGGGCCAACAAATACAATTACTACATATAGTAAGCAAAGACGCTTCCTCTTTTTCCAACAACAACTTTATAATTAAAAGTTTTTAACTTCTCTGAACATAGCTTCCAGATAGGGACACCGTTTCGAAGATACCATCCCGGAAGTCTAATCCTTGGTTTATGAACTGATAATGTTTCCTTCATTCCATCAAGAGTTTCCACCTCGGCGCCATTTAGAGTCAGGCTGACAAAATCAACCTTTTTAAGCGAGTTTGACTTCACAATATCATCAACAGTTATACAATTAATTGTCTGTTGGATATCACTGACATTTAATTGTCTGTTTAATATCACTTGTTCAATGACTTCACCAACCAAACTATTGGCCTCTAAGTCGGTAGTGCTTAACTCCTTTTTTATGCTTTCACTCCACAACGCATTATTTAAAGGAATAACATTTTTGATACCATTTCTTTTTAAATTCAATTGAAGAAGATTAAAACATTTTTTTTCCGCCTCAACAGAAACCATCATACCATTAGGGATGAGTTCGCTTACTCTCAAGTCTCCAAATCCAATATAGGCACCTCCATTAATAATTATGTCATCATCTTTAATTCTAAAAACTTCTCTTAATTTATTCCTTAAACTTTTATCCCTTATATCGTCAATAGCATCTTTATGTTGTCCATGAAACCCCGATAAAAAAAATGTTGAATAGTTTGGTTTAAGAGTCGGCATGGTATGAGGATAAATATAGCGTGTTAGAAAGTCCCTCATCAACCTATAGTGAGTTTCCATCAAGCCATGAGGTAAAAAGCTTTTCAGCATATGGAAAGTATTACGCTCTCTTTCGCTGGAAAGAAATCCATGAAACACTTTATTTTCATACCTGATAAATGGTCTATTCTTTTCATCAAAACCATATTCCATTAAAGAATGGTATTTCCGTATATGTTTTATGTATGCAAAAAAAAGGCCATACAAATAAAGCAATTTAATATATTTTTTAGGATTCATAGCACAATGCGGCAAACCGCAATTGACGATTGTATAGAGATTGCAAAGAAAATATGAGGCAGAAAGACTTAAGCCTCAAAACAACCTTTATATTCAAGAATTTGTGGAATTTCCGAAGTATTAAGTTACTGACAATTCAGGATGAAAGGCGAAATCTTAATGACCAATAACCATTGATGATATCGATCCATATAGACCCGTACTTCAAACATGTATATGAATGTTACACTACCAAAAGTATGGTGGTGGTATCAATAGTAACCATAATAAATGAGCCCCCCCCTTCTCTTGCCCAATGAGTAACGTCTGTTTTTAATATTTCCTATACTATTAACGCACATAATTTTCAGCGAATATGAATATACGGATCATAATCAGCTAAATACTTAATTTTATATAGTTGTTTCCCGGGAATCATGTTTATAAATGCTTCATATTCCCTGACATCTTTTTCTGTTACTATAGTTTCAGGGAATCCTTGCTGAACATTCGTGTTTATTTTATCAATCCTGGTAATTTCATGATGGGCAATTTTAAAATAACTGAACAGGTCTATTATTTTTTGCTTTTTGTTCAAATCTTCGGTTTTTACCTCATATACTTTTTTCACATTGTGATTTTCAAGGAACCTATAATAACGTAATTCTATTTCACACCAGCTCCATAAATATAATTGAAACTTTGTTAACTTTTCTTCATTCATCCGGAGACAATTCTGATTGTATCGCGGAGGTACATTATCTAGATAAAAATCTTTATTCCTGTTTGTAAAACTTCTGGCGTTAAGCAAAGGATCTCTTGTTAGTTTTATTAGTGAAATAGTGGGAGCATTCAGATAAATGTGGTCACATTGGGTCCTAAAAAAAAACTTGCTAAGCTCTATATATGTTTGAAAATTAAATTTATTTTGCAATCTTTTTATTCGCTGTAGTTTTGTTTTTGCCAGCTTATTTAGCTTTTCATTTTCCCCTTTTTCATACCATTCCTTGGCCTTTCCTCTTCCGAGTAACTCATGGGTAACTACCCATTTTCTTTGAAAATTATTAATAACAGATCCGAAGCGCCCTTTTCCTTTGTAAATTAAGTCTGGTGGTTCCACTTCGGCAAAGCAACCAATCCCATAGTTATTTAAAATATTAGCCAGGCTGTTTTGACCGGAACGACCAACTACTGCGGTAAAAATCAGGTTCATAAAGAAAAAAAAGCTACCAAAACAAAAATCGGTTTTTTATCATTCTAAAAATATTGGTTTTCCATCCTCTATCTCTTGCTCCTGCAAATGCTTCAAGCAAAAGTAAGAAACAGGACTTCTATGATATGCCGAAGTTTTTAAATACTCTGAATAAGTTATTATTGAATAAAATTTATTTGGATAAACAAAGTAACGGAGATATTTTTGCACCAATTGATCTCTTTTCCATTGCGCAAAAAATCTTGTAAGGAAATAGAACGGTAAACTAATCGAGCGCTTGGATAATGGAATACTGATCTTCGGTTGAAAATCTTTAAACAACCCAAACAAATTGACTTCCGTCATGAATTTAATAAAAAACTTTTGATTTAACTTCATATTCCAGGGAATTGTTTTCCAAAAATGTAAATAATCATCCTCCCAAAAAGGTAATTCCCATTTGATTCTATAAAAGTCATACACACGCTGTCCATTTATTACATATTTGGTTTGGCGCTCATTCCATTCCCAATAATCAAGCATAGAGGCCGCTGATTGACTGGATAGGCCATTATATCCAAAAACATTTGTGGTAACTTTATCAATAGATAGTTTAATACGTTTAATATTATCAGGAGTTTTAAGGTTTAACCAGAGAGAGAAATGCTTATCTATAATTGCGTTATAAATCGATTCCCTGGAGATTGGAGGCCTGGTAATCAGCTCAAACAAATGGTTCCCGGAGGTAAAATCGCCGCTTTGCCCATTAATAATAACCGTATCTTCCTTTAATAGATTATTTTCATCCAACCACTTCATGTAAAATAAGTAGATGTATGAGGGCACACTGCAGAGATTATCCGCGTATTTCCCATATTCTTTCCATAAACATGATTTAAAACAGTCTCTAACATATCCGCGATTATAAGATACATGCGTCCAGGGAACTTTAAGTTTTTTCGCCGTATCAAGACTATATTTTCTTTCCCAATTAGCGTTTCCCGGGGCTCCATAAAAAAAACACCATATATTGTCATACTTCAATTTCTTCAACATAGCCAGAATTAAACGCGAATCATATCCTGCGCTAAGAGGAATACAGACAGGCTTTCCATTTAAACGAATGACCATTTGACGGAAAACATTTAACGTAATCTCATACAGTTCCTCTATGAGTTGTTTTTCATTTCCAGAGCTAATTTTCTTAGTGCAATACCGAAAGTATCTTGTTAATTTCACATTTTGTTCTTCATTCCATAAAAAACATTCACCTGCCTGGATCTGAAAAAGACCTTTAAAAAGAGTTTTGGGGCCTGAAACATAGCCGGCCATTTTAAACTCGAGAAACGAATTTTCATCCTTTTGATATAGTTTTTTCTCTCTTTGCAATAATCTGGCAGAATTAGAAACAGAACAAACATTGTCCTTTATTGAATAAAAAATTGGATAACTTCTAACTTTATCTACAGAAGCCAAAATTTGAGTTGTAGTAATTAAAATAAACCCGAAATTGCCTTTTAAAGAGTTAATGGCTCTCTCTACTTCTTCAGATTTCATCTCTTCAGAAAAAAGCTCTGCAATTTTTGAAGCTCCTTTATCACAACTGTATACAAAACCTTCAGATTCAAACCAGCCCTTGAAAAAGCAAGCAGTGCTTTTTCTCTTGTCAATATTCCAATTATAAATTGGATCGATATAAACCTTGTTAAGGAGATTTATTAACATTAGTTATATCTTTACTTTTATTTCTATATGCCACATAAACCATCTCAAACAACACTTTGAGCTTTCTAATGAACACTTGAAAGGTCAATTTTTTCAGAACATCTATTCTCAAATTAATCTTTATTAATTTCATTATCAAGTCTTTATGAACAAGGTGTAATTTTTGCATATCATCAAATTCATCAATTGCATGTTGAATATCTTTTTCAGTTAATCGCTCGAGGTAAAGCGGAATAGTGCTATAATTGCTATTTTTGAATAAGCTGTCTTTAGTTTCAACAAAGGGTTTAAACCAGTTGAAATCTTTTGGTATAACTCCTTTTTCCTTTGCAATATGAGTAAGAGCTGCATCAGGCAAGATTCTGGTAGTTTGTAAAACGGCATAATAAATATACTTTATGTTTTTTTTGATTAATGAAATTGTCATTTCAACATCTTCTGCCGTTTCATCAGGAAAACTAACCATGCAAAAAACATAAGACTTTATGCCCAGTCTATAAGCTTCTTTCAAAAAAGTTTCAAACTGAACTAGTTTGATATTTTTTTTAATTGCCTTCAAAATGCGGGGTGAACCACTTTCCAACGCAAGCTCTACAGACACCAGTCCGGCTCTTTTCATCAGTTTCAAAAGATCAGGATTAATATCCACCCGACTATAACAATTAAATCTAATATTTAATTGTCTTTTTATTAGCTCTTCACATAAATGAGTAATGAACTTCTTGTTAAGAGTTAAAGATGAATCTCCAAACCTCACATTGCGCACATTGGTTATTTTAATTTTATCCTCAATCTCATTAATTATATTATCCACACTTCTAAATCGAACCTTTTCGGCAGTTAAACTACAAAACACACACTTTCCAGCACATCCTCTCGTGGCATAAATGGAAAAATAATATCTGCTATCAATTTTAGTCAGGAAAAGAAGAGAGGACTTCTTGTGATCTTGATGATCCATATCAAAGCACCGAAATTTGTCTAAATTTTTCTCTAATGGCCTATCCGGGTTATGAATGATTCCACCCACTTTTTTATATGATATTCCCAAAATATCGCTTAAGCCTTTATTATTAACTACTGATTCACAAATTTCTTTGAATGTAATTTCTCCTTCCCCTCTGACAACGATATCAACTTCAGTAAGTTCATTAAGCGTTTCAACCACCAAAGTGCCAAAGTGTCTTCCACCTACGACGATTAGACTGTCAGGTATCTTTTTTTTTATTTTTCTTATCAGATCATATGCAGAAAAACGTTCCCTGGTATAGGCCGTAATACCAACTATTGGTTTTTCATTATCTTTTAATTTTAATATCACCTCGTTCGAATCTTTCTCATAGTGCGCACAATCTATTATTTCCGCATTAAAACCATGATCTAACAAATAAAACTGGATATAGTTCAAACTAATTTGCGTGAATCTGTATTCTTCTTCACACCAGGGAGATAAAAGATAAATTTTATTTTTCATAATGTTCCCTTATCATTGTTTTACTTCGACATTAGGCATAATGTCGATTAATCTATTATCGATGTTATATGTTTTCAAAAGTATGATGAGTTTCAAAAGAATATGTGATTATTTTATTTCGTTCAGGGGTATGAACTGATATTTAATAAGAGAACTTTTAACGGTCTCTTTCTCCTCGTCCATCAGTTCCCTGTAATAGGAAGAGACGCATTCTTTACAAATACTTCTGAGAGATAGGATATATTTTTCTTCAGCTATATTAAAACAGTTATCTTTCCCCGGTTCTTTTTTGAGGCTGCCATAAAAGCTATTTAGCCTTTGCTGCTCCCTTAACGCTTCATCGCGTTTCCCATCCATTGTCAGATCATATATTTTTATAAGAATCTCCGGCATACAAGAGCCCAGGCTTGTCGTATGTGCTTCGCTACCATTTGCAAAGCAGGCGTAAGTTTGCTTTGCAACAGCAGTTATAATTTGAAAGTTATCGTCTTTTAGCATCACAAATTGGGCAAGTTCAGGGTTGCTTCGCGTACTTGTTTTTATACCTGCAATATTAGGGTGTTTTTTAAGTTTTGCTGCAAATTCTGGAGGTAAAACGCTACTCCATTTAATACTGGAATACAGCCATATTGGTTTTACGCTATTATCTGCTATATAGTTGTAAAGCCACTCCAAACGATTTAAACTTAGGATAGGATGATAGGGCATTACATGGTATGAGTCAATTTCTAGGCCCGACGTCTCTTTAATAAAACCCATAATATCTTCTACTGCATAGAATCCGGCCCCAACTATTGTTGGCACTCTGCCTTTATTTACTTCTGCGACAATCTTTGCCACTTCTAATCGCTTTTCAAATGTTAGATTGTGGTCTTCACCACCTGTCCCAAGAACAAAAAGCCCACCAATTTTTTTACTTAAAAGAAATTCGACAAGCCTCGTTAAGCCTTTAACATCAATAGAACCATCTTCTAATAAAGGTGTTATAAGTACTGGAACGATACCTTTTATATGTTTCATTTTCGTCATAAACTAATCCTTCTAATTGTATTCCTTAAGTATATTTAAGGCAGCCTCCGCCATTAAAAGATCATCTTTAGTATCAATATCTATAGATTTAAATTGGTCCATTACTAAAGGGACCTGCCTTGGTGACATCAGTTTCCTCTCTTTTACCAAATAACCTCTTTTAACTGCATAAACAGAAGCATTATAAATATAAAATGGTTCATTCATTTCTACATCGCCGCTAGTACAATAAGATTCTAGAACTCCATCTCTTATTCCTTTCAGGATTGGGAATAGTTTCTTATAGGGGCCTTTTACACTGGCCAACGAGTCCATTTCAGATTCACATAGAAGCTTTACAGCATCATCAATGTGCTTTGGAATGCGAATAGGACTTGTAGGTTGAAGTAAAACAATAATGTCATAATGCCTACCTGTTTTATCCTCCATAAAATTAAGTGCGTGGAGGACTACGTCTATGTTTCTGACATTATCTTTTGCTAATTCTGCGGGCCTGACAAATGGGGTAGGGGCCCCATATTGTCGAGCAACACTCAGAATTTCACTGTCTTCAGAAGAGACAAGATAATCGGTCAATAGGGTTGAGTGCATAGCTGCCTGGATCGTGTAATAAATTAACGGATATCCAGCCAACAATTGAAG
>Ga0187833_10007260_pt1 | contig 10046 bp, 11 predicted proteins | sample ETNtaG_37_FD_167968 | JGI IMG/M metagenome (GOLD analysis project Ga0187833, IMG submission 167968) | Marine microbial and viral communities from oxygen minimum zone, Eastern Pacific Ocean - ETNP2014_SV_400_PacBio MetaG (Illumina Assembly) | ecosystem: Environmental > Aquatic > Marine > Hypoxic... | reverse complement strand
CGCCCCGGTGGACATCGAAAGTGGTGTGCCCGCCGACACGGTCAAGGCATTGCAAGATATGGGACACAAAACCAGCGTCCCGTCCAGGCCCATTGGCGGCGCCCAGGCAATCCAGATCAATTGGGACGAAGGCGTGCTGACCGGCGCATCGGAACCCCGCAAGGATGGCTGCGCCATCGGCTACTAGAGTCTTTTATTAGCGCAAATTCGTCGTCGTGGATGATTTCATCAGTGGCGAGAGCGGTGCAGGACGGGGAGTCGACATGTGGGCCTTGTTTTAGTTGCCCCTTCAGCACCACGCCGAAAATCCGCTTCGGCTCATCACATTAGTGCAGGCCGGCGACTTTCAGGGACAGGAGTTGTTGCACGAGTCAGTGTCACGCAATAACCAAAGCTCTGCGGGTCTGCACTGTGTTCGCCCAGGCGCGCTAAGCCGAATAGACAATCTCTCCGTTCATCATGGTCAGCTGCGCAGTGGTCTTTAGCAACGAGGTTAGTCCTTGCGCAAAGAAATCACTATCGAGCACAACAATGTCTGCGGCGAATCCCGACTTGAGCACACCGGTCACATGGTCCAGCCATGCAGCCCAGACTGATTCACGGGTAGCGTGCAAAATGACCTCTTCGAGCGGCAATGCCGACACCCGGACCACAAGCAGTCAGAACACCCAGCCTAACAAGCAGATGCATCGCTTGCGACCTTCCACCGGCAAGGTGGTGCCCTATGCAGGGATTGTGGTGGCTTCGACGAACGCCTCGGCCACTTCCAGATAGCAATCTACGTCAGCCTCATTGTGCGCAAAGGAGCACGCCGGACCTGCCGTATCCAGCGCCTCCCAGATGCCCCGGTTAGCCATGAACACCCGCCGTGTATTGGAGAAGAAAATGTCCATCGCTGCAGCAGATTCCTCGGTATTGCGTGGCAGCTCAGCAGCTAGCACCCACCCGGAGCGGCCACCGATCTGCGGCGCCCTCCAGGCAAGTCCGTGATCCGCAAAAATCGCCTCGAGGCCTTCGGCGAGCCTTCTGCCAAGCGCGTCAATGCGGGCGTACTCCTCGGGAGTCAGGCACTGCTCCAACGTGGCACGCGCAGCGGCGAGTACCAACGCACTCGCGTAGGTGGTGCCGCCGGTCACGATGGCAGAACCAGTGCTCTCCAGCGGGGACGGAGGCTTCGAATGGCGCTCTAGCACACGGGCCTGCTCCTGGGTCATTCCGTAGGCGGCGAAAGGGACCCCGCTGCCGAGCCCCTTGCCCAACGTGACGACGTCGGGCGAGAGTTGCCACGCCTTTGTCAGTCCGCCGTACGCAAAGGAGTGAGTGTGGGCCTCGTCGATAATCAGCAGGGCGCCGGCCGAACGGATCACCGCTTGGGCCTGCGTCCAAAATCCCTCGTCGGGAAAGATGAGATTGAAGTTAGTCAACATAGGTTCGCTGAGGACGCAGGCGATATCGCCTCCCGCGAGCGCGGCCTCGAGCGCGGCGATATCGTTGAACGAAATGGTTAACTCACCTCGGGCCGCGTGGGCAGCACGCCCTGGCGCTTCAGCATTCGGGCCATCGCCATCGTTTCGTCCCAGGACATCCTCGACGTCACCGTGGTACTTCCCCTCAAACATGAGCACACGCTCGCGCCCCGTGCTGACCCGTGCCAGGCGGATCGCCTCCGCGTTCGAGTTTGACGCCGCACCTGTGAATTGCCAGAACGGCAAACCCACGCGCTCAGCGAGATTCTCCGCCACCGCAATACTATCCTCGGGTGGCAGCAAAAAGGACGAACCCCGAGCTGCCTGGGTGCTCAACGCTTCGGTAACCGGTGCCGGGGCAAAGCCGAGAAAACCCGCGATGTCGACCTGGTTCATATCCAGATAGCAATGGCCGTCCACATCCTCGAAATAAGCCCCATCGCCTGCCACTGGAAATATCGTCGCATGCTCGTAAAGACCTGTCATCCAGGACATCGGCACGCCGCCTGGCATGGAAGCGCGACCGCGCTCCAGCAACTCGCGCGAGCGTGGGTGGCGGCGCACGAACTCGGCGTCCTCATGCTTGCGAAGCAAGTGCAGCGCAGCGGTATCGATGCGTCCCACTGACATGTAAGTCATCCTATCACGAGCGACATTGGAACAACTGCAGCTATGCGCTAGCAGCGTCCGGCTTTTATACCAACGATCATCCTTGGATGATAGGGATCAAGCGCCTCGTCGAGCAGCTGAAACCACACCGCAGTAAGGTCTTCTTCAAAATGCTTGATGCGCGCTATGCGAGCCTCGGCAGCTGCCAGCGATCCGGTCTTACCGTTTCGTATGGCCGAGTGTTGCACCCGCCTTTTTGCCTGCCGGCCTGGTCAGAGAGCAAGCTCTAACAGGGTGTGTGTCATGTCGCTTTGGGGATCCTTAAGCCCGTCGATCACATCGAAATGATGCTTGCCCGGATCGACAACCAGTTGGGTTCTCGCCCCTGCGCGACCCCAGGCTTCAACCAACAGGGCTGATTGGCGCAGAAATTCCGGACGCTCAGCACCACCCACCCAGCACACCACCTGAGCCTGGCCAGCAGGACGGTGCAACACGGCACTCTCCAGAGCGGCACTCTTTGAGGTCAGCTGCAGTTGTTCATTCATCGTTGTTAACTGAAGCGGGCGCAGATCGTGCAACCCCGAGATTGATACCAGACCCTCGACCCGTTCCAGCACCGCCGGCAGCAACGGACTGTCATCGCAAACCATGCGTGTAACCAGATGCCCGCCAGCGGAATGTCCAGTCAGCCGGATCGGCCCTGCAACCCGTTCGGCCGCGTGTGTGATCGCGCACCCGACTTGCCGGGTGATATTCTCGATCCGGGCTTCTGGCGCTAGAGTGTAAGAAGGCATCGCAACCGCCCATCCGTTGCCCAAGGCCCCTTCGGCCAGATCCGACCACGAGGATTTGTCAAATTTCAACCAGTACCCACCATGGACAATCACGACGAGACCACGCGGCGCGTCGTTTGGAAAAAACAGATCCAGTTTCTCGCGCGGGTGCTCACCATAGAGAATATCTGTCTCGGCCCAATCGGCTTTGGCCCGAAACGCCGCGGCCCGCGCGGCCCAGAGCGGCGGATAACTCATGCCGTTCTCGATATAGGCGCCATTGGCAAAAGCATCGTCCCAATCAATCCCGGATTTGTCGTTCATCGTCTTTCCCCCCTGCTCCGCTATTTCGCAGAATAACGCCACCGTGGACAAATATAAACTTCAAGATTAAAACTTTGAAGTTTGAGGTAGATTACGACTCATACTAAAATAATTGCAATCTGACGAAGCCTTGTATACGAGCGTAATAACGGAGAACGTCATGCGAGTTGCGTGTTTGGGAGAAGGCGCATCGTGGTGGCCTCGACTGCCAGACTCAAGGACTATCCCTATACCAGCGCCTATTACGCGATGAAGCACGATGCGCTGGGCCTGACCCTGCCGGAACTGAGCGACAGCGGGGCAACAATCAACGGGACCTGCACTGGTTTCATCGAAACCTCAATGCTGGCGGCTTAATCATGTCACGGCAATCGAACGGGTGATCGGGTTCAAGAGCGGCGCCGGGGGAACCTCGCGCGTCGAATACCTGAAGCGGATGCTCAGCGTCGAACTGTTCCCGGAACTCTGGCATCTACGTGGGGAGCTATGATCATGGCCCTCAGTTTGCCGCGAAAAGAATTGTTTCACCTGCCAGAAGGAGTGATCTATCTCGACGGAAACTCGCTGGGACCGATGCCCAAAGGCGCCGCTGAACGCGCCTCCGAGGTGATTCAGGACGAATGGGGGCGCGAGCTCATCCGAGCCTGGAATACCGCCAACTGGATGGCTCTGCCGCAAAAGGTCGGCGACCGGATCGGCAGGCTGATCGGCGCAGCCGAGGGCTCAGTGGCCACTGGCGACACGCTGTCGATCAAGGTCTACCAGGCTCTGGCGGCGGCGCTGATGATGCGGCCCGATCGCCGGGTGATCCTATCCGACAATGGCAACTTTCCCTGCGATCTCTACATGGCACAGGGCCTGATCGACACCATCGGTAAAGATCACGAACTGCGCACGCCCACGCCCGAGAACGTTGCCAATGCGATCACCCACGAGGTGGCAGTTGTGATGCTGACCCATGTAGATTATCGGTCGGGTCGGATGCACGACATGGCAGAGATCACTGCGCGTGCCCATGCGGCCGGAGCCGTGATGATCTGGGATCTGGCGCATTCTGCTGGGGCAGTACCAATCGATCTGGCCGCCAGCAATACCGAGTTCGCCGTCGGCTGCACCTATAAGTATCTCAACGGCGGCCCTGGTGCGCCGGCGTTCATCTATGTCCGACCCGACATCGTGACCGAGGTGAAGCCGGCCCTCGCTGGATGGCTGGGCCACGATGCCCCCTTCTCGATGGAACTGGTTTATCGCCCTGCCATGTCGACTGAACGGCTACGAGTCGGCACCCCTGCGATCGTGCAGCTTTCGGTACTCGATGCGGCCCTGGATGCCTGGAACCATGTGGACATGGCGGAGCTGCGCAACGCCTCGGTGGCGCTTTCCGAATGTTTTATCCGCGAGGTCGCGACGCGCTGCCCAATGCTGACACTCGTCTCGCCAAACAACCCTGCGCAACGGGGCAGCCAGGTGTCCTTTGCTTTCGAACATGGTTACGCCGCAATGCAGGCGCTGATCGACCGGGGTGTAATCGGCGATTTTCGGGCGCCTGCCATCATGCGGTTCGGGTTCGCACCACTCTACCTGGATGAGGGGGATGTGATGCGCGCTGCCAAGATTATCGAAGAGGTCATGTCGGGAGAGTTGTGGCGTGATCCAAAGTACCAGGTGGTGTCGCGGGTCACATGACCGACGCGGCACCGGGGTGCGTTACGACAGGAGCAGATGAACAACATGAATACCAAAAATCACATCGAATCGGCAGAAACTTCCGGGACACTGTCGTCCTTCATCTTTTTATAAAAAGTGCAGTTCAAGCATTGTGACAGGGCGAACAGATGTCTACCCCGCTTACTCACACATTCTTACCCCAATAACACCGCCAAAGCTTCTGGCTTGAAGCTAACGGCGCCATCACTATCACTCCTCTTTACCGCACCAAAGTTAAACAACGAAAGAGTTACATTATGGTAGGAATTCATCAAAAATAAGGTAGTGGCAGGAAATGCTTCTACTCATTTCTTACTGCCCTGACCACACTCATGGAGAGCAAATAAAGTGAATTTTCGATATGCCCAAGACTACAATGCGGGCGACGTATTTGACCTCGGGACATACGACGTTACGCGTGAAGAGATCATAGAGTTCTCGCGAAAGTACGACCCTTTCCCATTCCACATCGACGACCAGGCGGCTCAAGAAACCGTTTTTGAGGGTATCATTTCCAGCGGTTGGCTGACAGGCCTGGTCTGGCTTCGGCTGATGCATAACGTGTTCCTATGTTATGAGACAACCTTAGGCTCACCTGGTCATGAAGAAATGATCTGGCCCACACCCGTACGTCCTGGTGATCGATTGAGTGGGCAGGTCGAAATTAAAGGAAGTCGGGTGTCGGCAAGCAAACCGGACTTGGGCTTTGTCCGCTACACGGCCACATTAAGGAATCAAAACAATGAGGACGTCTTCGTCACCACAAGCACTTTGATTGTGAAATCGCGTCCCGCGCCAGCAAAGGACAAGTAAGAATTTGCCCAACGAAGAAGACAGAAGGTTTGCTGGTGCGGACATATCTGACGCTGCCTTTGTACTCCTTCTCAAATTTGACATCAGTTTGTTGAATATAGATAAAGACAGATTAGGCATCTTTTCAATTCCTGGAGGGAGTGGCAAACCGCTGGTAGGACATTATTGCGTTCCATGCAGGCTCCCGATTTATTTGCATGCCCAGAAATATGAGTTTTACGCAATTTTCGTAGATACTCTGGACGACAATACATCTACCTTCAGACCATTCCAGTGCGCTTAGGTATAGACTGGCGTACATTAAATCAAATTGTTATCTGAAGTTTTCAGGGTTTTCCCGGTCAACGTCCAACGGAAGCGACAATGCTTGAAGGAAAGATCGCCATCGTAGCCGGGGTCAGACGTGGCTTCGGTGCCGGCATCGCGCGTGAGTTAGCAGCGCAAGCTGCGAACGTCATTCTGGCTGCTCGAACACTCGATAAGACGAACATCGGCGCCTGGCACAAAGGCGGTCCACTGGTACCAGGAACACTGACAGAAATCATCGCTCGCTCGCTGAGTGCCGACTAGTCAGGGCACGTCAATGAGACCTTTAGCGGATGTGATGATTATTAAATTGGTCCGGCCTTATCCTGCGCCTTTTTGCAGTATAACGAGAGCTGATCTGGGCACTGAAGTTTCTCCGATTAAGCGGCCCGTGCAATTAATATATGGAGGAGAACAATATGGGTAACAAAGTATACGTGGCTGGCGTTGGAATGATCCCGTTCTCCAAGCCAGGCGCATCCGCGCCATATCATGAAATGGGCAGCGCAGCGATTCGTCTTGCGCTTCAGGACTCAGGCCTCGATTTTTCTGATGTGCAACAAGCTTACGCTGGATACGTATACGGAGATTCCACTTCGGGGCAAAAGGCTGTCTATCAAGTCGGCATGACCGGCATCCCTGTGGTCAACGTCAATAACAACTGCTCCACTGGTTCTACAGCACTGTACCTCGCGCGCCAAGCCGTTGAATATGGCGCAGCAGACTGTGTCCTAGCCGTCGGCTTTGAACAGATGAGTCCAGGCGCACTTGGCAGTGTGTTTCAGGACCGACCTACTCCATTCGATAATTTCGATAATGAATGCGAGGCATTGTGCGGCGACACTGGCTTGCCGTTGGCGTTGCGTTATTTTTGCGGCGCGGGAAAAAGCCATATAGACAAATATGGCTCGACCATCGAAGACTTTGCAAAAATCCGCGCAAAGGCTAGCCGACACGCCACCAACAATCCATTAGCCATCTTCAGAAACGAAGTCAGCGTCGAAGATGTGCTCGAGGCCAAAGTCTTGTACCCGGGCATTATGACGCGACTGATGGCATGTCCACCAACTTGCGGTGGCGCGGCGACGATTCTCGTTTCCAAAGCGTTTGCTAACAAAAAGGGGTTGCGCACCGACGTGATGATTGCGGCTCAAGCGATGACGACTGATTTCCCCAGCACGTTTGAAGCTCATGACATGATGCAGCTTGTCGGTTACGACATGGCGCAAGAGGCGAGTCGGCAAGTGTATGAAGAAGCAGGTATCGGCCCGGACGATCTCGATGTCGTTGAACTGCACGACTGCTTCGCCCACAACGAATTGATCAGCTACGAGGCGCTGGGGCTTTGCCCTGAAGGTGGTGCACAGAAATTTATTGCTGATGCGGACAACACCTACGGTGGCAAGGTAGTGACAAATCCATCAGGCGGCTTGCTGTCCAAAGGCCATCCTCTGGGTGCGACAGGGCTGGCACAATGCTATGAGCTTACGCACCAGCTTCGTGGCACAGCAAAGGAGCGCCAGGTTGAAAAAGCGCGTCTGGGTTTACAGCACAATCTCGGGCTGGGTGGCGCCTGCGTCGTGACGCTGTATCAGGCAGCAACCTAGTCGCAAATTATCACAGTGTCGAACTCGACCTCCAGGCTATGCCGCGCCGATCTGAGGCAATTTGCACTACTATTCTCTGTCCAGATTTCCCTTGACTCTCTAGAGACGGTTCGACAACAGCAGCATCACCTTTAGCAAAGGCGCCGCCGGCAAGATCCATCAAGCCAACGGCTAATCTGGCAAACGGGAAATTATCTGAATTGAACGAGCGCCTGTGCATATACCTGTTCCTGGAAAGTTATAAGGCATATCATTTCTCCAATTAACTCAAGCAAATATGATGGATAAAAAGAAAAAGTATCTCGCTCTCCCGAATCCGGCGGCAGGTTTGCCCTCAACTATTGGCGGCAGATTTTAGATTACTCTCAAAGCCAAACGATGACATATAACCGAACAATGAGACAGAACCTCCAGTGTGCAGAAAAACCACACGTTCGCCTTTAGCAAAATGACCCTTGCGAATAAGATCGATTAATCCGGCAGCGCCTTTTGATGAGTAGACCGGATCAAGCAGAATCGCCTCCAGTTGTGCAAACATGTGGATCGCTTCGATTCCATCCGGCGTTGGAAAGCCGTATCCCTCGCCCACATAGTCGGAGTTTGCGACAATATCTTGAGGCGCTACCGCGCCTGGGCAACCCAGTTTCTCAGCTGTAGCATCAGCCAGTCTGAATACGTTCTCCTCCTGCGCCTCTTTAGGTGCCCGCACGGAAATGCCGAGTACCGGAATATCGGCATTCATCGCCTTTAAACCTGTCACCAACCCAGCCTGTGTGCCAGTGCTTCCTGTTGCATGGACAATGTGGTCAATCACCAGGTCGCAATCGTTTGCCTGACTCAGGAGTTCAAAAGCACAGTTCACATAACCCAGCGCCCCTGTTGTATTGGAGCCGCCACCGGGGATGGTATAGACATTGTGCCCCTTAGCCCTGAAGCCGTCAGCCACGCCCTCCATTTCGGCATTCATATCGAGTCCGGATCCGCGTTTTTCTGCACTGGCGCCATGTAGGAAATCCAGCAGCACGTTGCCATTCTGGTTGTAGTTTTCCTCTTTGGATCCGGTGCGATCTTCCAGCAGGATATGGCAGCCCATGCCCAGTTTGGCTGCAAAGGCAGCAGTCTGGCGTGCATGGTTCGATTGGGTCGCGCCTTGCGTCATGACAAGATCCGCTCCCTGATCTCTCGCCTCAGCCATTAGGAATTCCAGCTTGCGGGTTTTGTTGCCGCCGGTGGATAAACCCGTGCAGTCGTCACGCTTAATCCAGATCTCGGGGCCACCTAGAGCCTCGGATAGTCGGTCAAGCCGCTCTAACGGCGTAGGAAGATGAGCCAGATGAATACGTGGAAAACGAGCCAGATGCATAGAAAGATTTCCCTGAAAGATAAAAAAAACAAGTATTGTGTACTGATGAGCAGATTTCAAATGCAAAATTAGGCCTTTTATATGCATTTTTTGCATCTTATCTGATTTTTTATACCCTTCTTAGTAAGAAGAAACCTGTCCGCATCGAACAGCTACCTCATATTTGGTAAATGATCGGGTAGGCAAGATGGTCAGCCATAGTTTTATGAGCCGATGAATGCACCGCGACTCTGGATGTCCCAATTCAAGTCGATTTCCTGAACCTGTTGAAATCACTGCAACAGCCACACGGTCACAACACCGCGCTTCACCTGGCACACCGGCTGCTCTGCGGAGACGTAGGATGTCTATAGAGCTGCGCTCGGTCGAGCGCTTACCGCGTCATACCAGCGCCTGGCGCGGGTTGCATTGTCGGGCAATGACAGCTTTCGCCATTTCGCAAAATCAATCAATACCAGCAGATTAATATCAGCCACAGTAAACGCGTCACCGGCCACAAACGGTTTGTCGCCGATCAAATCATCAACCTCGGTGAGGAAGCGTTCGATTCTAAGCTTACCGCGCTCAGCAAGCGCTGGGATCTGTTCATAGTTACCTGGGCCGGTCAGAGCGCGGCCCTTAAACCCTGGGGCTGAATTTCGCAAATACTCTGCCATGGCCATAAAGCCACCCGTCTCAATATGCCACTGCAGATCGGCGATACGGCCGCGATCGCTTGGACTTATGCCCATCAGCGGCGGATCAGGATACTTGGCATCAAGATAGTGCCAGATCGCAGTAGTACTCGTAAAACAGGTTCCATCTTCGAGTTGCAATACCGGTACCGTACCGTATGCATTCAGAGCCACAAATTCCTCCTTAAGGTGCTCGCCTGCGCGAAGATCAACTTCGATGGTCTCAACCTGAATGCCTTTTTCAGCAATAAAAATTCTGGCACGGCGCGGCGATGGCGCAGTCTTGCAGTCATAAAATCTCACAGCTTTACCTCCATGAAAATGGCAATTTCGCGTCCGAGGTAATCCTCGTTATCTGCACTTACTGTCTCTCCCTTGTGACCAGCGGCATATGAATTCTC
>Ga0187833_10007255_pt1 | contig 10051 bp, 4 predicted proteins | sample ETNtaG_37_FD_167968 | JGI IMG/M metagenome (GOLD analysis project Ga0187833, IMG submission 167968) | Marine microbial and viral communities from oxygen minimum zone, Eastern Pacific Ocean - ETNP2014_SV_400_PacBio MetaG (Illumina Assembly) | ecosystem: Environmental > Aquatic > Marine > Hypoxic... | reverse complement strand
CAAATTCCTATCCCTTGTCCGGGCTCAATATCTTAAAGGGAGTTGGCTGGAACATAAAGAATTACCCCAAGAGCCGGAGAAAGAGAAGGGTCATACAGCGGGCAAGGGTCACTTCGGAAAGAGAGCTGTTTGAGAAGGTCTGCAGGAAAAGGAACGTACTTTATTACGTTAAAGGTTTTTTGAGTTCGCAGAAGAAGATCGCCACACCGGAGAACCAGTAAATGAAAATTCTGGACAATCTATTGGAGAAATAATGTGAAGATACTGCTTGTCAAGCCTTCATGTACGGTATACAAGGCCGACCCGTCCCTTCCCTCAGCTACCCTGCCGTTTGGTATTGCGTACCTGGCAAGTTATTTGCTGGAGAAGGGTGAAGAGGTGATTGTGATCGACGCCCCTTCGGAAGGTATAAAGAATATAGAGCGGTATGAGAACAAGACCAAGATAGGTCTCTCGGACGCGGAGATAGAAAAGAGAATACGCGCCTTCAAGCCGGATATAGTCGGTATATCGTCCATGTTTACCGCCTTTTATCTTGACGCGCACAACCTTGCCGCGTTGGTAAAGAAGATTGATCCCGATATAAAGGTAATCATGGGCGGCGCCCATGCCTCGATCTTTCCCGAGCTTTCCTTAAAAGACAAGAATGTGGATATTGTCGTAAAGGGAGAGGGAGAGGTTACCTTATGGGAGATCGTCAAAGCCATTAAGAAGGGAAGGGACTGCGCAGAGGTTCCGGGGGTTGTTGCCAGGAGCGGGGGGGAGATTGTAAATAACCCGAAGAGAAAGTTCATAAAGGATATAGACATACTTCCCTTTCCGGCCTACCATCTTCTGCCGATGGATGCCTACTTTGAGGTGGCAAGGGACTCGCCATATCTGATGGACTCAATGATGTGCAGCGTGGTTTCATCCAGAGGATGCCCAGGCGACTGCTCCTTTTGCTCGATTCATTCGGTCTGGGGCCGTAGCTGGAGGGGCAGGAGCGCAAAAAACGTCGTTGACGAGATGGAGTTCCTGATCAAGGAGTACAAGATAAAGGAGTTTTCTTTCCTCGACGACTCCGTCGCCTGCTCAAGCAAGAGGATGGGCGAGATCTGTGACGAGATGATAGAAAGAAAACTGAACGTCCATTGGTCGACCCCCAACGGTATAAGCCACTGGACACTGGATGAGCCTCTGCTGGATAAAATGAAGCTCTCGGGCTGCTACAGGCTGACCTTCGGGATAGAGTCGGGCAACCAGAAGACCAGGGAATTTATCGGCTGGAAGAAGAATATCAGCCTAGAGCAAGGCAAGGAGATCACCAAGTATGCAAACAGAATAGGCCTCTGGACGATTTCTACCTTTATACTCGGTTTCCCTTATGAGGATGAAGAGTCGATAAGGGATAGCATAAGGTTTGCTATCGAATCGGATGCTGATTTTGCTCCGTTCTTTCTTCTTATGCCCTTTCCCGGAACAAAGGCGTATGAGGCTTTTAAGAAGGAAGGTCTTCTTGACTTCGACGACCTGATGGATCCGTCCGTAGAGGGCAGGGAGTTGCAGTTTGAAAAACTGGGAGCCGCACTCGCCCAGAAAGGGTGCCAGACGACATACTTTACTTCTGAGGAGCTCCAGGGCTTTCTCTCAGAGGCGTACGCCCAGTTCTGGAGAGCGAGATTCATAAGTTTTCTGAACCCCTTGCGAATTCTCAGGAAGATAAAGTCAGCGTCAGGCTTTAAGTACGCCATGAGGATAGTTCTGGTTGGCGCCAAGCTTAAGATAAACCAGATCAAGCACAAGAAGTTCACTGCTCATATGATCAGCGGGGTTAATAAAAATGATGAGTTGTAAAAGGGGGTGGGTACTTGAAGCAAAAGACCGACACAGGGGAAGTATGGGATGAGAGGTGGAAAGGGATTGACTTAAATAAATTCCATGACCGCTCATTTGTTGATGATAAGTGGACCCTCTTTCACAAGTCCCTGATAGAGAAATATTTGAATAAATTGAAGAGCGGCTCTGTTTTTCTCGAGGCTGGCTGTGGTTTGGGGCAGTGGTGCTTTTACGCCTCGGAAAAGTATAATACACGGTCTATAGGAGTGGATGTTGCCGAGGAGACAATAAATAAGCTCAATGAGCACAATCCGAGAAAAGAACAGGTCGGTTTTGTTGTAGACAATCTTAACGATTCGAAGCTCGAAGACGGACTCTGCGATATGTTTATCAGTCTTGGTGTTATTGAGCACAACAGAGACTCGGTGCCGATGTTGAAAACACTTTATCGCTTAACAAAGCCTGGCGGCGTAGGGGTAGTTACGGTTCCCAACCTCTACTGCATGCATGTCATTACAAGACCTATTTTGCAGTTTTTAGGTAAGTGGAATATCGGTTATGAAAAATCGTTCTCGAATAAATCGTTAAAGAAGATCGCTTCGAGCGTCGGCTTCGAGGTTATAGAGGACGGCCTGCTGCCTACGGGAGAGCTTTTCGGCAATACATCGATCAACCTGCCGCTGGTAGGCAGGCTCTTTAAGAGTCTCTCTTTCTTTCTCGAAAGACGACAAAAGATCTTCGGGTTCCTGGCGTTCGTCGTAGTCAGAAAAAGTCGTGCTTAAAGAAGTGCAAGCTATTGGGCAACAGTAAAAGAAACCAAACTATACTTAGCGAGTGACTTTTTTCAAATGAGAAACAGAGCGGTAGGGGCAGCCTTATTCATTGCAATATTTTTGTTGTCGTTCAGGTTCTTCTTTTATATTGACGGCAACATTGGACACAACTGGGATTGGTCTTTTCCCAGTTTAAGCCTGTTCTATGAAAATATAAAGGACCTGTCTATATACACGTGGGATTCCTACAACCTGGGGTTTGTCACTGATCTGAGAATAGCGCACCTGGTACAGAATCTGTTCTTCAGTTTTATCGGACCGCTGGTAAGTATAAAGATTTTTCTCTTCAGCCTCTTCCTGGGCATTACCGCACTCTCTTTTTACGGTTTTAAAAAGCTGCTGGACCAACTCGTAAACGAGTCGTCCCTGAACTATATTCCGTCCATCTTGTTCGCGTTTTCTCCGTTCCTGTTTAATGACATTATCGGCGGCTCATGGGTTATGTGGGTCTCCTACGCCTTCTCGCCGATATATCTGATCTTTACCCTCAGATACTTTAAGACAGGTTCGCCCAAATACCTGTTGTGCTCCCTGTTGGTCTCGGTATTCGTAATGATAGCGCTTCAACATATGTTGTTGATAAACCTTCTTCTCTACCTATACCTGTTTAATGAAGTTTTTATTCTCAGAACCGAAAGTTTCGTCTCTGTAGTTAAAAGGTCTGTTCTATTCTTCGGGTTGATGTTCCTGATAAACCTCTACTGGATACTGCCTTTTAGCTCTACTATTTTTGACTTCACAAAGCAGACCGTTCTCAGCGACGGAGGTTCGCATGAGTTCGACGCCATAAGGAATTCGAGGCAGAGTTTCTGGAACATACTTAACCTGGGTGGGTACTTTGACAGGAATATGTATCTGTTTGCGCTGCCCCGGACCTTAAAGAACATCTTCTACGTCTCTGTGCTCTTGGCATGGGTTGCTATTGCGTGGTCCTTTGTGAAGGAAAAGAGGAGAATAGAAAAGCAGAAGATCGCTTTTTGGCTGGTCTCCCTGTTGGTTCTTATTATTCTTATAAAGGGGGGGAACAGGCCTTTTTCAGGTTTTACTCTGTGGCTCTACGAGAGCCTTCCTCTGATGAAGATGTTTAGGAGTCCCCAGCACTGGATGTTTGTTCCGGCATTCATAGTGCCTGTTCTGCTCGCTCTTGCCCTCAACTCTTTCTACTATACCTCGAGATACAAGAGACTTATTGTTGCCGGTTTTACTTCCATAGTGCTGATCTGGATTGGCGGCTGGTGGTTTAATGGTGACCTGGGGCATAAGACCTTAATGGATCAGAGAAGGGATTTTATCGATTTCTACAGGTTGGACCCCGTGCTTGTGCAGTATTATGAAAATGCTCAAAATAATAAGTCTGACTATAGGTCGTTCTTCTTGCCGGCGGTCCATTCGCCGACATATCTGAAGACCGAAAATCAGAACAGCGCCAGCGGTTACCAGCCCGACTATCTGTACCTGAACAAGCCAACTATGACTACCGAAAGCAATGAGTTCGCCAGGGAAGTAGAAAATTCTTTTTGCGATGAAGATAACGACCTTGACTATGTAAAGTACCTTTCGCTCTTTTCCGTTGAAGAGATTATTTTAAGGTCCGACATCTACCCGCTTCACGCGCAGAGCGTTCGCTGTTGGAATAGTAACAGCGTAAAAGAGAGCCTCGACTCGAACGCTGCAATAGAAAGTTTCCTGTCAGGAGAGTATACGACAGCCTACCGTGTAAAGAAGACTCACACTCTTGCTCACATCTACTCGGCGCCTGAGGTAAGTATTGTGGCGGGCCGCAAGTCTTCACTCGTGCCATTTCTCAGAACCTCTTATCTGGACTCTTTCCCTGCGCTCGCCTTTACAGAACAGCAGGACAGGGTTGGTCTGCAGGCACTCTTTGCCGACCGGAACAAGGCCGCTATCGACAAACGCCTTCTTTTTGCCAACAGCGATTATAATGATCTGATCGTGAGTATGGCAAAGGCCGGTCTGTCAAAGACTGGTCCATCTCAGGCAGACGGTCAGGGTGGCGGTGTCGTTGAGTTGGACGGGGAGGGCAGAGGCAGTATCAGTGTTGAGCAAGAGGGGGAGCATGGAATATGGGTTGGTGGTGCTGCGCGCAGAATTGATCTGGCACAGGCAGTTACGCTTGGTGCAGATGTGTATACGATAGAAAAGCAAGACGGTTCTAGCCTCTTTCGAAAGGTTGGCAGTAAATACTTGAAGAAGGGTAAGCACGAGGTTCGCCTGACGGATAAAGATGAGGGCAGTATTTATCAGCGGCCGGAGGTGGTACTCATTTCAAGTGAGAAGCACAGAGAGTTTGAAGAGCTGCTGAGGTCCAGAGAGATAAAGGTGGTACTCATTTCAAGTGAGAAGCACAGAGAGTTTGAAGAGCTGCTGAGGTCCAGAGAGATAAGGTACCTCTCTTTTAAAGAGCGTGGGCAGGGCTTGAGCGCGGAAGAGATAGGAAGTTTTTACGTATCTGCGAGCGGTGAGTACGAGGTGAGTGCACTGTTCAGACCCAAGAGCAGGCAGGGCAGTGTCCATGCGTTCAACGAGCAGTTCAAAGAGGATTATGCTGACGTGTGGAACCTCAGACTCGAAGAGGGTGAGCATGGCAGAGATAATGGATTGCGCTCTGGTGCGGACAGTGCGCGCTTAATGGGTAGAGAGGGTGGTGGCAGCACGCAATCGCCGGTCTTTATTTTTGGAAATAATTTCTCCCCTTTAAGCTCTTATACGTACCCGTTAGCCGGTGGTATGTGGCGATGGATGTCGAATAATGGAACTGTTTTTCTATTCAACCCGTACGCTAAGCCTGTTAAAGCCGATGTTTCACTATTGATGGCCTCTTTTGGAAAGAGCAGAGAGGCAAAGATAGCTTTGAACAACAAGTTGCTCAAGACCGTTACTCTTCCTGAACCAAAGCAGAGGCTTCAAAAAGAGGTCGCAAAGACGGTTACGAATATCAGGTGGCTGGCAAATGAGAGCGGCAAGCCCATGCCTGTTGATCTAAAGGGTGTGGTTTTAAGGCCGGGTCTCAATGAGATAGGCATTAGTGCGGCTCCTGGTGCTGAAGTAACCGGACAAGACGGCAGGTTTCGTGTGAGTATAGCCGTGCGGGATGATATTAGTGTGAAGTTGGTCGGGGAAGAGGCTAGCGCTGATGCGGCTTTATGGAGCAACAAAAAGACGTTTAGAGCCGGCGTAAAGGATGAAGAGCTGCTTATTAATGATGTATACGGAGGCAGGGAAGGGGAAGCGGCATGGATAACCAGGAGATTGCCGAGCATAGATATTGCCGATTATCCAAACTTTACTCTGGTCTACTCAGTATCCGACAGATTCGTGCAGGCAATGGAGGTTGGCTTCAGAATCGATACCGATGGAGACGGCGAGCAGGATATCTATTTTGTAAGGACGGTGCCCGCCCCGCCCTCGACGCAGCAAAACCTATTTGAGATGGACCTGAAAAGAGAGATCCGTAAGAGCTATCCTGCTCTGTCGGTAAAAACCGCGTCTCTTGTAGGCGTAGATTTTTTCCCGCACAAACAGTGGATACTTGGTGCTTCTGATATAGATAAAAGTATCTATACCTATACGATTAACAGTATGCAGATTACTTCGGCCAGGGTTGCGCAAGCAGTGCTTGGCGAGGGTACTCTTGCCGGAGCTGAGTTTGCCGGAGCCTTTCCTTATAGAATCAGCAGTGATAAGAGTGAATTCCTGGTAACCGTTCTCATGGGAGCTTCGGAAGGGTGGAGCAGGTACGGGGAACTCAGGCTGCCTTTAAGAGGTGAACTGCTTGGCGCGGAGACACAAATTGTACTGCCATTTAGAAACTCCTGGAATGAGTATCAGAATATTCGGCCATGGGTGGGGTACGATACCACTGGGGATGGTGGAGCGGACGAGTTTATACCGGTGGGCTTAAAGGCATGGAATGAGTATCAGAATATTCGGCCATGGGTGGGGTACGATACCACTGGGGATGGTGGAGCGGACGAGTTTATACCGGTGGGCTGAAAGGCATGGAATGAGTATCAGAATATTCGGCCATGGGTGGGGTACGATACCACTGGGGATGGTGGAGCGGACGAGTTTATACCGGTGGGCTTAAAGGCATCTATTTCCGGTTGGAAGCTTCGTGAAAAATATTTAAAAAACCCCTTCTCTTTATACGAGGCCAAGTTATCGAAAGTCTTTTTTGATAAGTTCGCTGCAGAAGGAGGCATGTTTGAACATATAACTGTTCTGAAAGATAATGAGCCGCTTGCATCTGGTCTGGATGTGAATACGTCCTTGGTCTCAAGAGAGTCGTTCAACCTGGTCGGAGACAAGATAGTCGTCAACCTTCCGCTCGGTGTAAAGCCGGAGGACTCTCAGTATAAGATCTACTACAGCTCGAAAGACCTGATAAGAGATAGTGTTGAGTTTGTTGATTTTAAGGAGTACCTTTTTGAGCCCGGAATGCTCAAAGAGAATGCGCCGGAGAGTACCGCAAAACCGGTAGAGCTGAGGCTTGAGCTGGAAGCTAAAAACCATTTATTACAAGAATTAAGTCTAGAAGGTTGGATGTTCAAGGTAGTAGATACTCTACTGTCTCAGGCATCAAGGAAGGATATGGCTGAAGGTGATGGCAGGCAGCGTTATAATTATCATATAAAGGCACCGGTATATGTCTCTTCCGTACTTTCCAGGCTTGAAAATATTGAGCAGAGCACAAACTTACCGTTTGTGAAGTTTGGCAGTAAAGTTATCGAGTTTAATGAACAGGAGATAGATAATGAAAAAGAGGGTGTTTGGTATAAGAGCGTACTCTCTCTTGAGCAAGGGCACCACCTTATTAGGGTAGATGCAAAGAAGGGGCTGGAGACGGAAATTCTAGAGATCAGGCCTGCGGTTAAAATGCGCAAGAGCTCTGCCGCTCTGGCCCAGGTAGATTACGAAAAGGTAAATCCAACAAAATACATAGTAAATGTCAAGGGTGCTCCAGAGCTGTTCAATCTTGTCTTTAGTGAAAACTTTCACAGAGGTTGGAAGGCGTACCTGAGGCATGAGCCTGACAGCGATTCGGGTGATGAGTCGTGGTCGGCCTTATGGAGCGCGTTGAAAGATAGGGGAGAGAGGGTTGAGGTTTTAGACCACATTGTAGTTAACGGGTATGCAAACGGCTGGATCGTTGATACTGGGGGAGACTCGGATTTCCAGATCGTTTTAGAGTTTAGTCCGCAGAGGCTGTTTGAAGCGGGTGTGCTTGTTTCCGCACTTGTTTTGATCGGATGCGTTGGATACTGGGGGTATGGCTGTCGTAGAAGAAGGGACGAAAATAGTGAAAATTAAAGGTACGGTACTACTATTTCTGGGTGCCTTAATTAATGCTGTACTTGCATGGGGTACCCTTGTTCTTGCTTACATTAGCTATAAAGAATATATGCGTGGCCCCAATAATATTTATCTCTTTTCTTCGGAGTTGAGGACGGCTATAAAGTCTATATTCCCTTTGGAAGTCCTGATATTCGTAGCTCTGTACCTTTTGTACAGCGCATTCATCCGAAAGGAGGGCAAGTATCGTACCGCTAAGAAGTACTTTGTAATCATTTTTTCGTACTGTCTAATCTCGAACCTTATCTTAATAACAAAAGGGATGGAAGAATCTATAGTTTTAAATATTTCTGTGTTCTATCTTGCAGTGATCTTTATTTTGTATGGTGGCGTTAAGATGGCAGGCAGCGTGGTCTGGTCTAATACCCCGACAGTTATTGCAGAGTCCATCAGTGGGTGTGCTGGTAAGGTAAAGATGTATGTTGTGGGAAGAAGCTCAGAGCCGTTTATTGTCGGGTTTATTCTTCTGCTTAGTATGTGCGCCATTCTTCTTATGTTTAAACAGGAGAAGGTTGCTGAAGAGCTGGCAAACGTAGCCTATGTACTTCTGGTTATAGGTGTGGCGAAAGAGGTGTACCGGATGGCAAGGTGTAGCGAGAAGGATGAGCAAGGATGAATACCAGCCGGGAGATTCCCCGTCCCCTTTTTGAAGTCATCTACTTTTGTGCCGTTCTTCTTTTGACGATCCTTTATACCTACCCGCTGGTCTTTAACCTGAGCGGCTCCTTTTACGGTCTGCCATGGGATTCTCTGGGGGGCATGCGAGATTTCTGGTGGCTCAAGTTCAGCCACAACCTGGACCTTGAACCGAACCTCCACACCCACCTGGCCTATCCGTTCGGGTTCGATCTATCCAACAGTCCTTCAACATATCTGTTCAATTTTGTGGGCTTCACCCTGACCTCTTTAACAGACGAGGTAGTTGCTTACAATATCATTAAGATAGTCGGCTTTCCTTTGCTCGCCCACAACCTACTTGTTGCTTTTCTACCTGACCGGCAGCAGGGTGGTAAGCGCCTTGATAGGGTTGGTATACGCCTTCTCGCCCTTTCATGCAATTCACAGCATGGCCCATTTTCCGAACCTCTACTGGGTACCGCTGGTTATCCTGTTTCTGCTCAAGTTCCTGGGTAAAGGCGGCTATAAAAATGGTATCTTGTTTGGTCTCTTCTGCGGGATCAACTTTGTAGATAACCTCTATAATGCGTACTTCATCGGGCTGCTTATTCCTGTCTTTTTAATTGTTCCGTGTATATATGACAAGAGCAGAAGGAGGAGCTTTTTGAGAGGCCCTTTTATAAAGGCCTCTCTTGTTAGCTTGCTGGTCTTCTTATGCGTAATCTTCCCAATGATCTACCCTATTATCAAAAGTGTCTTTATTGCTTCGAGCAGCCAGGCGACGGAGGTCGTAGGTCTTAGCAGAGCCTTTACAGACCTCTTTATCTTTTCGGCAAAGCCGTTGGATTATCTTGTGCCGTCAAAGTACAATCCTTTTCTCGGATGGCTGGTTCCGGACCTTGGCTTCGGTTCGTTAAAGGGGCACAGGTATACCGAGCATACACTCTACCTGGGGTACAGTATTATGGCGTTAGGTGCGTATGCATTTTACCGTACCGTAAGAAAGGCCGGAGAGCTTGGGCGGAGCGACAGTGCCAGGCGCAGCGTCTATCTTTTCTTTGTGCTGTTGATTTTTACTGTTATCTTGTCTGCCCCGCCCTTTATTCCTCTTGGCGATTACAGTGTCGATTACGAGACGAGAGAGATCATTGCCGAAAGCAAGTTCTACATGCCACAGTACTTTCTGTTTAAGGTTTTTCCTATGTTCAGGGTATATGCAAGGGTAGGGTCTATAGTTCTTTTAGCCCTCTGTGTGCTTGGGGCATTCGGGTTGAAAGATATTTCCCTACAGCACCAGAACGAGCAATTGCCTGGAGTGAGGCGTGTCGCTGTGAGTCTTGCCTCCCCTATCGATAGCTTAATGGTATTAAAAGCAGTCGCATCAATATTGTTTGTAAAGGTTTTACCCC
>Ga0187833_10007254_pt1 | contig 10052 bp, 11 predicted proteins | sample ETNtaG_37_FD_167968 | JGI IMG/M metagenome (GOLD analysis project Ga0187833, IMG submission 167968) | Marine microbial and viral communities from oxygen minimum zone, Eastern Pacific Ocean - ETNP2014_SV_400_PacBio MetaG (Illumina Assembly) | ecosystem: Environmental > Aquatic > Marine > Hypoxic... | reverse complement strand
AATTTATGGAGATAAATACGAGTGAAGATATTAAAAATAAGGTTGAAGAAAGTTTTAAATTGGATAAGCCGGTCATCTGCCGAGTCAATGTAAGCTGCAGTCAGATTACTTCACCAAGAGTTACCAGCCGGCAGACTGTAGACGGTAGCATGGAAACGGCGCCTATGGAAGAGATGTGGCCATTAAAATAATCAGGTGTCCACTATGAATCAATTTCATCAGAATATAGATATTGTTGATATAAGAGATTATAAACTGAAATTTGTGTGTGGATATGATTCGCATTTTTGCTGATAAATAGGTAAAATCTATAATAGTAATCATTAACATTAGGTAAATATTATCGTTACAAGATACAGTTTTCAAAAAGAAATAATTCTAAATATTTTGTACAGTACTGAGAATCATTACTCAGTTGAAGAAATACATTTAGAATTAATGAAAATAATACCGAATGTCAGTCTAATGACAGTATATCGTAACTTAAGCAAACTGACAAATAAAGGTCATGTGCTTCCATTTCATATCGATAATGTTCTACATTATTGTGGAAATAATAAATCCCACTTTCATTTGCACTGTGTCGACTGTGGTAAGGTAGTAGATGATTTTAATACAGAGGTAAATAATATTATTATAGACCACATTAAATCAGAAGATTTTTCTCCCTTGTCAAATGGTACGGTGATTAAAGGTTTTTGCAAACGCTGTAAAGTTGGAAACCATATTGATGATTAAAATAATTGACATTAAATCAAGATAAATAAAAAGGAAATTTCATGAAAAAACAAGCTCGAGAATTAACCCCACAAGAACTAAAAAATAGAAACTATCTCAAAGAAAATAAGCCTCATGTTTATAATAAAATAATCCAAGCTAAGGATAGGATTAGTAAAGGAGAACCTATTCCTATTATTCAGTTTCAGTATAATTATGGTTGTAATTTTACATGTGAACACTGCTCAATAGAACCTTTCCAAACTACTAGATCACAAAGAGAAAAAAGAGAAGAGTGGGACTTGGAAAAGGTGAGATCTCTCTCGAAACAGGCAGATGAGATGGGGATTTGCCGTTTCACGATAACCGGCGGTGAACCATTAATATTCAAGGATTTTGATCAGTTAATAGAGGCCATTGATCCACAAAAACATTGGATTAATTGTGATACAAATGGTTGGTTTTTTGATCTTGATAAAGCAAAGCATTTAAAGAGCTTGGGTGTAGATAGGATTCAATTAAGTATAGACAGTCTTGATGCTGAAGAGCATGATGCTTTTAGACAAAAGAAAGGTTCTCACGCAAGGTGTCTTAAAGCCATTGATGCAGCTTTTGATGCGGGGTTGCAAATTTTTGTGCAAACAGTTGTTACAAAAGATAGGGTTCGATCACAAGAGCTCATCGATTTTGTTGAATATTTGAATGAAAGAAATGTAGGCGTTTTCATCTCCTATGCAAAACAAGTTGGTGAATGGCAAGGAGAAGAAGATGTTCTGGTTGATAAGGATGACATGAGATACATAGACAGGCTTGAGAAAAAATATAAACTATTTACACATATAACTCCATCCTATGGGTTTAATATGCGTTGTATTGCAAATAAAGGAATGATATCTGTGACCCAATTTGGTGATGTTTTGCCTTGTCCATATATCCATACTTCAGTTGGAAATGTATTCAAAGAACCGTTGAAAGATGTTCTGCAAAGAGGACTGGATATTAAATGGTTTGGTGAATGGAAAGAGACCTGCCTTATTGCTGAAGATAGAAAGTTTATTTCAGAGTATGTAGAAAAGAAAATTGATGGAAAAGAACTCCCTGTTCCATGTGAAGAAGTTTTTACTGATAAGGATAAAACGCGTGAAGAATTGCGATATCATAAAAATCCGAGGCTATATAAAGAAGAAGATTTATTCGTAAATCCGACATTCGTTTAATCTGTACAGCATTTTTGATTGTTGTAGAATATAAATGATTATGAAGATATACCTCTATTTCCACTTTTCTTTAGGATGTCTTACGAATATATATCATGGTCTGCCAAATATGGGACTATTCCTTTTCTCACCTTTTAAAAGGATTCATTCCTAAATGAGTGTCTAGATAGTTTGAATGTTGATAAGCATAATCATCCCGATATATAATGCTGAGAAATTTCTAAACAAATGTTTAGAGAGTGTTATAAATCAGAGTTATAAAAATATTGAAATTATACTAATTAATGATGGTTCGAATGATGGTGGTGAATTGATATGCAATAAGTATGCCTTTGCAGATAAAAGAATCAAATTATTCTCACAGAAAAATAGTGGACCTGCAGCTGCTAGGAATACTGGGTTAAATTATGCTAGTGGAGATTTAGTATTTTTTCTGGATGCAGATGATTATATAGAAGAGAATACTATGGAAATACTTCTTGAAAATTATGAGAAATATACACCCGATCTTGTCATATCTAATTTTAATAAACTTGAGGGTACCTCAAGACTCATAAAGCAGAATGTTACATTTACGCCGAATGCTAATCCATTTACACAGAAAAACAAAGAGTTGTCTAGAGAAGATATTGTCAATTTTGTAAGACATTTTTTAAAATATCCCAGCAATCATCTGATAAGTTATTGTTGGGCAAGACTATACAAGATGTCTATTATAAACCAATACAACATAAAGTATAATAATGATATGCGTCTTTTTGAGGACTATATATTCAATCTAGAATATTTGAGTCATTGTAATAAAGTAGTATTTGTGAATGAATACCTATACAATTATGTGATGCATGATAGCTATATCTCAGCAAGCATGACAATGTTAAACTCGAATAGTTTATTGAATGATATGCAGATATTCAAAGAAAAAACGAGCAAATATCTCAAATATGCACAAGCAAATTGTAAAACAAAAAAAATAATTAACATAAATAAAGAGATAGGACAAGCTCTTGTACATTATGTAATTATCTTCATTGTCCGTTCCTGTAGACAAAAAACCAAAGAAAATAAAAGTATTATTGCTAATGAAATCCATAATATGCTTAATTCAAAAATATTTATAAATAGTCTTCGACGATATTCGCCTTTAAAAGGCAATAGTATTATCATACCTTGGTTGATGAAACTTCAAACTGTTGGTTTATTAATGCATTATTGTAATTATCGATCTAATAAAAGATATGGGAAACTACCAGTTGGATTAAATGACTAAACAAGAAGTAATAAATGAGCTAAAAAGTGAACAATTACCTGTAATAATTCAGGGTGCAGGAATAGTGGGGAAAGTTCTGTTGGAACTCTGCAATAAAGAAGGAATTAGCGTAGATTGTTTCTGTGACTATAGTGAGAAATCAGTTCAGTCTCATTTCTGCAATCTAGAAGTAATTCATACTTCAAAATTGAAAAAAAGGTACGAGGATGCAAAAATTATAATATCTTCGGCTGCTATAAAAGATTCGGTGGATCTTCTTTATGATTTGGGATTTACAAATTGGTATTCCGGCGGCGTCTTATTAAAAGATGTAGATGTTTCCCAAAGCCAGGCTGATGTTGAATTGGATTATAAGAAATTTGCAATAGAGAATTGCATTCTATGCCATGATGGTTATATGAACCCCGATAAACTTTTTGTGAGGAGTGTCGACCTTATTATCACTGAACGATGTTCTTTGAAGTGTATGGATTGCTCCAATCTTATGCAGTATTATCAAGCACCTCAAAACTGCGACAAGGATATGTTATTACAATCAATTGATGCTTTCTGCGCAACTATTGATGAGGTTATGGACTTCAGGGTTATTGGTGGGGATGTTTTTATGAATAAAGAGTGGCCAATATTTGTTGAGAGATTGGTCAATGAACCTAAAGCAAAAAGGGTTGTATTATATACGAATGGGACAATTGTTCCCCATGAGAAAGACCTTTCATTATTGAAACATCATAAGATCCTTATCATTATTACAGATTACAAGGAATTATCAAAAAATTTAACCCAATTAGTTGATGTTTGTAAGAGAGAGAAAATTGCTTATCATGTATTAAACGTAGATGAATGGCTTGATTGTGCTGAGATAATGCCACATAATCGTACCAATGAGGAAAATACACAAATATATAAAGATTGTTGCGCTAAGAATATGGTCACACTATCAGACGGGAAATTGTTCCGGTGCCCCTATGCTGCAAATGCAAATAGGCTATCAGCAATCCCAGATTGTAAAACTGATTATGTTGATCTATTTCAAGAGTCACTCGATTGTACAAGTATAAGTGCAACCAAGGCTAAGGTCAGGGATTACATTTGGCATAAGGGATTTTTAAAGGCATGCGATTTTTGTAGTGGAAGACCGTTGTCAGGTAATGAGGTTAAACCTGCTGTTCAAGTAGATACACCGTTACCTTATCGCAAATATGATGCGGCGGAATAGTTGGAAGGGATGCAGATAAACAGAAAAATGGAAAAATCAAAAAATAGAAATCTAAAAACAAATTCAATTAATATTGTTTTTATTGTACCACCACATATTCAACTAAAAGAATATATTAGCCCATCTGAAAATCGTAGACATGTTATAAAACCTGACGGAAACACTTATGGGAGTTTAATTACCGATATGCCATTAGGTCCTTTATCAATAAGCGCTTATTTGAAAAAGCATATTGCTGTAAAAACATCATTAATAGATTTTAACGTCGAATTGAATATAGCTGAATCTTTCAATTATTTGACGTTTTATGATTATTTCGAAGATTATTTTATAACTAATTCTTATTACGATAGTGATATTTTTGCATTATCTAGTTTGTTTTCACCTTCTTATACCTCTCTATTGGATATAGCTAAAGTATTAAGAAAAATTTATTCCAATAAGATAATTATGGCTGGAGGGAATATTCCCTCTACCATGTATAAGCAGATATATCTAGATGAAGATTCAATTGACTTGATTTGTTATGGTGAAGGCGAACTTCCAATGCTGGAGTACTTAACTGCGGATAATCAAGATGAATACTTGAGTCAATCTACATCATGGATAACAAAGAAAAAATTGTCTGACAATAACTTTAAACCTGAACACAATTTCATCTGGAATCTGAATGAAATTCCTTTTCTTGATTACGATTTATGTGGAGATAAATATGATGATAATCCCACATTTTTAAATAGCGGAGACCATCAAGATTCAGAACTACATTATCATATTCTTACGTCAAGAGGCTGTCCATTTCATTGTGTATTTTGTGCATCTCACAAAGTACATGGAAGAAAAATGAGGTATTATAGTGTCGATCGTGTAAAGAATGACTTACTTTGTTTAAAAGAAAATTTTGGTGCAAAAACTTTAATTTTTCAAGACGATCATTTTATGGGTAACCCAAAAAGGGCATTAGAAATTGTAAAATTTATTGGAAATGAACTCGACACGAAATTTATTTTTCAAAACTCTCTTGCCTTATATGCTCTCAAGAGAGAATTCTTGGAAGCAATAAAACAGGCGGGTATGGATCAATTAGTATTATCAGTGGAATCTGGAAGTGATCGTGTTTTAAATAAGGTTATGAAAAAGCCATTAAAACTATCAATTGTTGAAAAAGTTGTAAAAGATTGCCGTGAGTTAGGTATTTACACCTTTTGTAATATTGTGATGGGTCTTCCTGGTGAGACAAAAAAAGATATTGAAGATTCAAGAAAATTCTTGAAAAGTATAAATGCTAATTGGTTTGGGTTTTATATTGCGAACCCATTAGTAGGAAGTGAGATGTTTGAAGTTTCATTAGATCATGGATATCTAAAAGATAATTGGATTGGAAGCGATTATAAAGATGCTGTTATCGAGACAGAGGATTGGACTTCAGATTTTATTCTTAAAAAAGTGTATGACTTAAATCTCGAACTTAATTTCATAGAGAACTCAGACTATAAATTAAGGGATTATCAAACGGCTTTAGATGGATTTGAAAGAGCCATAAATGCAAAAAAGGATCATGCTTTGGCCTATTATATGGCAGCACGATGTCATGATAAGCTTGGCGATATTGAAAAGGCAAAAAAATATTTAACTAAATCCAAAAAGATTTTTTCTAATAGTGTTCTGTGGAAAAATCATATGACAAATTTTAATATTAACCCAATAGATTTATCTTTATGAACATTGCAGAAGCTCTAGCGGTTATTAATAAACACGTTCCAAACCCAACCGATGGTTTACCTGATGATATATTTTATTTTGTTAGTGAGATGACTCCACTGGTGAATGTTGATCTGCTTATCAAAGATGAAAATAGCCGGACACTTTTAGCATGGAGAAATGATAAATATACTGGAGAAGGATGGCATGTACCTGGAGGCATTATAAGATTAAAGGAAACAATGAAGCAAAGGCTACAGAAAGTCGCTGAGACAGAAATCGGTGCAAAAGTTGAATTTGAATTAAATCCTATAGCTATTAATGAACTTATTGTAACTAGAAAAACAAGAGGTCACTTTTTTTCATTTTTATATAACTGCCGCCTATCAAAAAATTTTGTTCCGGAAAACAAAGGTTTGAAAAAAACTGATTCAGGATATTTAATGTGGCATAATTCATGCCCTGATAATCTTATAGAATGTCAGAAAATATATAAGGAAAATATCAACCGAAATATATAATGAAAGCAATTAATCTCAGTGGACAAGCACCCGGGGGAAAAAGAACAAAACTTGCAGATGTGCTTCCTTTAGATACTCCATATCTCGTACAGATATTTCCAATTTATGCCTGCAATTTTAAGTGTGGTTATTGCATTTTTTCAGTACGTAAACCAGATCGGCATTTTATTGCAGATAAGACTATTATGGATTTCGCCTTATTCAAACGATGTGTCGGTGATATGGCAAACTTTCCGGATAAAATCAAAGTTTTACGTTTTGTCGGGATTGGAGAGCCACTCTTACACAAGAATTTAGTAGATATGGTTAAATACGCTGTTGATAGAGATATAGCGAATACAGTAGAGATTCTAACAAACGGTTCTTTGTTGACCCCTTCGTTATCCGATTCTCTTATTGCTAGCGGGTTAAGTAGATTAGTGATATCACTTCAAGGAATAACTGCTGAAAAGTATGAAAAAATATCTGGGGTAAAGATCGATATTGATTCATTAAAAGAAAACTTGAGTTATTTTTATGGCAGCAAGAAAGAAACGCACCTATATATAAAAATTGTTGATACCGCTTTGGATACCAAAGAAGATGAAGAAGCCTTTTTTCATTTGTTTGGAGACATTTGTGATACCATTGGTATTGAATACACCGTTCCAATCCATACTGGTGTTGCATTTGAAGGAGTGTTGAAAGAAAAAAACAGAGAGGTTACCCAATTTGGTATACCACTTTCAGATGTAAATATTTGCCCACAACCATTTTTCCATATGCAAATTAATCCTGATGGGAAAGTTGTTCCATGCTATTCATTCGAATATCCGGAAATTATTGGTGACTGCAATTATGAGCCGGTTAATGAAATCTGGATGGGAGAAAAATTTCAGAATTTTAGACGGAGAATGCTTGAAGGCCTAAATAATGCTTCAGAAGTTTGTGAAAATTGTAATATCATAAAATATAGATCATTTGATGAAGATCTACTATATAATGACGCTCATAGACTAAAACCATTGTATGAATGTTAGAGAAGTATAGTCATATTTATATTATTATTAATTGTGCTAATTAAAAATAACTGTCAAGTTGCTATTTTAGGTGCGACATCTCACATTGCAAAAGGGTTGATTTATAATTTTCTCGCAGAGGGAGATTCCAGATTGCATTTGTTTACTATGTCACCAGATAAGGTAAAAAGGTTCCTGTTATCCATAAAAGAAATTAATGGAAAAAATTACATTCTTCATGAAGGTTACACTAAATTTATGGAATGCACCTTTGACGTCGTGATTAATTGCGTCGGAGTAGGAACATCACACAAGTTACAGGATAATTATACTAAATATTTTACAGTTACCGAAGAATATGATAATTTAGCTATTAATTATCTGCTTAATTGCTCTCCTAATACACTTTACATCAGTTTTAGTAGTGGGGCTGTTTATGGTAGTGAATTTTCATCACCTGTAGAAGAGAATAGTGTTAATAATATTATGGTAAATCATATATCTAAAACTTCTTATTATTCTATTGTTAGACTCAATGCTGAAGCGAAGCACAGGGCATTTAACAATATGAAGATTGTTGACCTCAGGATTTTCTCCTACTTCAGCAGATTTGCTGACTTGACAGACGGCTATTTTATCTCTGAAGTATTGGATTGCATTTTAAATAAAAAGGTGCTAATAACTGATAACGTAAATATTATCCGTGATTACATTCATCCAGAAGATCTTTTTTCTATAATCAATAAATGTATGGACGCCGACAAGATCAATACTGCATTTGATGTTAATAGCACTAAGCCTATCAAAAAGAAAGAAATTCTTGATTATTTTTCATTGGAATATGGATTGAAATATGAGATGAGTCGTCATTTGAGCAATGTCAGTGCAACAGGCTCGAAAAATATTTACTGTTCAAACTATATGAATGCAGCTGGCATAGGCTACAAACCAGTATTCAGCTCCATGGATGCCCTCAAAGAGGAATCAAAATATATTTTATTGATTTAATGGTTTATATTATAATAGGTGTATCAGATTGTGGAAAGACAATAGTAGGCAAGCTACTGGCGAAAAAACTGGCTGTGAAATTTTATGATGCTGATGATTACCTCTCCCAAAATAATATTAATATAAAAAATATTTGTGTAGAGAGTGGAATATACTAGGGGATATTGTTAGGCATAAGCAAACATTGGATATAATATTGGTATAAATAAATATTAAGTATGGATAAAAAATTAATAAGTGTTGTTACGCCGTGTTATAATGAAGAAGAAAATGTTGAAAATTTGTATATGCAAATTAAATTGATATTTGATAAAATGAATTCATATTCTTATGAACATATTTTTATCGACAATGCTTCAAAAGATAAGACTGTATTAATATTGAAGGAAATTGCGAAAAGGGATAAAAATGTAAAGATAATCGTAAATACCAGAAATTTTGGGCATATTCGTTCACCATATTACGCATTTTTTCAAGCAAGCGGAGATGCGGTAATCTGCATATTCGCAGACTTACAAGATTCACCTTCAATTATTAATAACTTTGTAACTAAGTGGGAAGAGGGGTTCAAGATAGTAGTAGGGGTGAAGAGGAAGAGTAAAGAAAATTTTATAATATTTGCTATCCGGAAATTGTATTACATCCTGCTCAACAAATACGCAGAGACCGAACAAATAAAGAATTTCTCCGGCTATGGGCTTTATGATAGACAATTTGTTGATACTCTAAGAACGATCAGTGACCCTTACCCATATTTTCGAGGTCTTATTACAGAAATTGGTTTTGACATAGCGAAGGTCCCGTATGATCAGCCCAAAAGGAAAAAGGGCATAAGCAAAAACAGTTTTTACACATTATACGATACGGCTATGTTAGGTTTTGTAAATCATTCCAAAGTGCCTTTACGGTTGGCAACTTTCACCGGGTTTGCAGTTTCTATTTTCAGCTTTTTGAGTGCTCTTGTATATTTTATCTACAAACTAATTTTCTGGGACCGGTTCGATGTAGGCATAGCTCCACTGGTTATAGGCCTTTTCTTTTTTGCCGCTGTTCAGTTATTCTTTGTTGGGATGATTGGGGAATATATAGGTGCTATATACACGCAAGTAAAGAATAGACCGCTAGTTGTTGAAAAAGAAAGGATCAATTTTGAGACCGAAGAGTTGGCTGAAACATTAGTTGAGTAATAGAATGACTGACCTTATCGGTTCCTTCCTGTCAATGAGAACCAGTCTTAAGTTAAAAGTAAGATTTGTGATGGTTGGTATCTGGAATACAATTTTTGGATATGGTATTTTTGTTATACTTAATACCTATTTTTCTATGATTTTCAATAAGAATTACGTTGGTTATATGTCAGCCATGGTTATTGGTCAAGTAATATCCATAATAAATGCTTTCATA